>ERZ894183.678-NODE-678-length-24535-cov-33.415237_pt1 | contig 24535 bp, 20 predicted proteins | sample MGYA00380279_ERZ894183 | MGnify/ENA primary metagenome ERZ894183 (study PRJEB32331, sample SAMN06328422) | human gut metagenome | biome: human gut microbiome; feature: stool | host: Homo sapiens | collected 2013-06-26 ... | reverse complement strand
GCCGACAAAGCCCGTAAATAAAGGCTTTTTAGCCTACCGCGTACTACTCGAACTCTATCGTCGCAGGCGGTTTTCCCGTACAATCGTACATAACACGATTTACGTGTTTCACCTCATTCACAATCCTGCTTGTTGTCTTTCCGATAACCTCCCACGGAATTTCTGCGCTCTCCGCAGTCATAAAGTCCGTAGTTGTTACCGCTCTTAATGCCACTGCGTAGTCATAAGTTCTCTCATCACCCATAACACCCACAGAACGCATATTGGTAAGGCCTGCAAAATACTGTCCGATTTCCTTATCCAGTCCTGCTTTCTTGATTTCCTCACGCCAAATCGCATCTGCTTCCTGAACCATTTTTACCTTCTCAGCAGTAACTTCACCGATGATACGAATACCAAGTCCCGGTCCTGGGAACGGCTGTCTGAACACAAGATATTCCGGAATACCCAGCTCCAGACCTGCTTTACGCACTTCGTCCTTAAACAAATCACGCAGTGGCTCAATAATTTCCTTAAAGTCAACGTAATCTGGCAAACCACCTACATTATGATGTGATTTAATAACTGTAGACTCACCGCCAACGCCACTTTCTACCACATCCGGATAAATCGTTCCCTGTACTAAGAAATCAACAGCTCCGATTTTCTTTGCCTCTTCTTCAAAGACACGGATAAACTCTTCACCGATAATTTTACGTTTCTCTTCCGGTTCTTCCACGCCTTTTAATTTTGCATAAAAACGTTCCTGTGCATTTACACGAATAAAGTTCAAATCGTATTGACCATTTGGCCCAAATACAGCTTCTACCTCATCGCCTTCATCTTTACGAAGAAGACCATGGTCTACAAATACGCAAGTCAGCTGATTTCCTACTGCTTTTGAAAGCATAACTGCTGCCACAGAAGAATCCACACCACCGGAAAGAGCGCAAAGAACTTTACCATTTCCTACCTTCTTACGAATTGCCTGAATAGACTCCTCTACAAAAGAATCCATCTTCCAGTCACCGGAACACTGACATATATTATAAACAAAGTTAGAAAGCATCTGCTTTCCTTCCTGTGTATGAAGCACTTCCGGATGGAACTGTGTTGCATATAAATTCTTTTCTTTGTTTTCAACAGCTGCAACCGGGCAGTCTGCTGTATGAGCGCTGATTTCAAATCCCGGAGCAATCTGGGAAATATAGTCGTTATGACTCATCCAGCAAATGGTCTTCTCTGACACATTTTCGAAAAGTTTAGAATTCTGATTAACGGTTACTTCAATTTTACCATATTCTCTCACTGGCGCTTTCTCAACTTTTCCTCCCAGAAGGTGCATCATAAGCTGAGAACCATAGCAAATTCCTAAAACCGGAATACCCAGCTCGAATATTTCCTTTGTATAAGTAGGAGAATCCTGCAGATAAACGCTGTTTGGTCCACCTGTAAAAATAATACCCTTAGGCTGCATTGCTTTAATTTTCTCAATATCTGTTTTATAAGAATAAATTTCACAGTAAACATTACATTCTCGCACGCGTCTTGCGATTAACTGATTGTACTGTCCACCGAAATCAAGAACGATGACTACTTCGTTTTTCACGCTTTTTCCTCCTAACACTCTAGCTCTGAAATATTTTATCAAGAATGGTTTCTATTATAAAATAGACTTTGATGATTTACAAGAAAAATTTCTCTAATATTTTTTCCCAGGAAATAAAATAATCTTATCATTTGCTGTCTGCGCAGATGTCTCAGACTTTTCTGCATTTCCTCGCATGACAACTGTATTCGTTTCTTTCCATACATTTTCTATTTTAAAGAATAATTTTCCTCTTAATCTATTATCTTCCATAACCTTATCATATTCCAAAAAAGCATTCTCTAACATATCCAAAATTTCTTCCATTGTTCCACCAATTCGAATAATAAACTGAATAGTTCGGCACAAAAGCTCTGCATCTTCCTTTTCTTCTTTTCCTTCCTTTATAAAGAAAGCTTTTAACTGCTCCATATTCTTTCCAAATGGCAGATAGCCTTTCTTCCCTAAACATTCAATTTCTTCCTGGGATGGAATATAAAAATCCTCTCCCTGCTGTTCTCTGAGAAGTCTGTTGTATTCATTTTTTTCTTTATATAATGATAATACGATTTGGTTACCCTGCAGCACAAAACATTTTTTGTTTTTCGGAACATCTTTTAGAAAAGCCAACACAGAAAATTCGTCTTTTTCTATTCCTGTATCTCTCTTATATAATTCTACTACATTTTCTACAGGACAATTTCCATAAAGCTCTGCTGCCACGTTAAAATACATCAAAAACCTTTCCTCTTCCCGAAGTTCTTTCTTCCACTCCTCTGTACAGTTTTCTCTATAAGCAGCTTTTACTTCCTCCGGCAAGCAAAATACACTATCTTCCCAGTCTGCATAGACTCCTGCATAACCTCCTTCTAATAAGTACACATATCTCGTATCCTGGAGAAAAACCTTACGTGTTCTCTCATCTCCTTCTAAAAACTGGATTTCATCTTCATTTAAAAATCTGAAATACCTGCACATAACCTCTTTACTCAACAGCTCTTTTATTAAAAATTCCACTAAATCCGATTTCTTATATTTTGAATAACCGGATAAGTGATGTATTTTTGCAATTTCCACCAACTCTGGTTTTGAGTATTCTGTTAAAATTTCTTTTAAAGTTGCATCAAAATTCATCCCTTTTAACTCACTTAACACTTCATTGATGCTCTCTAAATCATACTTCTGAATAATCTGCTCTTCTACCCATTCTTTTGTCTGTTTGTATTGAGGATGTTTTGGGTTACTTAAAATATCCTGCATTTCATAATAACCATATATACCTCCACAATCCTCATAAGGTGTTTCACCCTTATATTTTAAGACTTGAGCATAAGAATATTCATAATCATATAAGACCTTTTCCACAGCAACCTTATGTTCCCAGAAATCTCCAAAATCGTATATATAAGTAAAGGTATTTTCCTTCTCTAAAAAAGTATCTATCACAGTTTCTTGTTCATCCAGACTTTTATTATCCATATCATCAAAAAAATTCAGTTCGTCTGACTTCATTTCAACCGAAATACCTGAATGAAAAAACTCAAAACTGTGTAAATGATACCCAATCCATCCCATAGTCACATTCAATATTTCTGATAAATACTGAAAAGTAATACCGGAAGGCACTATAACTCTTCGCCAAATAGGCGGATGTGAATTTTTAATCTGTACTTTTAACTGATATGCTTTCATTTGTTTCCCCCTTTTATAATGGATTTACATGTACCATGCAGTGTTTCACCAGAGGAAATTCCTCCTCTACTTTATCATGAACAACCTGTGCTATTTCATGTCCCTCTCTCAAGGTAATGTCTCCGTCTGCGGCAATCTCAATATCTACATACATCTTTGCCCCAAACAATCTGGTGCGCAATACATCCACTTTTAAAACTCCCTGCTGTTCTTCAATTAACCGGCGCATTTTTTCTTCTGTTTCTTCATCACAAGATTTATCTACCATTTTATCAATGGCATCTTTAAAAATATCGTAAGCTGCTTTCACAATAAACACACAGATAACCACACTGGCAATCGGGTCTAACACCGGAAATCCCAAACGTGCGCCGCCGATACCGATAAGAGCTCCTACTGAAGACAAGGCATCTGAACGATGATGCCACGCATCTGCCATCAAAGCGCCGGAATTTATTTTTTTGGCGGCGCTTCTGGTATACCAAAACATTCCTTCCTTCACCACAATAGAAGCAACCGCTGCAATCAGGGCAATCATTCCGGGGATTTCATCTTTTCCTGCTGTACCCTCAATAATCTTGTTAATACCTCCGATACCAATGCCAATCCCTGTGGCAAACAGCACAACTGCCAATAAAATTGCAGCCACACATTCCAGTCTGTCATGCCCGTACTGATGGTCATCATCTGACTGCTTACTGGCAATATTAATTCCTAAAATTACAATAATGGTGCTAAATACATCAGAAGCAGAATGAACTGCATCAGAAATCATTGCTCCCGAATGTCCTACAATACCTGCTATCAATTTAAAAATAGAAAGGATTACATTCCACACAATGGTAACTGCTGATACCCTCATTGCTGTCTTTTTTTCCTGTTCCATATTCTCATTCCTTCCAAAATTTTTATTCTTTCCATCTTAGCACTTTTTTCATTCTCTGTCATGTACTTCTCATGATATTTTTTCTAAAAAATCCAAAAACCTCCTCTGGCTAGCTTTCGCCAAAGAAGGTTTTCTGTTATCTCTTATTCTTTTATTTCTTCTGACTTCCTGCCAAAAATTCCTTTACCACATTCTTGACAATGGCTTTTTCTTCTTTATCCAGCAAATGTGCATAACGATTGTCCGTAGCAGCTGTTTCTAAAATTCCCCGCTCAATTTCTTTTAAAACCTCATCTTTTTTTGAGTTTTCAACAGGTTTTGCTGTTTTCTTTATCGGAACTACTTTTGCAGGCTCTTTACAGCGATTTTCCACATAATCCAATAGATTCGTTTCTATTTCTTCCTCATGATATCCTGTTCCTGTTAATATTTTTAACCCCAAAAGTACAATTCCCAGTCCAATGGTAGTAAAGACTGTAAGGCTCATGGCAGGAAGCTCTGCCTTTAGCGGGAAAAGTCTTACAACTTTATCTCTGCCCTCTCCCAATAAAAAAAACTGTGCTCCGGCAAATAAAAATGAGAGGCACAAAGTAATCCAGGAAATGCCTTTTATCTGGTGCATACTCCATGGTCCTATCTTTCGTCCTCTCATGCGTTTCATTACATAAACTGCAGGGTTATGTATCTGTATATTATCTTTTAACAGCTTTTGATGTTCTGAAATAAAATTTGCTGTCCATTTCTCTTTTGCTTGTGTCGGGTTTTTCGACTCTTTCAAAACTCTTTTGTTACTTGTGTAAATTGCCAGCATACTTACAATGCTGAAAAGCCCCATAAGGCATGTCCCATAATAAAAAATCAGGTACTCCATAGCTCCTCCTCATTTTCGGCGCATGAACATTTCTGTCCTGCGTCTCTTTTTCTCTATGAGCTCTATTATATAGCACCTAATCATTTTTGGAAACAAAATTCGCTCGACAAATGCTCGACAGAAATGACATTTTATGCCATTACCTGTTTTATAATCTTTCCATCATGCTGCTCACAAGATTTACTGTATGGCGAATTGCCTGTCTTTCAAATGTAGGATAATCCACATGGGCACTGTCATCTGCCTTATCGGAAATGGCACGGATTACTAAATATGGAATTTTATTTAAATATGCAGCCTGACCAATGGCAGCTCCTTCCATTTCTGTACAGTATGCCTGTGTATTCTCAATAATTTTTTCCTTTGTTTCTTTATCCGCTACAAACTGATCACCACTGGCAACGCGTCCTTCAAACACCTGAATGTCAGGATTAACCTCTTCACATACTTCCTTTGCCAGTTTTCTCAACTTTTCATCTGCCAAAAATGTCAATGTTTCCATACGTGGTATCTGTCCCAGCGGATATCCAAATTCTCTGGCATCTACATCGTGCTGCATGGTATCTGTGGATAACACAATATCACCGATATTGATTTCTGCCTTTAAAGAACCTGCTATTCCTGTGTTAATCACAGCTTCAACCTGAAATTCATCTGCTAAAATCTGCGTACAAATGCCAGCATTTACTTTACCGATACCGGAGCGAACCACAACAGCAGTCTGTCCCTTCAGATTGCCCTTTACAAATTTCATTCCTGCTTTTTCCACAATTACTGTATCTGTCATTTTTTCTTTTAACAGCTCTACTTCTTCTTCCATAGCGCCGATAATTCCAATCATATTCATAATGCTTTCACCTTTCCTGTAAAATATTGTTCTCTGCCTTTCACTTTAACATAATCTTTCCTTCGTTGCCAGTTGTTTCTTTGTCTTTACGTTTTTTTTCAGTCATGCTATAATTCACACTGAAGAAACAAACAAAGGAGGACTTTAAAATGGCTGTATATAAAACAAAAGGCGTATGTTCACGCTCTATTGAATTTGAAATTGAAGGTGATGTTGTAAAATCCGTAAAATTCAACGGTGGCTGCAACGGAAACACACAGGGAATTGCAAGCCTTGTTCAGGGAATGAAAGTGGATGATGTTATCCAGAGATTAAAAGGAACAGACTGCAACGGCAGAGGAACCTCCTGCCCTGACCAGTTGGCAAAAGCTTTAGAAGAAGCCAGAGCTTAATCATTTTCCTTAATAAAATTAAACATAAAAAATGGAGCGGTCACTTTAAGCAATGCTCCATTTTTTTTAATTTCCCCACGGTACTTCTTCTGCCGTAATCTTTCCCGTATATTTATTCACAAGATAACGCAATCCGAAATCTGTGATGTCACCCTCCGCTGTTTCATATATCTTATAAAAATTAAACATATAAGACTCCCCGTCGTCCGAAATTCTATCGTCAACCACCTCTATGGTATACGGAACATTTTCCTGTCCTTCATAAGTACCCATACCGGTTTCCAAAACAGCATAGAAATTTCCTTTTGCATTATATTGAGAGCTGCTGGAGGAATAGGAGAGAGAAAGAACCTCATCATAGAGATATTGATACGCATCCTCGACGGTTTCATAAACTCCCCTTTGCTCCTGCGTCTTGCTTTCCTCCGTTTCCTCCGCTTTTTCTTCCCGTTCCTCGACAGGCTGATATGCCGAAGTTTCCCACATTGACATAGTCCTGACAAAATAATTTCCGAAAAATCCTACGGATACTACGGTAAATATTCCCAGTAAAATACAGCCTCCTGTAATGCTCCTGCCAGGATATCGCATTTTATATCGTTTCAGATTTCCTACGCCAATGCACCAAATATAAACAGCGCCTATCAATAATAACAGCATTTTACCCTTTTCAAAAAAGTCATAATAAAAATATCCGTATTCCTTTAAAATAATTCTGGCTGCTGTGTAAGATAATACACATATTACATACAAGATAAGAAAAATTTTAGACCATTTTCGTTTTTTCAATCTCTTCACCTCAAGGTTCCATAACCTTTATCTTTCCGTATTCTCCGTCAAAACCGGAAATACACTGTACCTCACCTTTTCGAATATGAGAAATCCCCTCTGCAATCGTTTCTCCCATCTGCCTCTTAATATCCTCCAAAGGAATTTCTCTTAAAATCTCAAATTCTGTACCCAGCTTTAACAGAGCCTGCTGATATTTCTCAAAAACTTTTTTAGAAGCAGTGGAATATCCCATGTCTTCTGCAATAATTTCCATTAACGGAACCAGCTTTTCAAAAGGCTTTGCTCCTTCTTTTATATATCCTTCTTCCTTGTCAGCCAGCTCTTCTATTCTGTGCAGTACGCCTACGGTCAGCTTTTTCCCGCATACAGGGCATATTCCTCCCTGCTCCTTTGTCTGTTTTGGCGTAAGACAAACCTGACACTTTCTGTGTCCGTCAAGGTGGTATTTTCCCTCCTCAGGATAAAATTCTATGGTTCCCGAAAGCCCTTCTCCCGTCTGAATGGCTTTTTCCAAACCATTATAAGACATTTCTATTTCCATTAAATTAGCTTCTCTTCCCAGTTTTGACGGAGAATGTGCATCAGAATTGGAAATAAGCTGCATCTTTTCAATGGCAGGAACTCTCCAATTCATGGCAGGGTCAGAGGACAAGCCTGTCTCCACGGCATGAATATAATGTGTTAATTCCTCAAAACATTCTTCAGGAGATGAAAATGCAGAAAATGCTCCCATCATAGAAAAATGCGGTGTCCAGATATGTGCCGGTACATAAATTCCTTTTTCCGTGGTCTCAAGGAGCATTTCCAGCAAGTCCTTACAGGGCAACCCTAAAATCGGACGTCCGTCAGAATGAAGATTTCCGATTTTTTCTAATTTTTCCGATAATTTCTGTGCTTTCTCTAAACTGGGAAGTATCAGCAGGCTGTGAACCCGCCTTGTCTTTCCGCCTTTTTTATAAATAGAGCTGATTTCCCCTGTAACTGCAAATCTAGGTGTTATGGTATCCGGCACAAATCCGTCTGAAATCCGATATTCTTTTTTCAGCCGATAAAGACCGTCCTCGGCAGGCTCCAGCTTTTCTCTTATTTCCTCCTGCCATACAGGATGGGTGAAATCTCCTGTGCCTAAAATCTGTATTCCCTTTTTTCGTGCCCACATTTCCAGATGCTCCAAATCGCAGTCCTTACTGGTTGCTCTGGAAAATTTAGAATGTATATGCAAATCTGATATAAACATAATTTTCTCCTCAATACTTGCTTTTCCCTTACAGTGACCTTATACTTAATAGTATGATTATCTAATTATAGTATCAAAACGGAGGCATTACAACTATGGACAATCGTTCTTCAGCAACTCTTATGACCAGCGGTCCTATCTGGAAGAAAATCATCGCATTTGCTGTCCCACTGTTTTTCGGTAATTTATTTCAACAGCTTTACAATACTGCTGACTCCTTAATCGTAGGAAATTATCTGGGAAGCAGCGCTCTGGCAGCCGTAAGCTCGTCCGGAAATCTGATTTTCCTTATGGTGGGATTTTTCAATGGTATTGCCATTGGTGCAGGTGTTGTCGTTGCAAAATATTTCGGTGCAAAGAAATTTGATTTAGTGCAAAGAGCTATTCATACCATCGTAGCTCTCGGTATTGTGTCAGGAATTTTACTGACTGTTGTGGGTGTGGCCGCAGCGCCTCAGATTTTGGTGATGATGGGAACTCCTGCTGAAGTTCTGCCAAACTCAGTCACCTATTTCCGCATTTATTTCTGCGGTTCTCTGGCTTTTGTTATGTATAACTTCCTTGTGGGAATTCTTCAGTCTGTAGGTGACAGCAAGCACCCTTTAATTTATTTAATTATATCTTCTATTATTAACATTGTGCTGGATTTAATTCTCGTAGCAGGATTAGGCATGGGTGTAGGCGCTGCTGCTTTTGCTACTGTAGTTTCTCAGTTTATCAGTGCGCTCTTATGCTTGCTTCAACTTTTAAAAAGCCCAGAAGAATACAAAATACATCCGTCCCGTATTCGTATGGACTGGCTGATGCTCCGCCAGATTATTTCCAATGGTCTGCCGGCAGGACTGCAAAACTCCATTATTTCACTGGCAAATGTAGTTGTTCAGTCCAATATTAACAAGTTCGGACAAATGGCAATGGCAGGCTGCGGTTCCTATTCCAAAGTAGAGGGCTTTGCGTTTCTCCCTATCACCTGCTTTGCCATGGCGCTAACTACCTTTATCAGCCAAAATCTAGGTGCAAAGGAATATCAAAGAGCAAAAAAAGGGGCTGTATTCGGTGTTATCTGCTCCCTTTCCATAGCTGAATTGATTGGAGTTGTTATTTACTTCTTTGCACCCCAATTTCTGGCAGCTTTTAACGACACCCCTCAGGTTATTGCCTATGGAACAGACCAGGCACGTATTGACGCCCTGTTTTATTTTCTTCTTGCCTTCTCACACTGTATGGCAGGAATTTTGCGTGGTGCGGGGAAATCCACAGTTCCTATGTTCGTCATGCTGATATGCTGGTGTATTATCCGCGTAAGCTATATCACTGCAGCGGTACACTTTATCCCTGATATTCACGTTATCTTCTGGGCTTATCCACTGACATGGACGTTAAGTTCTATTACTTTCCTTATCTACTTCTTAAAGTCCGATTGGATACATGGATTGGAGAAACAGAGGATAAATTAAAAAGGAGTTGCACTTCAAGTATATATTCAGAATGTCGATATATTTTACGCTCAGTCTGCGCTCACTTTGAGCTTATAATCTCAAAACGTGCTCGACAAATTCGCTAAAAATTTACCGACATTCCGGATAATTACTTAGAGTGACAACTCCTTCTTTTTATTCCTGTGTACCTTCCGTGTTTTCAGTTCCTTCTTCCGGTGTTTCTTCTGTCTCAGGCTGTTTTAATGTATAAACATCATTATCAGACAAAGTCACCTTTTTCCATTCTTTTTCGTTTACAGTAATTTCAGCTTTTTCTTTCCATTCATCTAAAAGCTTCTGATATGCTTCCTGTTTTCTTTCGTTTACAATTTGTTCTTTTTCAGCGTCTGTTGCTTCTCTGTCCAGAACGTGATCCATTCTGACTACATAATAAGCATTTTCGCCTTCTACAACGCTTTCGTAAACCTGTCCGTCCTGCAATGTTTTTGCCGCTTCCAGAAGTTTTTCATCTAATAAAGTATCTTCTGCACCAAAAGTCGTGTCTAAAGCGCTTAAATTCTCATCCACTTCTTTTGCAAGAGTATCTACATCTGCCATAGCAGGGTCATCAGAAGCTAAAAGCTTATCTAAGACACTCTGTGCCTGTGCTTTTTTCTCGTTTTTCTCCTCATCAGTAAGAGGTGTTGTTGTTCCGTCTTCATTTGTCTTGTCTGCTGTGCTTACCTTGCAATAAGTAATGGCGCTCTGAGCAGCTTCTGTATCTTCCACATTTGTATCTACATCAGCTGTCATCGGGTCATACATCTTATTCTGATAAGTAAACAATGTCAAAAGCTGTTCAATATCGGACTGCTGTACAGAAAGCTTTTCAATCGTTTCTTTTGTATTCGCTTCCATGAATTTTTTTACAGCTTCTTCAATACTTTTCTTTTCTTCATCAGAAACAGAAACCTTGTAATCTGCCGCATGTTCTTTTAACAGCATCATTGCTTTTAACTGTTCCAGTACACTGTCCTTTGTCTGCTCGCCGTAAGTTTTTCCATCCTCTGTCTTCTGCTCCCACATGCCGGTTGTGCCGCCGCCCATCATGGACATATAAGACATCATCTGTACCTGGTTCATACGAAGCACCAAATTTCCTGTTCCTACTGTTACTGTATCTTCTTTTCCTGTTAAAAGTGGTTTTGTTCCATCTATTTTTTTGCTTCCGCAGCCTGCCAGCGCAGATAATCCCAACACACCTGCTGTTGTAAGGCATAACAGCTTTTTCATTGTTCTGTTCATAAGTTCCTCCTGTAAATCCCTTTTGTAGGTATAAATATCTTGTTTTATTATAGACGCTTTTCCTTATCCGAGCAAGAATTATTTCAGTATCAGTTCTTGAAAATCCATTAAAATATCATGAAGAATATTCAGCACATCTAAAATCTCTTTTGGTCTTCTTCCCTTTAAAGAAACCATAAAATACGGCACTTCATCTAACTTCATCTTTAAATTATTCTTATATTTATCCAAAATCTGCGGAAATCCTGCCCCGTCAATTTTTGCTCTTTCAAACATGGTAATCTTCACATCAGTGCCATTTTGTTTGATTTCCTTGATATATGCCTTATGAGCCAGCGCTTTTAAGTTAGCAATAGCCAGAAGGTTCTGAACAGCTTTTGGAGGTTCGCCAAATCGGTCCATAAGCTCTTCCAGCATATCTTCATATTCTTCCTCTGACTCGATACCTGCAATTCTCTTATAAATATCCAATTTCTGATATTCATTTGGAATATATTTCGGCGGAATAAAGGCATTTACTTCCAAATCAATGGCTGTTTCAAAGTCTTCCTGCTGCTTCAGTCCTTTTTCCTCCCGCACAGCCTCATCCAGCATCTTACAGTACAAATCATAACCCACTGCCTGCATGTGTCCGTGCTGTTCTGCTCCTAACAGGTTTCCTGCACCACGGATTTCCAAATCTCGCATGGCAATTTTAAATCCGCTTCCCAAATCCGTAAATTCACGGATAGCATGAAGTCGTTTTTCAGCTACTTCCTTTAACATTTTATTTTTCTTATACATCAAAAAGGCATAAGCGGTCCTGTTGGAACGTCCAACCCTTCCTCTTAGCTGATAGAGCTGGGAAAGTCCCATCTGGTCTGCATCATGAATAATCATTGTATTTGCATTAGAAATATCCAATCCGGTTTCTATAATAGTAGTGGAAACCAAAACATCAATCTCTCCGTTAATAAAGCTATACATGATTTTTTCCAGCTGATGCTCATGCATCTGCCCATGCGCAAAAGCCACATTGGCTTCCGGAACTAATTTTGCCACACGATTTGTAATTTCATCAATATCATTGACACGGTTATAAACATAATAAACCTGTCCGCCCCTTGCCAGTTCCCTGCTGATTGCCTCACGCACCATCTCCTCGTTATATTCCATAACGTAAGTCTGTATAGGCATTCTGTCCATAGGGGCTTCTTCCAGCACACTCATATCACGAATACCAATAAGGCTCATGTGCAGTGTTCTTGGAATAGGTGTTGCAGTTAGAGTAAGAACATCAATATTTTCCTTCAGCTTCTTAATTTTTTCCTTATGAGTAACACCAAAGCGCTGTTCCTCATCAATAATCAAAAGCCCCAAATCCTTGAACTTCACATCATCGGAGAGAACCCGGTGTGTTCCGATAAGAATATCTACCAGCCCTTTCTGGGTATCTGCAATGGTTTTTTTCTGCTGTGCCGGTGTACGGAAACGGCATAACAAATCCACTCTTACAGGAAAATCCTTCATTCGCTGTACAAAAGTATTATAATGCTGCTGTGCCAAAATCGTAGTTGGTACAAGATAAACTACCTGTTTTCCTTCCTGTGCCGCCTTAAATGCAATACGAATAGCAATCTCTGTCTTTCCGTAACCTACGTCACCACAAATCAGACGGTCCATGATTTTCTTGCTTTCCATGTCTTGTTTGGCAGCCTGAATTGCCATAAGCTGATCATCTGTCTCCTCAAAAGGAAACATTTCTTCAAATTCTCTTTGCCATACTGTATCCGGTTCATATTGAAATCCCTGTGTTGCCTGTCTTGCAGCATACAGGCGGACTAAATCCTTGGCAATGTTTTTCACAGCGCCGCGAACCTTTGTCTTTGTCTTCTTCCATTCCTGTCCCCCAAGCTTATTCAACTTCGGTGCTCTGGCATCTGCCCCTGCATACTTCTGAAGCATATCCAGCTGATTAGGCAAAATATAAAGAGTGCTTCCCCCTGCATATTCGATTTTAATATAATCTTTGGCAACTTTATCTACCGTAATTTTCTCAATTCCCTTGTAAACTCCCAGTCCATGATTTTCATGAACCACATAATCTCCAATACTAAGCTCATTAAAGCTTTGTATTCGTTTACCGCTATATTCCGATTTTTTTCGTTTTTTCTTCTTTTCCTGTCCGAAAATATCCGACTCTGTAATCAGCACAAACTTAATCAGAGGATATTCAAATCCCTTTTTCGCACGACCGAAAGCTGTCATAATTTCTCCCGGTTCAATCACTCTGTCCATATCCTCTGTATAGAAACTATTTAATTCTTCGTTTCTCAAATCCTCGGCAAGACGTGCCGCACGTGTACGAGAACCTGACAGCAGCAACACACGATATCCTTCTTTTTTAAAGCGTTTTAAATCCTTTACCAGAAGTTCAAAACTGTTGTTATAGGGACTTACTGACTTTGCTGTAATGTAATACTGCTCCGTAATATCCCAATCGCCCTTATGCTGCTCAATGGTACAAAGAGAAACACAATTTTTTCTGTTTATTTTCTGCTGTATCTGTCTGGTACTGATTAATAAATCCGTCTGTCCTGCCAGCAGATACCCCTTTTCCAGCCTGTGCTCCATACTTTCCCGAAACTCAGTTTCCACAGCCTGTGCCTGCTCCAGCAAACGATTAGTTTCGTCCAAAAGTATCAACGTATTTTCTGTATCGAAATAATCCGTAAAAGTTACTACATCTTTATAAAAATACCGAAGAAAATGCTCTGCCGCTGAAAAATCATGAAATTCTGTGAGATTTTCCAATGCTTCCGTAACTGTCTGCTTTAATCTCCCTGCTTCCTCCGTCAAAAAAGCATCTCGAAATTTCTGTACGGCTGTATCTCTGTCTTTCTGAATTTTTTTAATTCCTTTTTTTAAAACCTCATCACTTAACAACATCTCTGCTGCCGGATAAATGGTAATTTCATCTAAATTTTCAATAGAACGCTGACTTTCTGCATCAAAGCTTCGAATAGAGTCAATCTCATCACCCCAAAGCTCTATACGCACAGGATTGTCCTCGGTCAGTGGGAAAATATCAATAATCCCCCCGCGGAAAGAAAACTGCCCCGGTGCTTCTGCCTGTGCATTTTTCTCATACCCCATACCTAAAAGTTGCTTTTTCAGACTATCCATATCAAGAGGACTGTCATTTTGAAAATGCAATACATGTTTCTCTATCACTTCAAGGGGGAGAAGATAATCCATACAACCACCCATGCTGGTGATAACTGTAATGCCCTTCTTTTCCAAAAGAGCAGCCAAAACCTTCATTCTCTCTTTTGTCAGAAGATTTCCATGTACATCTGCTTCAAAGAAAATCAAGTCCTTAGCAGGATAAAACATAACATCACGATTATAAAGACGGTAATCTTCATAAAGTTCTTTTGCCTTTAAATCATTTTCCGTAATAATCAGACAGTTGGATTTTTCCTCTCCTGTTCTTTTTTTCATCGCTTCAAAAAGCCCATACATGATATGGGCTTTCTGAGTTTCCACACAGCCTGAGAGCTGCAAAATACCTTTGTTTTTTGGAAGCTTTTGTGTAATTTCTTCAAATTCCTTCAGATTTTCCAGGGGCTGCATGAATACCTGCATGATTTTACTCCTCTTTTTTCTTCTTTCCTGAACCATTATAATGGTTCATTGCTGCATCAATTCCCTTTTCAATAATCATTTCTACCGCATCTGCTGCATCTTGAATAGCCGCATCTACGATTTCTCTCTCTTTGGAAGAAAATCTTCCCAGAACATAGTCCGCTAAATCCCATCCCTTTGGTTTCGCTCCCACGCCTACCTTAATGCGGTAAAAATTCTGTGTACCAAGCTGAGCAATAATATTCTTAATTCCATTATGCCCTCCGGCACTTCCTTTTTTTCGAATACGAATTTGTCCCGGTTCTAAGTCAATGTCATCATAAATCACAATCATCTCTGTTTCAGGATCTATTTTATAATAATCAATAAATTCTCTCACAGATTCTCCACTTAAATTCATATACGTCAAAGGTTTTTCCACAATTACCTTCTCTCCGCCAACCATTCCTTTTCCATATAAAGCTTTATGAGCAATTCCTGCCTGAGGAATATCATGACGGTCTATCAGCTCATCCACAACATCAAAACCCATGTTATGTCTGGTCTTATCATACTGTTTACCTGGATTTCCAAGTCCTGCTATTAATAACATATCCCTCTCCTTAGTTAAAATATACCAGTTCCTGCTTTAAAGGTTCTGTAGGTTCTAAAGAAATAGCTGTAAGTACCGGTCCTTCTTTATGATAAGAAGAAACATACTCATAATCTACTTCTGCCACTACTTTTACCCACTTGCCTGTACGCAGATTTTTCGCCTCCGGACTTTTACAGATATATCCAATAAAGCTGGTATCATCTGCACAGCAAGTCATTGCCATTCTTCCCGGAACAAAGACATTTTTCGGAAACTCTCTGGATTTTAATATCATTCCCGTAAAAGCAACCTTCTTGCCTTTATAAGTTTCCGGATGGTCCATAGCATCAATAAACCAGATACCATAGTCCTCATCCATAATTTCAATCACATCTGCATTGACATCAAAAGGCATATCCTCCGCAAAAATATCTTCAATTTCTCCCTCTTCATCCTCAAAGATAATCTCTGCACCCTGATTTACTACTTTTACACTTCTTCTGAAAGATGCCAGAGGCATATCCATAGAACAACGATTAAACAATACCATGTCTGCGTTTCTCACCATTTCCACAAACAGAGATTTCATATTATTCATATATACCTGAAATGTGCTGGCATCTACGGTAACAATGTGCTGCACAATACCCCAATCCTTTGGAAGCTGCATTTCTTCAAATTTACTTACCTGCCACATTCCGTTGTATTCTATAATCACTCGTTCCGGACTATAAAAAGCATCATAAGCTACCAGTCTTTCCGGTGTTAATTCATCTAAGCTGTTTAATACCTCCACGGAAGTTCTGCTTTTCTTCAGCATCTTTTCATCAAATTCTACTTCGCCTTCTTCGCAGAGAATTAACAGGGTGTTGCCCTCTATCTGAAAATAATCCTGAGCAATGGTAAAATCTAAAAATGTAGATTTTCCGCTTTCTAAAAATCCTGCCATAAAATAAATCGGCACTCTGATTTCGTCCATTTCTGTTTTCTCCCTTTATTTAAAATCTCAAATACCAAATAATTCTGACAGCTTGTCTTCCTGAATTTTAGAGCCGATAACGCAGATACGTCCTGTGTAATCTGCCAAACCCTCTCTGATATCCGCTTCTCCCGGCACCATATCAAAGTAAATCCACTGTCCGTCTTTTCCTTCTACCATACCTTTGGCTCTCAAAATCATACCGTAGCTTTCATCATTAGAAAGTGTATCTAAAATATTCTTGATTTCCTCCTGTGAATACGTTTTTACAGTTTCCTTACCCCAGCTTGTAAACACCTCGTCTGCATGGTGATGATGATGGTCGTGTTCATGATGATGGTCATGACCGCAGCCACATTCCTCGTGGTCGTGATGATGATGCTCGTGCTCATGATGGTCATGTCCACAGCCACATTCTTCGTGATCGTGATGATGATGCTCATGCTCATGATGATGTCCGCCACATACAGGACAAGCTTCTTCTTCCATCAGTTCTTTTTCTAAAGAGCGGTTATTTTCCATAATATCCAAAATTTTCTCTCCCGCTAATTTCTCTACCGGAGTCGTAATTACCGCTGCTTTTTTATTTAAAGAACGAATGATTTCCACTGCTGCCACAATCTTCTCTTCTGTTGCTTTTTCTGTATCTGTACGGCTTAAAATAATTGTTCCCGCATACTCAATCTGATTGCTGAAAAATTCACCGAAGTTTTTCATATACATTTTGCATTTTGTAACATCCACAATAGTTGTAAAGCTGTTTAATTTTATGTCAACTGCGTCTTCTACCTTCTGAACGGCTTTGATTACATCTGAAAGTTTTCCTACTCCTGACGGCTCGATAATAATTCTGTCAGGATGATATTTTTCAATGACTTCTTTTAAAGCCTCGCCAAAATCTCCTACTAAAGAACAACAAATACAACCGGAGTTCATTTCTCGAATTTCAATACCTGCTTCTTTTAAAAAGCCTCCGTCAATACCGATTTCACCGAATTCATTTTCAATAAGAACCACCTGTTCTCCTTTATATGCCTCTGTAAGAAGTTTTTTTATTAAAGTTGTTTTTCCTGCACCGAGAAATCCTGAAAAAATGTCAATTTTTGTCATTACACACATCTCCTCTTCCATAAACTCATATTTACATTTCAAAAGGGGACGAAAGTCCTTCTTCCGCCCCTGTCCCTGCTGGTAAGTATAACACATTTCTCATCAAAAGAGCAAATGTTTTAAACCATATTCCTATATCTGTCTGAAAAAGTCTTCAAATAACTCAATTCTGCAAATTCCCTTTACGCTTCCAATCATTTTCACATTGAAATTTTCATCAATCTGCGTCCACAGCTTTCCTCCCGGCGTGTGTACCATAACATCAGAGTCAATAAGTCCCAGTCTGTATGCTGCCCCTGCTGCTGCACAACTGCAAGTTCCCGAGGACAGCGTATAACCTACACCTCGCTCATAAATTTCAATCTGAATATTGTTTTTATCCAGCACTTTTACAATCTGAGTATTGATACGCTCCGGAAAATAATCTGCCACCTCTGAATATTTTCCGATTGCACAAACCTTTGCCCTTGAAATCTCATCTGTAATAATCACACAGTGAGGATTTCCCACAGACACACAGGTACACGCATATTCTTCCCCTCCAAAATTAAAATACTCATGAAGCGCCTCTCTTTTTTGTCCTGTAAGTCCTATTTTTTCACTGTCAAAGGAGAGCTGTCCCATTGTCATCTGAATTCGAGTACCCTCTCTGTTCAGGAAACGCAGCTTCACTTCTCCCCCTTTTGTGTAGAGAGAAAAGCTTTCGCTTTGTACTTCTTTTATTGTCTTTAAATAATGAGCAAAAATACGGATAGCATTTCCTCCCTGCTCTGCCTCCGAGCCGTCCGCATTGTAAACCTTCACATACATTTTCCCCTCTTTTTTATAAGGGCCTTCTACAATTCCATCTGCTCCAATACCATAATTGCGATTGCAAAGCTTGACAATCTTCTCCTTATCCAGCGCCTCTTGATTTTTATTGCAGTCATAAATAAGGTAATCATTTCCCAAACTGTGATATTTATAAAATTCCATATTCTGTTCCTTCTTCCGAAAAAAGTTCTTCTCTAAATATAGTATGCTTGATACTATTAGTGTATCAAACACTTTTGTGTTATAATATCCTTATAGTGTTAAAAACATTGCAAATAATGCTGTTTAAAAGGAGCGCCATGAATACTTATCAAAAAACAGGCTATTTAACCGAAAATTTCCGCTATTTTCATTTACAGACAACCTCCCGACAGGATTTTCATTACCATTACCACGAATTTTATAAAATCCTTTTCTTTTTAAAAGGGGATGTTATCTATCACATCGAAGGACGTGCTTTTCATCTGCTGCCGGGAGATATTGTTTTAATTCCTGCGGAAGAAATTCACTGTCCGCAATTACAAAGTGACACCTGCTATGAAAGACAAATTTTATATCTTTCCTCCACGTTTTTAAAAAGCTTTCAGGATAATGACCTATCTCTGTGCTTTACCAATGCCAGAAAGCGGCAATCTTACGTTATGCGTGTTCCATCTTTGTATCAAAAACATATTTGGGATATTTTGCTGTGTCTGGAAGATGAAATAAAAGAAAATTCTCTTTATGCCGGAAAATTTTATCAGGAAACGCTGGTTTCTCAGCTCCTCATTTTACTTAATCGGGCTGCTTTAAATCAGCAGAGCATTTATCCTGACAACACCTGTCAAAACGAAAAAATTCTTTTCATTTTAGACTATATTAACAAACACCTTTCTGATAATTTAACTATCGACAATTTGTCTGAACGCTTTTTCATCAGCCGTTACCACCTAATGCACCTGTTTAAGGCTTCCACCGGCTATACCGTTGGGAATTATATTACCATTAAACGGCTCTTTTTTGCCAAAGCTCTGATACAGTCCGGAACACCTGTAACAGAAGCCTGTTATTTAAGCGGTTTTCAAAATTATTCTACTTTTTCCAGAGCCTACAAAAAACATTTCCATACCAGTGCGAAAAATCGTGAATTTTCAAATGGGCATAATGGCAATTCTATGGTAGAATAGAAACACATAATGTTTACACAGAAAGAGAGGATTTCACATGTACAGTTTTCAGAATGATTACAGCGAAGGTATGCAGCCTGCTATTCTTCGTGCTTTAGAAACTATAAACTATCATCAAAATCATTCCTACGGGCAGGATATCCACTCTGATGCTGCCAGAGATTATATTCAGGAAGCATTAGAGGACTTTAGTGTCGATATTCATTTTATCGCAGGGGGAACTCTGACAAACCTGACTTTTATTTCTCACATTTTAAAACCGTTTGAGGCAGTAATCAGTGCAGAAACAGGTCATATCAACACCCATGAAACGGGCGCTATTGAAGCCACAGGACACAAGGTATGCCCAGTCCTTACCAAAGACGGGAAACTGACTCCTGACTTAATCCGTCCTGTTCTTGATATGCACGAAAACGAACATTGGGTAGACCCTCGTCTTGTGTATGTTTCCAATCCTACGGAAGTGGGAACTGTTTATACCAAAGAAGAATTAGAAGATTTATATGCTTTCTGTAAACGTCACGACCTGTACTTTTATATAGATGGCGCCCGTCTTGCCGCCGCACTGGCAGCAAAAGAGGAAACACACCTTACTTTCCCCGATTTGCCAAAGCTGTGTGATGCTTTTTACATCGGAGGAACAAAAGTCGGAGCTATGTTTGGAGAAGCTTTAGTTCTTGTAAATGAAAACTTCAAGGAACGTTTCCCCAATATTGAGGTCACCTGGCTGCCCACCTCCGGCGGCAAAGATCAAGTCTTCATGATTAAGAAAGAACAGCTTCCCGATGCTTAGACTTCAGAATGTGAGCCTGGTTCGAGGCGTAAGAGTTTTATATAAAAACGTCAATCTCACGACTTCGGACGGAGAAATTATCGGACTAGTCGGACCCAACGGGTCCGGCAAGTCCACGCTTTTCGCCGCAATTCTGGGCGAGCTCTCCACTGAGGACGGCGACATCCTTGCGCCTCCTTTGAACCGCATCTCGCACGTGGCCCAGCGTGTGGTTGAGACCGATCTTCCTGCCTTGGAATACATCCTGGAGGGACACGCTCCTTTGATGGAAGCCAAAGCAGAACTCAAGCGAGCGGAAGAAGCCGGCGATGATATGGCTTATGCACAAGCTGTTGCACACTTGGCCGAAATCAATGAAGGCGCTGTCGTCGCAAAAGCCGAAGAAATTCTCTACGGTTTGGGTTTCAAGCCCAATGACTCTTCGCGCCAGGTCTCAGAGTTTTCTGGCGGTTGGAGAAACCGAATCGCGCTGGCTCGTGCGCTCATGCGTCCGGCCGATTTGCTTCTGTTGGATGAGCCTACCAACCATTTGGACATTGACTCGGTCATCTGGCTCGAAAGTTTCCTGAAGCAGCAGGAAGCCACCGTCATTGTCATTTCTCACGACAGAGAATTCCTGGATCGAATTGCAAAATCCATTTGGTCGGTTGAAGACAACACGATCAATCGGTACGGCGGCAACTACTCACAGTTTGAAGTCACCAGAGCTCAAAAACTCGCGCTTCAGCAAGCCGCCGCTAAAGCCTACGAACGCGCCGCTTCGCACCTCCAGGCCTACATTGATCGATTCCGCTACAAGGCCACGAAAGCTCGTCAGGCTCAGTCACGAATTAAGATGCTGGAAAAACTTCAATCCGTCGAGCCGGTCTTGGCGAAGAACGAATGGAGGTTTTCTTTCCTGCAACCGGAGAAAGTGCCTCAGCATTTAATCACCGCTGAAGGAGTTGCCTGCGGATACGAACCCGACCATCCCATCCTGACTCAAGTTAAGTGCAATATCTCAGCAGGTGCTCGAATCGGTATATTGGGCGTTAACGGCGCCGGTAAGTCGACGCTTGTGAAGACCCTCATCGGTGAGCTTGAGCCTCTAGCCGGAGAAATCCGCTACGGACAAGGCCTGGAGATCGGCTATTTCGCTCAGCATCAGCTCAATGACTTAAGAGATGACGAGTCTCCTCTGCAGCATTTAACGCGCATTGCCCCTCCGAATATGCGCGAACTGGACTTGAGGAACTTCTTAGGCAAATTCCGCTTTTCCGGAGATCAGGCTCTTGCACCGGTCGGTCCCATGTCCGGCGGAGAAAAAGCCCGCCTCTCCCTAGCGCTTATCGCTTGGAACAAACCAAATCTTCTCGTGCTGGACGAACCGACCAATCACCTGGATATGGAAACCCGCGAGGCTCTGACCGTCGCCCTGTCCTCTTATGAAGGCGCCGTCCTCCTCGTCTCTCACGATCGTCATTTGCTCAGAGCCAGCTGCGACGAACTTTGGTTGGTTCGTGACGGCAAGCTCTCTGAATTTGACGGAGATTTGGATGAATATGCCGAAATTGTCTTAAAGGACAAGAAAGCGAGGAATGCGGCACCTGAAGATTCCGGGGCACCTGTTCCGGTGAATCGTAAGGAGCAGCGCCGAAACGAGGCTCAGGAACGTGCACGCATCAGTGCACTGTCTAAACCTCTCAAGAAAGAGCTCAGCAAGATCGAGAAAGAACTCGATTTAGCCAACAAAGAGAAGAGCGCTTTGGATCTCAAACTTGCTGACACTGATTTTTATCAAGGAAATCAGGACGAGGTTGCAGAAGCCTTAAAACGCCACGGCGAACTCTCTTCCAAGATTGACGAACTCGAAGGCCGCTGGCTCGAAATTTCCGAAGAGCTTCAGAACATCAGTTCGTCGAGCGATCTTTCTTAAGCCCAATCTCTAAAACTTCAATTCCTTCATCCCGGAGTTCTGATACCTCTTCCGAGGTCGGAGTTCCGGTGATGAGGCGGTCCGGGGCGTCTCCTCTGTGAATGGAGCGAGCCTCATCGGCAAATCGATCCCCGACAAATTCGCTCTCATCCAAAATCTTTTTGACCGTTTTATAGACGGTATGCAATGCCTCCACGGTATTTTGCGAGACATCCTTTTGTGTAGAAGAAGCCTGGATGTGAGGCGCAGAAAGGGCTCTCGAAATGACATTCGAATTACACACGGGACATGTGAAAAAACCGTTCTTTTTTTGTTCCTCAAAAGCTTCGATGCTGGGCACCATCGCCTCGAACGTATGTCCGTTTTCACAAATAAAATTAAAAACCTTTAATCCCATCTTTATTTGGAAAAGTGAATAGTCCTCGCTTATAGGATAAAAGAAAAGGCGCTGATTTTCCACCGAAAAACATTGGGTTTTTCACCGAACTATTTGAAGTTAAAAGACAAATACGGGGAGAAATCTGCGCCTCTAAAAGCGTGTTCACAAATATAAACATTTCCCTTTCAAAGTAATTTCCTCAACTCGTTTGACAAGTCAAAAAAGCCTCTGTATAGTGCAACTTCTGTCGCGGGAGTAGCTCAGTTGGTAGAGCGCAACCTTGCCAAGGTTGAGGTCGCGAGTTCGAGACTCGTCTCCCGCTCCAAATTCTTTTCATCGGTGACCCGCGTTTGCGGATTTTTTTATTTCTGCGCCAAGAAAAGAAACGGCGAAAAACCTTTCGATTCCTCGCCGCCGTCCCTATTCCTTTAGGAAATTATTTCTTGCCTCCTAACAGAGAGCCAAGAATGCCTCTCAGGATTTTTTCTCCGCTTTGGCGAACAACCTTTTCGACAATTCCTTCACGATGGCCGCCCCTAGGTCCTGTAGAGCCTAAAAGGATGTCTTTGGCTTTACTCATCAAAATATCTGTGAAGTCCGGTCCTTCCTGCTCGGCAGCTCCCGGTGCCGCGAGTTTACCCGGCTGAGGAGCTCCGTTGTCTGCAGCAATCGCCGAAGAGCCTCTCTGCTGAAGAACTTCGTAGGCACTGACTCGGTCAATAGCCTTGTCATACACACCTTTCAGCACAGATGCATTTTGGATCGCCTGTCTTTCAGCAGGCGCGATCGGTCCGATCTGGCTTCCCGGGGCGCATACCCAAACTCTTTGCGTAATACCGGGCGTACCGTTGTCATCCAAGAAGCTTACTAAAGCTTCACCGACGCCGAGTTCCTGAATGGCCTGCACCATATCGATTTTCGGATTCGGTCTCATGGTTTCAGCGACCGTACGGACAGCCTTTTGATCGCGAGGCGTAAACGCTCTCAAGGCGTGCTGAACTCGGTTGCCCAATTGACTTAAAACTTTTTCCGGGATATCGGCCGGACTCTGAGTCACAAAGAAGACACCAACGCCTTTAGAACGAATCAAACGAACAACCTGCTCGACTTTATCGATTAAAACTTGAGGAGCGTCGTTAAAGAGCATGTGTGCTTCGTCAAAGAAGAAAACGAGCTTCGGTTTTTCAAGGTCTCCGGCTTCCGGCAGATTTTCATAAAGTTCGCTCAGAATCCACAAAAGGAAAGTTGCATAAAGCATCGGAGACTGCATAAGCTTATCTGCAGCAAGGATGTTTACAACGCCCTTTCCGTCCGATGTCTGCATCAAATCATGGATATTGAGCATCGGTTCACCGAAGAACTTATCTCCGCCCTGATTTTCCAATACCAGCAGACCTCTTTGAATGGCTCCGATAGATGCCATTGAGATGTTGCCGTACTTCGTTCTGAACTGTGCGGCGTTATCGCCTACAAATTGAAGCATAGAGCGCAGATCTTTCAGATCCAACAGCAACAGCCCGTTATCGTCGGCAATCGAAAATACGGCGTTTAAGACGCCTTCCTGAGTATCGTTTAATTGAAGGAGACGTGACAGAAGCAGCGGTCCCATATCACTGATCGTTGCACGAACGGGGAAACCTTCCTGACCGAAGACATCCCAGAACACAACCGGGCAGGCTGACCAATCCGGAGTCGGCAAGTGATGCTTTTCCAAACGCGCTTTCAGCTTGTCTGTCGGCACCGCAGCTTTTGCAATGCCCGACAAGTCACCTTTGATATCCGCAAGGAATACCGGAACGCCTTTCTTGGAGAAAGATTCGGCTAATTTTTGTAAAGAAACTGTTTTTCCGGTTCCTGTTGCACCTGTGATACAGCCGTGGCGGTTAGACATATTGGTCAAAAGGATTTCGTCTTTATAGCCGCTCTGTTCGTCTGTCACGCCGAAAATAATTTGGTTGTCCATTAACTTTCTCCGTTTGGTTAATTTTCGTAAGTTTAGACAAGCTTGCAATAAAACGGAAAAACAAGGCGTCAAATCAAGTTCAAGACAATTTTTACAAATTTGCCCATTCTGCGAAACCCGACTCAAACACAAAATATTTTTTTGTGCTATAGTTCGTTCTCGCTGTTAAACAGCAGTGCGCCAGTAGCTCAGCTGGATAGAGTACCTGG
>ERZ894183.677-NODE-677-length-24536-cov-13.475838_pt1 | contig 24536 bp, 19 predicted proteins | sample MGYA00380279_ERZ894183 | MGnify/ENA primary metagenome ERZ894183 (study PRJEB32331, sample SAMN06328422) | human gut metagenome | biome: human gut microbiome; feature: stool | host: Homo sapiens | collected 2013-06-26 ... | reverse complement strand
ACTTTTCAAACTCTTTCTCAGCAAAGGCTTTGGCGATGGCGGCGGTCACCTTGCCTTTATCGTGCAGAATATCTTCCTCGTTGAACTGTAAAAATGCGTCAAGCCGCTTGACCCAATCGGCCATATACATGACATTTCCCCGGCGGGCCTGCCGTTCCGCATAGTCCAGGTACATGGTGACGATCTCGTTCAGGTTACGCATTTCCGTTTCGTTCAGATAGTTTTTAGCGACGGTGACATCCGATTTGCGGATGCGGCCTTTGGGGGCGTTTTTCCATGTGGTCAGCCCCATGTTGGGCTTGGTACTGTCGGCACGGCCATATACGATCTCGGCGGCGGTATGATGGGTGACCGCATAGTGGAGCTTGTTCTGCACCGTGGCGAAAAACTCCTTTGTGATGGGGCTTTCCACATCGTAGTCGGCGCTGCACTGGGAATAGATGTCCGTGATTTTCTGGTAGAACCTTCTCTCGCTGGCCCGGATGTCCCGGATACGCTCCAGTTGTTCATCGAAATAATCCTTGCCGAAAAAGTTCTCCGGCTCCCGCAGCCGTGCGTCATCCATCACATAACCTTTGATGATGAACTCTTTCAACACTCTGTTTGCCCAAATGCGGAACATGGTCGCCTTTTTGGAGTTCACACGATACCCCACAGCGATGATGGCGTCCAGATTGTAATAGTTGGTCTGATACCGTTTCCCGTCCGCCGCAGTTGTTTCCATTTTGGAAACAACTGAATCCTCGCTCAGTTCGCCGGATTCAAAAATGTTTTTCAGATGCTTGGAAATGGCCGCTTTCTGCACCTCGAACAGTTCTGCCATTTTTGCCTGTGTCAGCCAGAGGTTTTCCTGAAAGAGCAGGATTTCCACCCGCACTTCTCCGTTTTCGGTTTTGTAAAAGAGGATTTCTCTGGTTTCATACGGGGTCAGTCCCTGTTCCTCGCTCATTCCTCGTCACCTCCATCCGTCCGGTTCTTTCCCCGGCTCTTGTAGACATTATACTGGTTCTTGCACCGTGGGCTGCAAAAGGCGGCGTTGGACCTGCTGCCCAGGAACACCTTCTGGCAGTGCTTGCACAGGCGCAGGGGCTGCTCCCCGTCCACCAGCATGAAGCTGAACATCATCTGGATACCCAGCAGCAGGGAGTGAAAATCCCAGTAAATGGTGGGCTTATCCAGCAGCTCAATGTGGTAGGTGGGGGCAATCCCGCCAAATGCGGCCATAGCCTTGCGGTGCAGCCCCCGTTCGTCCTCGCCCATGAAATCATAGTCATTGTAGTAGAAAAAGGCGGTGGTCAGCGTAAAGGCCCAGTCCTTGAACTGTTGAGCAACCCACTCGTAGGGTTCCGCATATTCCCGCTGGAAGCTCATGTTTTTCGCCATCGGCTCGTCCATGAAGGTCATGGTCAGGGCAATCATCGTCCGGTCACCGGACACATTCCACGTGGATTCTATGCCTTTCTTCACCAAGTCCAGCTGGTCAAAAGGATAAAACAGGGACAGGTATTTGTCTGTCGCCATGGATTCTTCCTTAATGAAGTGGTTTTTGGGCAGGTATACCGCCTCATAGTCCATAAAGGACGGCGTGGTGGGCAGGGCGGTCATCAGGCCCAGCAGGCCGTACCGGGTGATAAACTCCATTACCGCCTTTTCCACTTCTGCTTCCGGCTTGCGTCCCATCATCAGCATCCCCACATTCAGCGCATCCAGCACAATGTTGGGGACCTCTTTCAGCGGATTGTAGACGTCCGGCTTTGCGCTCTTGCTGGGGGTGATATACCGCTTGCCATCTTCCGCTGTTTTCAGCTCATAATGATCGTACCGCACCCAATGGGAACGGGATTGTTCAAATAAATTTTTCATCATACACGCCCTTTCTCCTTAATCGTCCCAATTATCAGGGGCGGTTTTTCTTTTTTCTGCGCTTGGTCTTGTTCTCCCGCCGGATCACGGCATCCTTGCCCTGTTTCTTTGCGATTTTCGAGTATTCCTCCAAAAACTGACGTTCCCGCAAGGTCAGGCTATGTTCCGGTTTGCCGCACAGATGGTCATACATCTGGCGCTGCAATTTTTTGTGGATGGCTTTCCGCAGCTTTCGGATGTTGCGGTCAGACTGCCCACGCACAGCGGCAAGCCGGGTAGAGCTGTATAGGCGCAAAGAGAGAAAATACAAAGCTTCCTTGTGTTCCTCGCTTAGTTCCTCCACCATGCGGGAAATAAAGGGATCAGCGGTCAGGTTGTGCATCTCATAGGGGCAGTCAAACAGGATGTCCAGAAAGTTCCCGGCCATCAGCTGCCGGTATGCGGGGTTGTTCATCCAGCGGGGAATGAGCTTCGGTTCCGGCACCGCCTGATATTCCAGCGGCACATCCCCACGGAGGTTTTCGTGGTCCCGTTCCCGGCGCTCCCGGTTCCGGTCCAGCTTGTTCCATTCCTCCACCACGGCCCGGAAATCCTTCTCCGTGCGTGCTGCTTCCTCCAGCCGACGTATGGCCTCGGCCCGCATCTCCCGTTTCAGCCACTTATCGCTGACCGGGGCGGCTTCTTCTTCCTCGTCCTCCAGCTCCGCTTCATAGTCGATGGGATGCTCGTCCTGCTCCAGCTCATTTTCCAGCTCGGCCAGACGTTCTTCCGCAAGCGCCTGTTCCAGCGTTTCTTCTGCCCCAGGGTCCCATCCGGTGAAGCCACCCTCGGTATCCAGAAGCTCGTCATCAGACAGATACGCCATGACTCCACCTCTTTTCAAAAAAATATTTTGCGATTTTTCAAAAATGGTTCCGTTTTGCACCCCGGATTTCTCCTATTAGTGAAAGAGTAATCTAAAAACAAGTTACTTGGGTTACATTCGCTCGTTCACGCAGGAGAAAGGGGGCTTTCGCCATGTTCAGGCTTGACACAGAAAAGAAGTAACACAATCGCAGGTTACAAACAACGGAACTATAACAACAGTATACACCGGATGCGCCGAAAGCGCAAGAAAGAGAGGTTCTATGGCAGATAAAAACGCCGTGTTTCTGACCCGGCACATTGGCAAGACCACCTATAAAGTTCGTGTCTACCTCAGCGAAACCGCCGAGGAAACGATGGAAGATAAAATTTTGCGGCTGATCCGCAATGACGGGCTGGCAAACCAGCCGGAATGTGGTATAATGGAACTGCCACAAATGAGCCGTCCGTCTGAAAGGAGCGCCTGATATGGCAAACAGACAGACGGAAGAAAAAATCACTGCGCTCTATGAGCGCCTGTCCCGTGACGATGACCTCACGGGCGACTCGAACTCCATTCTGAACCAGAAACGTTATCTCGAAAGCTATGCAGCACAGCGGGGCTACACCAATATCGTCCACTACACAGACGATGGGTGGTCCGGCGGCAACTTTGACCGTCCCGCATGGAAGCGCCTTGTGGCGGACATTGAGGCGGGAAAGGTGGCCCACTTGCTGTGTAAGGACCTAAGTCGGATCGGCAGAAACTACCTGCAAACCGGCTTTTACACCGAGGTAATGTTCCGGCAGAATGGGGTTCATTTTGTTGCTGTCGCCAATAATATTGACAGCGAGGAACAGGACAGCGGCGAGTTTGCGCCCTTTCTCAATATCATGAATGAATGGTATCTGCGTGACCAGTCCAAAAAGGTTTCGGCAGCATACCGTGTCAAGGGCAAGGCGGGCAAGCCAACCACCAACAACGCCATCTATGGCTACAAAAAAGACCCAGAGGACAAGGACCACTGGCTGGTGGACGAGGAAGCCGCCGCCGTGGTGCGGCGGATCTTCCGGCTTGCGGTGGAGGGGCACGGCCCCCATGAGATTGCCAAGATACTCACACAGGAAAAGGTGGAGTGCCCCGCCTATTATCTGGCTCGCAACGGCAGAGGCAGCCGTAAGAACACCGTGGACACCAGCCGCCCCTATGACTGGTACGGCTTCACGGTCAGTTCCATGCTGACCAAGCCGGAGTATATGGGGCACACCGTGAATTTCCGTTCCTCCAAAAAGTCCTACCGGGATAAGCGGGTAAAAAATGACCCGTCCGACTGGCTGATCTTTGAGAACACCCACGAGGCCATTGTTGACCCGGAAACCTGGCAGCTGGCTCAGCAGGTGAAGCGGACGGTGCGCCGGACAGATACCACCGGCGTCGCCATTCCCTGACCGGCCTTGTGTTCTGCGCCGACTGCGGCGCCAAGATGTATAACCACCGGGGCAAACGCAAAAAGGACGGGCGGGAGTATGGAACCGACTTTTATAACTGCTCCACCTACACCCTGACCTTTGAGCGTGAAACCCAGATGTGTTTTTCCCACACCGTCAGCACCAAGGCCCTGAACGCCCTGATTCTGGAAACCATCCGCACCACCGCCAACTATGCCATCCAGAACAAGGAGGAATTTATTCAGAAAGTTCGCAGCATTTCACAGGTTCGCCAGCAGGAAGCGGCCAAGGAGCTGAAACGCAAGGTCGCCAAAGAGCGCAAACGCAGCGCCGAGCTGGATGTGCTGATTAAAAAGCTGTATGAAACCTATGCCATGGGCAAGTTGGAGGAAAAACGGTTCGAGTTGCTGTGTGCCGAGTATGAAAAGGAACAGGCCGAGCTGGAACAGCTGCTTGCCTCCGAGCAGGCACAGCTGGACCAGTTTCACGAGGACACGGACCGTGCCAGCCACTTTCTGGCGCTGGCACAGAAATATACGGATTTCACCGAGCTGACCGCCACTATGATCCATGAATTTGTGGAGAAAATTCTGGTTCATGCCCCGGACAGAAGCACCGGGGAACGGGTTCAGGAAATCGAGATTTACTTGAACTTTATCGGGAAATTTGAAGTGCCCATGCCTGAACCCACCGAGGAAGAACTGGCTGCGGAGGAAAAGCGCCGCCAGAAGCGCATCCGTGACCATGAAAAATATCTGCGCCAGAAGGAGCGCAAACAGAAGATCGCCGAGGGGCTGATCGTTCCGGGTGAACCGTATCAACTGGTGTGCCAGTGCTGCGGAGAGCCGTTCCAGTCTGTCCGCCCCAACGCTAAATTCTGCAAACCCGCCTGCCGGGAGAAGTTCTACCGGCAGGAAAAGCGGAAAGCCAAAGAAACAGAAACATCACAAACTGCATAAGGACTGCGGCCTGCCCAAAGAAAACGGGCGGGCCGCTTTTTTATGCCCTGAAACGGAGGGATTTTTATGACACTCTTTGAACTGGTAAAACAGAATATTTGTGTGCCGGATGCGGCGGAATACTATGGGCTGCAAGTCAACCGAAACGTGATGTGCAGCTGTCCGTTCCATGAGGACCGGCACCCCAGCATGAAGCTGAACGAGCGATATTTTTACTGCTTCGGTTGCGGGGCCACCGGCGATGTGATCGACCTTGTGGCGAGGTTATTTGACCTGAGCAGTTACGAGGCAGCGCAGAAGCTGGCCCAGGATTTTGGGATTGGCCCGGACAAGCCCCCTGCGGCAGCTGCCCTCCCCAAAACGGAGCGTCCTCTGCTGAAAGCATACCGGCAGGAGGAAGTGCGCTGCCTGCGGGTGCTGTGCGATTATCTGCATCTTCTGGAAAGCTGGAAAGTGCAGCACGCACCCAAGACACCGGCAGATACTTTGGATGACCGGTTTGTGGAAGCCTGTCAGATGTTGGACTATGTGGAGTATCTGACGGATTTGCTGATTGCCGCCGAGTTGGAACAGCGGGTAAAAATCGTAGAAATGCTGAACAAGGACGGCTTAATCGCCGGTTTGGAGGAACGGCTGGACAGGCTGAAAAAGGAGGACGATGCCCATGAAAAACAAAGCGCAGCTTGACGGGATGCCCGTCTGGTTTGATGGAAAAAGCATCAACGAAGCCCTGTTTTGTGAGGAGTTCTTGCAGACGCACAAGATCATCTTCACAAACGGGGCTTTTTTCACGCCCGAAGGCCGTGTGACTGATGAGTTGCCCCTGCGGGGAGAGATTTTTGAAGAGCTGAAACACTGTGCGGTCAGCAACATTCCCCGCAAAATCAGCAACATTGTGGAGCTGATGAAACTGGCGACGCTGGTGGAGGATTTTCCCCCGGAGCCGGACCGGATTCACCTTTCCAATGGGACGCTTTTTCTGGATGGGACCTTTGCGGAGGGAAAGCCGAAAATCGTCCGCAACCGTTTCCCCGTGGCCTACAACCCCAACGCCCCGAAACCTGTTCTCTGGCTGCAATTTCTGGATGGTCTGCTCTACCCGGAGGATATTCCCACCTTGCAGGAATATATCGGCTACTGCCTGATCCCCAGCAACAAGGGGCAGCGGATGATGGTCATTAAAGGCAGCGGCGGCGAGGGCAAGAGTCAGATCGGCGCTGTGCTGGGAACTTTGTTCGGTTCCAACATGAAGGATGGTAGCATCGGGAAAATATCCGAGAACCGGTTTGCCCGTGCGGATTTGGAACATATCCTCCTGTGCGTGGATGACGATATGCGAATGGAAGCCCTGCGCCAGACCAACTATGTAAAATCCATCGTGACAGCACAAGGCAAGATGGATTTGGAACGTAAAGGCAAGCAGAGTTATCAGGGCTGGATGTTCGCCCGGCTGCTGGCATTCAGTAACGGTGATCTGCAAGCCCTGTATGACCGCAGTGACGGATTTTATCGCAGACAGCTTGTGCTGACCACCAAGGAAAAGCCGGTGGACAGAGCTGACGATCCTGATCTTGCAGAGAAGATGAAAGCTGAAGCCGAGGGTATCTTCCTGTGGGCATTTGAAGGCTTGCAGCGGCTTGTTGCCAACAACTTTAAGTTTACGGAGAGTGACCGTATCCGGGAAAACCGGGAAGCGGTCAAACGTGACAACAACAATATCTTTGATTTCATGGATTCCGAGGGATACATCCGGCGTAAAGCGGATGCGTCCATCAGCTCCAAGGATTTCTATGAAATCTATCGGATGTGGTGCGAGGAAAATTCTCTTGCTCCGCTGAAAGCCCGCAGCTTCAGCGACGCCATGATTGCCAATGCCAAGAAATTCAATCTGGAGCATTGCAACAACATCACCAACTCAGCCGGACGGCGGGTGTGGGGATTCATGGGAGTGGAAGCCATTGCACGACCTCATATAAATGGGTTTTACGGAGATTCGCCGTGTACGTACGTACCGGAGGACATTCCGGAGGAATGGCGGCAGGTCGAGTAAATCCCATTGCTGGTATGTATGTACGCAGCAAAAGAGCGTAAAACGCTTGTTATAGAAACAGTACACATCCTCTCGTTCGGGCTGTTTCTATGTCCACAGGCTTTTGAAAAAGTGTCTGTGGACACCGACTGCAAGAGGAAGTTGACACAGAACAGCTTCATGCAGACGGGTTGACCATGGGAAAAGGCGCAGACATTTTCGCCTTGGTCAGCAGAGGTCACCGCAGTGACCGCATTCCCCCTCGGGAGAGCCCTCGGAGAGCCCACGGCACTTTGCAGCCAGTATGGATGAAAGTGTCATAGTGGGTTATTACACTTTGAAAAAGTGCCGTTCTCCAGCCTTCCGCTGTCTGCAAATCTCAAAGAAAGGAAAAATCCAATGGCAAGAAATGATGGAATAGACCGTACCGTAGCCAGAAATCAGGACTTGGAAACACCGGCTGATGTGGCGAAGGTACAGGAACACAATGAGCGTGAAAAGGACAGCTACAGCAATCAGGACATCGTGCCGGAACGTACTGCGCTGAATGTTCACTTCAAGTCTCCCACTGACGATTATGTAAAAATGTTCGAGCAGATGGAACAGGATGGCGTGATCTCCACCAGAGGTCTGAAACCGGATGCCGTCAAATACGGTGAGTTGATCTTTGATGTGAACTCTGCTTACTTCTACAATCACGGCGGCTATGAATTTGCAAAACAGTTTTATGCCGATGCCTATAAAGCCGCCGTGGAGATCGTAGGCGGTGAGCAGTATATCCTATCCGCTGTGATGCACGCCGACGAGCGCAACCAGGCAATGTCCGAAGCTCTGGGCGAAGATGTGTACCACTACCACCTTCATGTGGTTTATATCCCGGTGGTAGAGAAGCAAATTCTGTGGTCGAAGCGATGTAAGGATGAATCCCTCCGGGGAACGGTAAAGGAAACGATCACGCAGGTCAGCCGCAGTAAAAAATGGGAGTCCAAGCCGGTGCTTGACAAGGATGGTAATCCAATGTTGAACGCAAAAGGAAAAAAGATTTTGAAGTCGTCCTACAGTGTGTTGCAGGATGACTTTTTTCATTTCATGCGAAATGCCGGATATACCGATGTGGAGCGTGGAGAGCGTGGCAGTACAGAGGAACATCTGACTGTGACCCAGTTCAAGGTGCAGGCAGAACAGCAGCGCTTGGAAGCTGTGACCGGGCAGGTGGCACAGGCGAAGCGGGGGTTGGAGAATGCCAAAGCTGCCACGGAGAAACAGAAAAAGAAACTGGAAGCTCTGCAAAAGGAAACCAAAACAGCAAAGACCGTTGCTCTGACGGTGCAGGAGATTGAAACGATGGGAAAGAAAGCCACATTCGGAAATAATATCACGCTGACACCGGATGAATGCGACACGCTCAAACGCTATGCGGTCAACGGCATTATCGCCAATGCTGACAACAAGCGCTTGAAGGAGAAACTGGCTTCCGCTGAAAAGACGGTTTCCATCTGGAAACAGCGGTATGAAGCAGTAAGCGAAAAATATATGGAACTGAAACAGAAAGCCCAGCCTTTTCTGGATGCACTGGAAATTGCATCCGAAAGGGTTCGGGCTTTTATCAATTCTATCCTCATCAGAGGAAAGGAAACGCAGGAACACAAACACCCTGCCCAGAAGCGTGGACAGGATATGGAACTTTGATGGAGGAATTGCCTATTGAAGAAATATTATGAGGAAGCGAAATATAATGCGGCATTTGACCGCTGTGTGGATGTTATGAGCCAGATGCTCCAGAAGTACGGGCATCAGGTTTTGGATAAATTAGAGCAGGATACTCCACAAACGGTGGAGTGTTCCAAGGATGATAAGCAAGCGCAGCCTTTGACGGATAAGGCTGCGTAAAAATTTACAATTTACACGTTGCGTACTTGTTGTGGCTATGCTATAATATGTACGCAACGTGTATTTTTGCTTTTTTGGAGAAAAGACGAATGGATTGTAAAAACAGAATTATTAAGTTGCGTGAAAGCACAGGACTGAACCGGAAAGATTTTTGCAAGCTCGTCCATATTCCTTACCGGACTATGACCGAGTGGGAATTGGACAACCGCCATGCACCGGATTATGTGCTTAGACTTTTGGAGTATTATATCCGCAACGAGGGATTGATGGTAAAAGAAATGAGCGAAGGAGGTAGCGATTCTGAAAAAGAAGCAACTTAAATGTTATCTATATACGAGAGTGTCCACCTCCATGCAGGTAGACGGATACAGCTTGGATGCCCAGCGGGACAAGTTGCGGAAGTATGCGGCATACGAGGATATGGTCGTTGCCGGGGAGTATTCTGACGAAGGATTTTCCGGCAAGAACATCCAAGGGAGGCAGGAGTTTCAACGGATGCTGAACGACATCCAGGACTGCAAAGACGGCGTTTCCTATGTGCTTGTCTTTAAGCTCTCCAGATTTGGCAGAAATGCAGCCGATGTTCTGAACTCTTTGCAGCTCATGCAGGATTTTGGTGTCAACCTGATTTGCGTGGAGGATGGCATTGACAGCTCCAAGGATGCCGGAAAGCTGATGATCTCTGTGCTGTCTGCGGTGGCAGAGATTGAGCGAGAAAATATCCGCACACAGACAATGGCAGGACGGGAGCAAAAGGCTCGTGAAGGCAAATGGAACGGCGGTTTCGCTCCCTATGGATACAAACTGGAAAACGGAAACCTTGTCATTGCAGAGGATGAAGTGGAAGTTATCCGAGTAATCTATGATCGTTATATTCATACAAACGAGGGTGTTGCAGGAGTTGCAAAATATCTGAACCGCAATGGTTATGTAAAGAAACTAAGACAGAATAATACCATTCCGGGATTTTCAAGAGATTTTGTGAAAAATGTATTGTACAATCCTGTTTATATGGGAAAGATTGCTTACGGCAGACGAAGAACTGAAAAGAAACAGGGTACAAGAAACGAGATTCACGTGGTTGAGCAGTCGGAGTTTCCGGTTTATGAAGGACAGCACGAAGCTATCATTTCTGAAGAGGATTGGTATCTGGCACAGGAAAAGCGCAAGATCAATTCCTTTAAGCGGGAAAAGGTCAACAATCCAGACCACGCACACATCCTGTCCGGTATCTTGAAATGCCCATGCTGCGGAAAGAGTATGTACGGCAATATTGCCAAGGCTCATAGCAAGGACAAGAAAACACGGTATTATTACTACTGCAAAAATACAGTTACGCCGACAGGGCATGAGTGCAGTTTCCGGCTGAATATCGAACAGACAGAGATCAACAAATTTGTGGCGAAGATTATTTCCGCTATGGTCAACAATCCCCGATTTGTAGAAGCAATTCAAGCGAAAATCGGAACAGCGGTTGATACAGAGGATATGGAAAAGCAGATCGCCGTCCTGCAAGGGCAGCTAAAGCAAGCCTTTGGAACGAAAAGCCGCTTGGAGCGTCAGATGGATACCTTGGACATCAACGATGCCCACTATGACAGAAAGATTTTGGACTTGCAACGCCGCTATGATGAGCAGTATGATACGATAGAGGAAATCGAAGTTCAGATTGGCGAATTGCAAAGTCAGATACGCAGTATCCAGCAGGAGAAAATATCCGGCGATAACATTTATCGGCTCTTACTGGCATTTGATGAAGTCTACCATTCCGCAACAGAAGCGGAACAGAAAGAGTTTATGAAAGCCTTTATCGAGCGAATTGAGATGTTCCCGGAAAAGAGAAAAGACGGAAGCTGGATAAAGAAGATTGTATTCAATTTCCCTGTGCCTGTTGATGGCGAGGAAGTGAAAGAACTTCCCTTGGAAACTGAAACAACCGTCGAATGCGTCGTACGGTTGGATAAGATGAATTAAAACAAAAGAAGGCTTCCCCATGATTCGCCCCGTTACCGAAAAGGATATTCCCGTCTGCGGATATTTGCAAATTCCGCTCCCGAAAATTACGGAAGAAAGGTAAAAAAATATGGCTTCCAGTCTCATGCACTATGCGATCACGGATAAAATTTTGCAACTGTTTCCTATGCACGACGGTGCGCGGCTGCGCTTTGGCGCGGTACTGCCGGACGCTTCCGTAAACAAGCGGAAAACACATTTTCGCATTTACAATGAAAAGCTCGGCATTCGGCTTTATGATCTTGAATCGTACCGCGCGCAGTTCGGCGAGCGTATGCAAAAAGACGACCTTTACCTCGGCTACTATCTGCACCTCATTGAGGATGCTTTGTACCGCAAAACACTGTACGACACCTTCGGCTGGAATCCCTACACGCCGGAAAGCACCGCGCGCATGCACCACGATTACACGCTTTTAAACCGTCATTTCATTCAAAAATATAATATTCGGGATGACCTTGCCGTCCCGGAAAATTTCACGCAGGAACCGATTTTCGCTTTTGAGCCGTTTGACGCCGAAGGTCTTCTGCGTTCGATTCATCAGAACTTTGTGCCCGCGCCGGCGGATGCCCCCTACTTTTTCACGGCTGCCATGGCGGATGCGTACATTGAAGACGCCGTGCGGCTGTGCACCGCGGAGCTTGACCGCTTTCACAGCGGCAAAACGCTTCTTTCCGCCGAGTATTTCACCTGGACGCCGCCGGAAAACAATAAGAATTTCTGAATAAAAGCAAAAACACCCTCCCGAAGTGATGGATATGTACCCTATAAAGGAAGCATATCCATGACCGACACGGGAGGGCTTCTTGATTTCTCTTGGCAAAGCGACTTCTCATGGCAGGTACGCTTTCCTATGCGCATTCGGAATTGACATTCCCTTTCCGCTTCGGTACAATAGAATCAACAAGAACCTCGGGGGACAAAACAGTATGAATTTTCTGGAAGAACGTATCGTAAAGGACGGCGTTGTAAAAGCCGGCAATATATTGAAAGTAGACAGCTTTTTAAACCACCAAATGGATGTGCGCCTGTTTCGCCAAATGGGCGAAGAGTTCAAGCGACGTTTTGCAGATAAGCCCATCAACAAAATTCTGACGATTGAAGCCTCCGGCATCGGTATTGCATGTGTGACGGCGGAATGCTTTGACGTGCCGGTCGTCTTCGCGAAAAAGAGCCAGAGTGTGAATATCGATGGTGACGTATACGTTTCCGAAGTGGAATCCTTCACGCATAAGCGTGTGAATCGCGTGATCGTCTCGAAAAAATTTCTCGGCCCCGAGGATCACATTCTTATCATCGATGATTTTCTTGCAAACGGCTGCGCGCTGCAAGGGCTCATCTCTATTGTAGGTCAGGCGGGCGGCACGGTGGAAGGCATCGGTATCGCGATTGAAAAGGGGTTCCAGCCCGGCGGCGCGAAAATTCGCGAGATGGGCTACCCGCTCGAATCGCTCGCCATTGTGGAAAGCATGGACGACGCAACCGGCACGGTCGTTTTCCGTCCACAGCCATAAAAGGAGTTTTGTATGAGACGGTTTTTATCCCGCGTTTTGCCCCTTTTGCTCAGCTTCGGCTTGATTTTTAACTGCACAGGATGCAGCACGGTTTTGGTCTTAGCCGGTAAAGCTCGTGAAAACAGCGAAGCTTCGTCCTCCGTAATTTCGGAAAGCTCCGCGTCCTCCGGTATCATCTCCACCCCTGTGCCGACCGAAGACGGCGACCTGCGTGCGTTTTACACGGACGTTGCAAACGCTGAAAGTGTCACGGTAATGGTGTACATGATCGGCTCCGACTTAGAGAGTGAGGACGGCTCCGCGACCGACGACCTTTTGGAAATGGCAGATGCCGCGCTTTCCGAAAACATTCACCTTGTACTCCAGACCGGCGGCACCGAAACCTGGTGGAACGATGTCTGCACAGACGATGAAAGTGAGCGCTTTGTGATCGAAAACGGCGATATGACGCTGCTCCAAAGCCTTGGCAGCATGAATATGACGGACGCCGACACGCTCTCCGATTTCATTCGCTTCTCCGCCGAAAGCTACCCCGCAGACCGCTACGAGCTCATTTTGTGGGATCACGGCGGCGGCACCATGACAGGCTTCGGCTACGACGAGCTGTACGAAGACACCTCTTTGACGCTCTCGTCGCTCTCCACAGCACTGTATAACGGCGGCGTGCAGTTTGATTTCATCGGCTTTGACGCCTGCCTGATGGCGACGGCAGAGGTGGCCTACGCCTTGGATCCGTATGCGGATTACCTCATCGCCTCCGAAGAATCCGAACCCGGCGAGGGCTGGGCGTACAAAAACTGGCTTACGATGCTGGCGGAAGACCCCGCCGTACCCACGGCGGAACTCGGCAAAAAGCTGGCGGACGATTTCCTTGAGGCCTATATTTTCGCCGACATGCCGACGCTTTCCGTTTTAGACCTGCGCTATGTGCCGGAATTATACGCCGCGTTGGAAAGCTACTGGGAAAGCGCCTACACCGCACTGCAAAACGGCAGCTACGGTGCGTTTTCGCAGGTACGCAACAACGTGCGGGAATTCGGCGACAACGAATACGACCAGGTCGATCTTTCCGACCTCGCCACGCTGACAAAGCAGAGCCTTTCCCTCGGCACCGAGGACGATGTGCAGGCCGCCGTTCAGAATATGGTGGTGTATAACGTCACCTACGAAAAGTCCGCCGCGGGCATTGCAGTCTATTTTCCGTGCCTGTGGCCGGATTATTACGGCGATACATGCTTTGAAATGACCTGCGTCGGCTTCCCGGAATCGTATTTTGAATTCTACGATAAATTCATGAACACGATGCTCTCCGGGCAGTCGCTTTCGCAGAGTGATATCGATTTTTACTCCTACTACGATTGGTTCGATTCCTCCGAGGTTGGCGGCGAAAACGTCACCACAATAAACGACAACGATTTTGAACTCATCGACAAGGGCGACTATTATGCACTCTCTCTTTCCGATGAAGCATGGAACCTCATCACGTACATTGATATGACCGTTTACCTCGACGACGGCGAGGGATATATTGACCTTGGCAATGACAACGTGTACGAGTTTGACGACGACGGCGACCTGAAAGTCGATTTTGACTATACATGGATCTCGATTGACGGCGTGATTGTGCCGTTCTACGCCGAAACCGAGGAACAGACGGACGATTATTGGTACACAACGGGTTATGTACCGGCCGAACTGAACGGCAGCACCGATATTGAGATCGTTCTGCGCTGGGACAGCAACCATGACAGCGGCTTTGTTGCGGGCTACCGCTTAAAGACCGACGAGCCTACGGTAGCGGCAAAGGGTCTGCACAGCTTTACGGAGACGGATCAGATTCAGTACACCTGTTCGTATTATGATTACGATTTCAACTACGACCGGGACTACACGCTCGGCGACCCGGTAACATACACAAGTGAACCCGTCGTCACCTATGAGGAAATCGGCGAATACCGCACGGTGATCCAATACACCCTGCGCGACATCTACAACAACGAACACTTTACAGACCCGGTAGAGCTTTCCTGTGAATAAATAATTCTATAGAACATACCCTGCTGCGCTCCGTAGCAGGGTATGTTTCGATTTGACTTGCACTATAATAGGCGGTATAATGAAAATTACTGACAAAAACGGAATTGTATGGAAAACTATGCCGTTTAAACTGTTCGGAAAGGACGAACGCCATGCGAAAGCTCCTCGTTTACATGAAAGACTACAAAAAAGAGTCGTTTTTAGCGCCTCTTTTCAAGCTGCTCGAAGCCACCTTTGAGCTGATTGTCCCGCTCGTAATCGCGCAGATCATCGACGTGGGCATTCAGACCGGTAACACCGGCTTCATCATCTCCCGCTGTCTGCTTCTGATCGGGTTCGGTGTGGTCGGCATGGTCAGTGCCATCACGGCGCAGTATTTTGCCGCAAAGGCTGCCGTGGGCTTTGCCACCGGGCTGCGTCACAGCTTGTTCCAAAAAATCAACGAACTCTCCTTCTCTCTTTTGGACCGTGTGGGCACTTCCACGCTGCTGACACGCATCACAAATGACGTAAACCAGGTGCAGAACGGTGTGAACCTTGTACTGCGCCTGTTTATGCGCTCGCCGTTCATTGTGTTCGGCGCATGCGTTATGGCGTTCACCATTGATCCCGGCAGCGCGCTGCTGTTCCTCATTGTGGTCGCTCTGCTCTCCGTTGTGGTATTCGGCATCATGCTGCTGACCATCAAGCGCTACAAGGCTATTCAAAACCAGCTGGATTCCGTTTTGAACACCACGCGTGAAAATCTGAACGGCGCACGTGTCATACGCGCGTTCTGCGGTGAAGACACCGAAACAGAAAAATTTATCGGCCAAAATTCGCTGCTCTCCAAGCTCCAGAAATCCACGGGCCGTATCTCCGCACTTTTGAACCCGGTTACGTTTATCCTGATTAACGTCGGCATCATTCTGCTCATCCATTACGGCGCTGTTCAGGTCAACACCGGCATTTTGACACAGGGTCAGGTCGTGGCGCTGTACAACTACATGAGCCAGATTTTAGTTGAGCTCATCAAACTTGCAAACCTCATCATCACCGTAACAAAGTCCTTTGCAAGCGCCGCACGTATCCGCGACGTGCTCGAGCTCGACACAAACACCGTTTATTCCGACGACAAGAAAATCTACAATACCCACGCCGTCGAGTTCGACCGCGTTTCCATGCACTATAACGAAGGCGCGAAGGACGCGCTCGAAAACATCAGCTTCACCGCCGAGCCGGGCGAGATCATCGGCGTTATCGGCGGCACAGGCAGCGGAAAAACGACGCTTGTGGGGCTTATTCCCCGCTTCTATGATGCGTCCTCCGGCACCATCCGCGTGGACGGCCGCAACGTGAATTCCTATTCGCTTGAAGAACTGCGCGAAAAGGTGCACGTCGTATTGCAGCGCGCGGTCTTGTTTCGCGGCACGCTGCGCGAAAACCTGCTTTGGGGCAATAAAAATGCCAACGACGAAGAGATGCAGGCAGCCGTAAAGGCTGCGCAGGCCGCAGACTTTGTACAGAGTAAGGGCGGGCTCGATATGAAGATTACCGCCGAAGGCCGCAACCTTTCGGGCGGACAGCGCCAGCGCCTTTCCATTGCCCGCGCACTTGTAGGTAACCCCGCGATCCTCATTCTGGACGACTCTGCTTCCGCGCTCGACTATGTGACCGAAAAGGCACTGCGCGGCGCGCTTTCCGCACTGCCGAATAAGCCGACGGTGTTCATCGTCTCGCAGCGCACATCTTCGCTGCGGCACGCGGATAAAATTCTCGTCTTAGACAACGGCGCGCTTGTCGGCTGCGGCACACACGATGCGCTCCTTGAGAGCTGCTCCGTGTACCGCGAGATCTATGACTCTCAGTTTGGCGGAAAGGAGGCAGCTGCGAAATGAGCAAGATAAATAACAAAAACAGTACCATTAAACGTGTTCTTTTGCAAATCCGTCCGTATCTGCCGACCATCATTTTGCTGCTTGCACTTGCCGTAGTCAGCGTGCTGTGCTCGCTGTACATCCCGGTGCTCGTCGGCGACGCCATCGACGCCATCATCGGCAAGGAACAGGTCAACTTTGCCGTTATCCTGCCGAAGCTCTTCGGCTGCGCGGTACTCATCGGCTGCGCGGCGCTCGCCCAGTGGCTGATGAATGTCTGCGGCAACAAGGTCACGTACAACACCATCCGCGATATGCGCGAGGCAGCCTTTAAAAAAATTCACCGTCTGCCGTTTTCTTACCTCGACGCACACGAAACCGGCGACATCGTTTCCCGCATCATTGCCGATGTTGACCAGTTTGCAGACGGCCTTTTGATGGGCTTCTCACAGCTGTTTACCGGCGTTGTGACGATCATCGGCACCATCGGCTTCATGCTTTCCGTCAACGTTTGGACAACGCTTGTCGTGGTGCTTGTCACGCCGCTTTCCATTTTGGTGGCGCGCTTCATCGCAAAGAAAACGTTCGCCATGTTCCGCTTACAGTCCGAAACACGCGGCCGCCAGACGGCATTCATCAATGAGATGATCACGAACCAAAAGGTCGTGCGCGCATACGGACACGAAGACGAGAACATGGAGAAATTCGACACCATCAACGAAGAGCTGCGCCGCCACACATTAAAGGCGACATTCTTCTCCTCCATCACAAACCCCGCCACGCGCTTTGTAAACTCCGTTGTGTACGCGGCGGTCGCGCTCATCGGCGCTTTTCTGGCCGTGACCGGACAGGGCTTCACCATTGGTATGCTCTCCTGCTTTTTGAGCTACGCAAACCAGTACACGAAGCCGTTTAACGAGATTTCCGGCGTTATCACCGAGCTTCAGAACGCGCTCGCCTGCGCAGACCGCCTGCTTGAATTCCTCGACAGCGAAGAAATGTCTGCCGACCCCGAACTGCTGCCGGAGCACAGCGAGACCGCAAAAGGACAGGTCACGTTCGATAACGTTTGCTTCTCCTATACAAAAGACCGCCCGCTCATCCGCAATTTCAGCTTGGATGTACCGGCAGGCTGCCGCGTCGCCATTGTAGGCCCGACGGGCTGCGGCAAAACGACGATGATCAATCTTCTCATGCGCTTCTACGACCCGGACAGCGGCAGCATCAGCGTAGACGGCACGAATACGCAGACGATCCCGCGCCGCGCACTGCGCCGTAACTTCGGCATGGTCCTGCAGGAAACATGGCTGAAAACCGGCACTGTGCTTGATAATATCCGCATGGGCCGCCCGGACGCTTCCGAAGAAGACGTTATCGCCGCCGCAAAGGCCGCGCACGCACATAGTTTTATTGAGCAGCTGCCGAACGGCTACTATACGCAGATTGGCGAAGACGGCGGCAGCCTTTCCGCCGGACAGAAACAGCTTTTGTGCATCTCGCGCATCATGCTGACGCTGCCTCCTATGCTGATTCTGGACGAAGCGACGTCTTCCATCGATACACGTACCGAGCTGCGCATTCAGCGCGCGTTTGCCAAGCTGATGCGCGGACGCACCTCGTTCGTCGTCGCACACCGCTTGTCGACCATCAAGGAATCTGATGTTATCCTCGTCATGCGCAACGGCAACATCGTAGAGCAGGGCGACCACGAATCTCTGCTTGCGAAAAACGGCTTCTACGCCGAGCTGTACCGCAGCCAGTTTACGGATGAGGAACAGCCGGTGGGTTAACGCACAAAAATGCAGCCTTCTCTATTCGAGAGAGCTGCATTTTTTGTTTTCTGCCATACCGCACAAAGCTGCGTTTTGCACTTTGTGCGGTATTTTTTGAATATCAATATAGTGGAAGTTTTAGTCAATGCGTTTGAGGAAATCAAACGGCAAAACGATTATGATAAAGATATAGGCGAACCTTGCCCGGACTGCGCATGCGCAAACTGCGTGCGGAACGCCTTCGGTGCACAGCCGTAGCGCTCCGTAAATAAGCGGTAAAACCGGCTTAAGCTGTTAAAGCCGCATGCACCGCAGATTTCAATGACGGGCATGTCCCCCTGCAAAAGCAGCTGCGCCGCCAAAGACAATCGCTTGCCGTTGATGTACTCCGTCGGCGTCATGCCGATGTAGCGGCGAAACGACCGCGTAAGGTGCTCCTGCGACATATTTGCAAGCGCCAAAAGACACGGAAGACCTGTGGTGTAATTTTCGCGCCGCTCCATTTTTTCAAGCAGCTCCGAAAACCACGCAGGCAAAATCGCTTCCGGCGCGGGTGCCGTAAGAAACAGCTGCACCAAATACGGAAACAGGCTTAAAATGTAGCGGCACGCCGTTTCGTTATCGGCAAAGCGGTTCGTGTTCAAAAGCTTTTCCTGCACATCCGTTAAGGTGTGGCCGGAAAGCACACAATGTAACGGCAGCTCCGGCGTATCGAATATGGCGCGGTCAAGCTGCAAATAATCACACAGCCGCTCAAACACCGTGCACGGAATACCGATATCGAGCAGTTCGAAATCCGCGTTGTTGAAAAAATCATAGCGGTGCACGTCCCTCGGGCGCATCAAAACGAACGAGCCCTCGGAAAGCAGCTGCGAGCGTCCATTCACGGCGTGGATGGCCCCGCCGTGCGAGACGAGAAACAGCTCGTAAAAATCATGCGTGTGAATTTTATACGTCGCCGGCACACCGCACTGGTGCAAAACGCGCGCACCCTCACCGGTGTGCAGATTTTCTTCGGAAAAATGCAGAAGTTCAACGTCGCTCATTTCGGCGCCCCCTTTCTTCTGCTATTATAACGCGTCAAAAAAACGGAATCAAGAAATTTCAATTCTAACTTTGGGAGGATAACGGTATGTTCAAGACCGATGTTCAAAAACTGCGCAATGCGTTGGAATTCACGCGCATTTACAAAGAGAACACAAACGACATTTACCTGCGTGAAGCCGCCTGCATGGATTTTCAGCTCCGTCATATCTTAGTGCCAATGGATGAAAACGACGGCATCGCGGGCCGCTATGAGCACGACTTTGTGGGCTTTTCCTCGCAGGTCGGCGGCATTTACACGTATTACTTTAACGAGCATGAATTTTTGAACGCATACATGGCTTGTAAGCAAAACGGTGAGATCACCGCTGCGGAGGACTACGCTTTGCAGGCTGTGCAAGCCTATTGGCACGAGGAAAACACCGCGCGCAAGGTTGAATTGGAATTTTCGAAGCGCTACGGCTATGTGCCGCCGAAAGCTTTTCCCGGTGCGGGCGTGGGCAACTGCGACTGCCGCGTGGCAGGTACAAACCTCGATTTTGAAAAGCTCATTCGTCTCGGCTTTGACGGGCTCGATCAGGAGATCGACCGTGCGGCGGAAGTGAACGGCGCGTCTTCGTTCTACACGGCTTTAAAGCTGTGGATTGAAAGCCTGCGCGGCGCATGCGAGCGTTACCGCGAACAGGCATTGGAGCTTGCCGAAAAAGCAGAGACCGAAGAAGCCAAAACGCGCTTTACAAAGCTTGCCGAAGCACTTTTAAACATTCAGCACAGCACACCGAAGACGTTCCTTGAGGGCGTGCAGCTGATGTGGATCTACGCTGTCAGCAGCGACATTATGAATTACAGCCGCATGGACGATTACCTTGGGCCGCTCTATGCCGCGGATATCGACGCGGGGCGCATCACGGAAGAAGAAGCCGTGCAGACCGTGCTGTATCTCTATAAGCACTTTAAAGAGATTAACAAGATCCATGACTGCCGCGTAATCATCGGCGGCGTGGGCAGAAAGCACCAGAAGGAAGCCGACCGCCTCGCCATCGTCATCATGGAAGCTTCCCGCCGCTTCCGCGAGACTGTGCCGCAGCTCACCCTGCGCTATTACAGCGACATGGACGAGACCGTTTTCCGCAAGGCGATGGAAGTGAATGCGGAGGGCACCACGTTCCCGATTATTTACTCCGATGAGACGAATGTACCGGCTGTGGAAAAGGTCTTTGGCGTTTCGCATGAGGAAGCCGAGCAATATGTGCCGTTCGGCTGCGGCGAATACGTCATGGTCGGTTACAGCGTAGGCACACCGAACAACGGCATCAACGCGCTGAAAGCGCTGGAAATTGCGCTGCACAACGGCCTTGATTTCTACCAGAACGTTCCCTGCGGCGAAAAGACCGGCGACCCGGCGCAGTTTGATACCTTTGAAAAGCTGTATGCCGCCGTGCTTGCACAGCTCAAGCCGACCATTGACCGCTTTGCTGTACACAAATACCTCAACTATAAAATTGCGGGCGAAAACGCACCGTATCTGCACCTCAGCCTGCTTTTGAACGACTGCATCGCGCGCGGCAAGGCTACGTTTGAAGGCGGCGTGCGTTACCTGAATGCTTCCAGCGAAATGTTCGGCATCATCAGCTGTGCAGACAGCCTGACGGCCATCAAAACGCTCGTTTACGACGATAAGAAGCTCACTTTGCCGGAGCTCATCGATGTGCTGGATCACGATTTTGAGGGGCACGACGATATTCGCCGCATGTGCCTTTCCGCACCGAAATACGGCAATGACGACGACACGGCTGACGACAGCGCAACGCGCCTTTTCACCGATATTGCCGACCTTACCATGGCGGCGGGCAAAGCTGCGGGGCTTGACCACTACAATATTGTCAGCGTCAACAATTCCATGAGCGCAGAATGGGGTAACTTCTGTGCGGCGTCTGCCTGCGGCAGAAAGGCCGGCAGCCCCATGGCAAACGCCAACGGCGCTTCCATCGGCGCGGATAAGTGCGGCATTACGGCGCTGCTCAACTCCATGTCGAAGTTTGACAATACAAAACACGTGGGTGTTATCAACAATGTGCGCTTCACAAAGGAGCTCTTCAAGGGCTCTATGGATAAAGTAGAAGCCGTCTTGAAGGCGTTTTACGACAACGACGGCGTGCAGACGAACCTGTGCGTCATCGGCAAGGATGACCTTGAAAACGCCATGGTGCACCCGGAAAACTACCAGAACCTCCTCGTGCGTATCGGCGGCTTCTCCGCGAGATTCGTCACGCTGAATCCTATTGTGCAGCGCGAGATTATTGAGCGTACGACCTACGGCGCGTAAGCGGAGGCCGATATGCGGGATCTTATTTTTGATATTCAACGTTTTTGCGTGTATGACGGGCCGGGCATTCGCACCACCGTGTTTTTCAAAGGGTGCAACATGCACTGTGCGTGGTGTCACAATCCGGAAAGCTTTTCAACCGATGCCGAGCTCTTGTTTCGCCACGAAAAATGCACGTCCTGCGGGGCATGCACTGCGGTATGTCCGAACGGAGCGCATGAAATAAGAGCAGACGGCACACATGTTTTTGACCGTGCAAAATGCGCGGCGTGCGGCAAATGTGCCGAAGTATGTCCGAACGATGTCCTGGAGCTTTCCGGGCGCGAAATGACGGTGGAAGCCGTGATGAAGCAGATCGACAAGGACGCAAAATATTACCGCTCGTCAAAAGGCGGCGTCACCTTTTCGGGCGGCGAGGCTTCTTTGCACTTTGAACTCCTGAAAAAGCTGCTTACAGCCTGCCGCGAAAAAGGGTACCACACCGCGCTGGAGACAAACGGTTTGATCTCTGCCGCACATTTAAAAGAACTGATACCGCTCACCGATCTTTTTCTGTTCGATTTTAAGCACAGCGACCCCGATGCCCTCAAAAAATGGGCAGGCGCGCCGCTTGCGCCGATCCTCGAGTCCCTGGCAGCCCTTGAGGACGCGCATGCGCATGTGTGGTTGCGCTGCCCGGTCATTCCGGGCGTGAACGACACGGACGCGCACTTTGAGGCGATTTGTGCGCTCAAGCATCAATATACCTGTATTGAAAAGGCCGAGATCATGGCATACCATGACATCGGCAAAACGAAATGGGACGCGCTGGGGATACCGTATTCGCTCGCCGCGCTGAAGACCGTTTCGCCGGAACAGAAACATATTTGGGAGACTAAAATAGCCGATTAGCGGCACTTTTGGGGATAAGAGAGGGAACGCTTCGTTCCCTCTCTTTGCTTTATCTCCCACATTTTTTCTAAACATTTGACAGATTTCCCGGAATATTGTATGCTATGGAAAACACCGCAAATTTTCCCTGCGGGACCACAAACATTAGGAGGTCACTTATGTTTTGTATATACTGCGGCGCCACCTTGCCGGAGGGCGCGAAAAAATGCACGCTCTGCGGCAACCCCGTTGTGCGCACGCCGGAAGCCACTGCACAACCCGTAAGCGAACCGGAGTCGGAATCTGCCCCCGCACCGGAAACGCCCACGGAGCCGGCCGTGGAAGACATCTCCTCAAATTCGACAGAGAGCCTCTCCGAAGCGGAACCGACACCCGAAGCTGAAGATACCCCTTCAAACAGTCCGGACAGCGAAGATATTTACAACCATTCCCCGATGGACTTCACGGAGGATATTTCCTCCGGCGATGCGCTCGGCGACAAACCCGAAGGCATGGAGCACGAGGGCACATTCACCGTCTCCCCCACCCCGGAGGAAATTTCAGGGCCGGAGTCGCGCGTGCAACCCATAGAATATACGTATAACGACGGCTACGCCTACGAGGAATACGACGAAAAGCCGAAGAAAAAGCGTTCTTTTAAATGGCTTTTCATCGTGCTTCCCATTCTCATCGCCATCGGCGCTACAATCGGCGGCATTTTCTGGTGGTACAATGCACCCATGCAAAAGCTCACCCGCGCGCTTGACGCTTACGATTATTCCGCTGCGGCGCAGGTACTTCCCACGCTTTCAAAGGACGAACTCGCTTCGGTCTCCGACCAAATGCAGGAATATGCCCAGACGGTCATCGACCGATACAATAAAAGCGAAGCGAACTACGACAGCTCCTATGAACTGCTCGACCGCCTGCAAAAGCTGTTCCCGAACATCGGTCTCGACGATCAGCTCGACGGCATTCAATCGCTGAAAGACTCCAAAGAGGCCTACAAAAACGGCAAAAGCCTGCAGGCACAGGGCGAAGACGGCCGCGCCATTACGGAATATCAGAAGGTCATTCACGCCGATGTGAACCACGACGACGCGCAGACGCAAATTCAAAACATCCGCACCGCGTACAAAGAAAAAGTGTTAAGCGATGCGCAGAGCCGCGCGGACGAGAAAGATTTCCTCGGTGCCGAAGCCATTTTGATGAACAGCGCCGATATCCTCGGCAATGATGAAGACATCCAGGCTAAGCTGGAAGAGATTAAGGACGCAGAGCTCAACAACTACGTGGAAACGCTGCTCGGCACCGCAAAAACGCTCGCGGACGACGGCGACCTGCCCGGCGCTGTTAACGTGCTGCAGGACGCCACACGCAGCGACAAGCGCATCGACGCGCAGATTGCCACCTACAAAAACCAGTATAAGCAAAAAATTCTCGATGCTGCCGCAAAGCAGGCCGGTGAAAGCCGCTATTATGACGCTGTGGAAACGCTGCAAAACGCCGACGACATTATCTCCGGCGACAGCGATATTGCGGCTAAGATTGAAGAATACAGGGCGCTTTACCCCGTTTCGCTGACAGATCTTTCCCCAAGCGGCGGCGAAGATTGCAGCCAGAACTGGACAGCCTATGACGTAAACGGCAATGCGTACAGCAACGGCCTTAACTTCTCGCTGTACCCTGTCATCGCAAAAACCGTCTACACCGAATACGCCCCGAACGGACAATATAAGCGCCTGACGGGAACATGGGTCGTGGAGGGCGATACCTCCGATGATTTCATCGGCACGGTTCGCATTTATGTGGACGGCAATTTGCAGTATGAAGTTTCCTCGCTCACGGTGAACAGCCCCGCAAGCGCGCTGAGCCTGAGTATTTCCGGCGCTTCCACCGTTCGCATTGAAGTGAAGGGCGAGTTCGCCTCGCTGCGTGCCGTCGGTTATCTGTACCTTGCAGATGCGAAATTTGAAAACTAAACCGCTATAAAAAGAGATACCGCACAGGGCAAACTGAAGTGACCCCAAAAAGTTAGACAATATTCTGAAGTAAAAATTGTTCAAGCAGC
>ERZ894183.666-NODE-666-length-24768-cov-18.400963_pt1 | contig 24768 bp, 22 predicted proteins | sample MGYA00380279_ERZ894183 | MGnify/ENA primary metagenome ERZ894183 (study PRJEB32331, sample SAMN06328422) | human gut metagenome | biome: human gut microbiome; feature: stool | host: Homo sapiens | collected 2013-06-26 ... | reverse complement strand
GATAAGCCTCTAATCGATTTCCTTCGCAAAGAATGCCGCTGCTTTTTTTAAGAAGTCATTTTCCTTTTGGAGTTCTGCAAGTTGCTTTTTAAGCTGTAGATTCTCTTTCATGTAATCATAATCGGCTTTGGCTTCGTCGTTTGTTTGGCATTCTTCACGGAATTGTTTTGTCCAAATAGATATACTTGCTTTGGATACACCATATTCTTCAGCAAGACCTTTGAGGGATCTTCCCTCTGACCACAACAATTTTGCTGGGCTTACTAATATGTGAAATGCTGGAGTCAATAGAGTTATTTTATGATTTGGATAATAAGATGCCGGGGACGATAAAGTTTGAATAAAAATATTATTCAGAGGTGCACTTTACTATCCTTGCAAGGGCAAAGCTGAGCAGTCTGAAAATTTCAGGAGTTGCTAATATGCTATAGAGGTGTAATCCCCCTCTCTTTGAAAACAGTAGTGGTATAGGAGAGGGGGAACAATTGGGGTTTTATCTTTTTTAATTAAATTTATTTCAATTCAACAATTAGTTCTATTTCACATGCGATTCCGCCAGGAAGTGAATTCGTACCAATTGCAGAGCGTGCAGGACAACCTATTTCTTCGCCGAAAATGTCGATGAGTAAATTGGATGCTCCATTTACAACTAATGGCTGTTCTGTGAAACTGTCTGTGCTGTTCACAAAAGCAAGTAATTTTACAAAGCTTTTAATTTTATTTAAGTCTCCAATTTTAGCATGTAGATTTGCTAGTAAATTTAACATACAATTATATGCTGCTTTTTGCCCGTCTTCTATGGAAAGACTATCTCCGAGTTTTCCAATAATAGTATTTCCATTGCCTAAATCGGGGCCGCAACCTGAACAATATAAAAAGTTATCACCAAATTCCTTGACAGGAGTATACACGCCACCTTTTGGTGGTGGAGATGGTAATAAAATGCCTTTTGATTCTAAAACATGATAGATATTCATATATTTGTCTCCTTGATTTGATTAGTAAAGTAAGAATCTATTTCTTGCAGTAACTGGCCATTGTGCAACAATATGCTTATTATCTATAACAATTGCATGATTATACAATGCACTTGTAGGACATATATGGGTTGGTAAAAGAAACAATTCCTTACCAATTGGTGGGCGTTCTTTTTCATATCCTTTTTTCATACGAAAAGTCCAATGTTCTTCGCTTTGAAAACACTCTTCGTAATTATCCACGCCTAATAAAAAAGCTTTAGGACCAGGTGGATCAGAGGCAATTGACTTGTATCCGCAATCAATTGTGAATAAGGCGTCATTAGGATGGCTAACAACTCTTGTCAGAATAGCTGCTCCTGGGAAAAAAGGCAAATCGGGATATTTTTTCTGATATCCGTAATCATATATAAAAACAGTGCCAGGTGAAAAATAAGTAGTATAATGTACGTCATTTTTCCATTCATCAACAAGATAAGGAAAAGATGGTGATCCTCCGATAATTATATTGGCATAATTGGGATTTTTGATAATTATACAATCAAGTATTTTTTTTAGTTTTTTACTCATTTCATGTATTTTCTTTTTGCGAATGATAGGATCTGAATCTGTTTGGTGTCCATCATAACAATGAAAACCAACAATAGAGATCCCTGGTATTTCTTTGCATTTTTCAATGAATTTTTCCAAATTTTCTAATGGCACTCCTGTTCTATTCATACCGAGATTTACGTCTATAAAAAGATCAGTATGAACAGGACAGTCTTTTTGTAAATTACTGAGCAAATAAATAGACTCTATATTGTCTCCGATGGCATAAAAATGTGTTTGTGGAAAAGCAATCCTTAAATTGAGAAAACGTTTTATATTAGGGCCAATGATAGGATAAGCAAGTAATACATCTGTAGCACCACAAGTGGCGGCGATTTCGGCTTCTGATATAGTAGCACATTTAAAGCGCGTAATACCATTACTTATAGAAAGTCTAATAACATTTGGCATTTTATGGCTTTTAATATGTGGCCATAATGAATTTTTACTTTTAGTAATTGAGATTGCTGTATCAATGTTTTGTTGTATTATATTGCGATAATATAATAAGGATGGTGAGGGAGTGTTTTTGATTTCTTCAAAGTTGTAAAAATTAAACATGTTCATTTAACTCCTTTGTGTATGTAAGTATGTAAATCAACAAAAAGTGTAAATATAACAAACAAATTGTTGATAGGTAAAGTATTACACTTTTGGTTGTAATAGTCAATATGATCTGTATATAATTTGCAAAATAGTCAAAATAAACAAATAAAATGCGAAAATATTGTATGAAATATGGAAAAAATAAAATAATAAATCGAAATATTGACTATTTGTTGAAAAGGAGATAGAATCATATTAAACGAATTGTTGAGATAGATGTGTTGTTTAACTACATGCAATTACTTTTGTACAAGGGTGGTGAAATTAATGAGTTATGTGAGTGATAATTTTAAAATTCTGTGTGATATATGCGAATGTATTGCGAGACAGTTCGGTGAAGATTGTGAAGTTGTATTGCATGATCTTACAAAACCTTACGAGAATACAGTTGTGGCTATTTGGAATGGACATGTGACAGGAAGAAAGGTGGGTGATGGTGGAACAGATGCTGGGTTGGCAATTTTGAGAGGAACGGCTAACCCTAAAGATGAATATTGTTATATCAATACGGCGCCAAGTGGTCATATATTAAAATCGACTAGTAAATATTTTGTTGATGAAAATGGAAAAGTTGTCGGAAGTTTGTGTATTAATTATGATATTACTAATTTAATGAAAGGACAAAGTGCAATTGAAAAATTTACTTCTAAAAATGAACCGAGGGATGAAATTTTTACAGGAAATGTAGACGAAATTTTAGAAATTCTTATGGAAAAAGCAGTAGAAAGTACGGGTAAGACAATAGATGTTTTAGATAAGGAAGATAAAGTGGAAATTGTAAAATATTTGGATGAGAAAGGAGCGTTTTTAATAAAAAAATCGGCAGAGCGAGTTGCTGAATATTTAGATATATCCAGATTTACAGTTTATAATTATTTGAATGAAACTAAGGAGGAATAAAATGTCATATGTTCTTATTAAAAATGGATATATATATGATGGATTAGGAAATCCACCATTTGTAGGTTCGCTCCTTTTGGAAGATGAGAATATAAAAGAAATATTTATTGGCAAAGAAGTATATAAATTAAAAAATTTAGAAAATACATCAATAATTGACGCAGAAGGATACATAATAACTCCTGGTTTTATAGATATTCACAGACATTGTGATATTCAACCTTTTTATGGAACGGAATTTGGCACTACATTGCTTTCACAAGGGATTACAACAGTAGTAGCTGGTAATTGCGGGTTCTCAATGGTTCCTATACCATTAGATGAAGAGCTATCAAAGGAAATATATGATTTTTCTGAACCTGTTTTAGGGAAACCTTTTAGAGAAATAAAAACAATAAGTGACTATTTTAGTAAACTTGGAAATATAAATTTGCCGGTTAATTTTGCTACTATGATTGGTTGTGGCACGATAAAATCGTCAATTAAAGGATTTTCTAATACGCCGTTTAATTCTGAGGAAATCAAAAAAGCTGTTTCTTATATCGAACAAGCAGTTGAAATGGGAGTAGTTGGAGTATCAGCTGGAATAATGTATATACCAGAATGTTATAATTTTAAGGAAGACTATATTCGTATGTTGCAACCGTTAAAAAAACATAATATTCCTTGGTGTGTTCACATTCGTGGAGAAGGGAACTCGCTGGTAAGTAGTATTACAGAGGTGATTGATATTGCTGAAAAAGTTAGATGTCCTGTCGAAATAAGTCACTTTAAATCTTGTGGTAAAAACAATTGGAATCGAGAAATTTTTAAGGCAATAGATTGTATTGAATTAGCACGAAAAAATGGAATAGAAGTAGCATGTGATTTTTATCCCTATACGGGAGGATCCACATCTTTGGTTACGATGATTCCTCCACAATTGATAAAAGGTGATATTAAAAAAATATTAAACAGTTTTGAAACAGGAGAAGGAATACAGAATTTTAGGGATTCGCTGAAATATACTTATGCAGACTGGGATAATTATGCGCTATCGCTGGGATGGGATAGAATTCTAATTACAGGGGTAAATCATGAGAAAAATATTAAGTACATAGGAAAAACAGTTGCAGATTCAGTGATAAATTATAATTTTTCTGATGCTGCTGAATTTGTTGGATATCTGTTAAATGATGAAGAAGGAAAAGTGTCTATTGTAAATATGAGTATGTGCCAAGAGGATGTTGATGTTGTGGCAAAGTTACCGTATTCTTGTGTTATTTCAGATGCAATTTATGCAGAGACTAATATGCCGCATCCAAGAATGTATGGCGCTTTTCCTAAAATTATTCGCGAATATGTAAATGAAAGAAAAATTTACAGTTTGGAAACAGCAGTGAAAAAAATGACTTCAATGCCTGCGAAAAGAGTAGGAATAACAGGAAGGGGAGCTATTAAAGTAGGGTATTATGCAGATATAAACATTTTTAAACTTGATGAATTTAAAGATAATGCAACATATGAAAATCCCAAACAACTTGCTACAGGGTTGGATAAATGCTTTGTAAATGGGAAAATTGCATGGAGTAAAAATAAAGTTGTCAATGATTCATGTGGAAAAAAAATATGTAAAAATTAATATTTTATTAGTTATAAGTATAGGAAGGAAATATGATTATGAAGAAAAATAAGGTTATTAGTTGCATATTGTTTTTGGTACTTTGTATGACAATGTTATTTTCGGGATGTGGAACAAAAGAAGAGTCCAATGAGAAAAAAGAAAATTCAGAAACTAGAAGTTATGATGTTGAGAATATGAAATTTGATAATGTAAAAATTCATGTTATGACAAGAATTACAAATGAAGGATCACAAAAATATTTTGCAGATAAAATTGATGAGTTTAATAATCTTGATAATGGAATCACTGTAGAACTTGAAAATATTACCACGGAGGAAGATTATTTAAATAAATTAAGAACAGGATATTCAGGTGGAGATACACCTAATGTATTTACAGAATATGGTGGTGCACGTGTTAAGGATTATATTGCAGCAAACGGGGTTTTGGATTGGACACCATATTTGGAGGCAGACAAAGAATATTACAATAGTTTTTATGATTCTGTATTTGAAAGCGCACAATACGATGAATATGAGGGAATTTGGGGAATCCCTTATATGCAATATATTATTTGTTTATTCTATAATGAAGATATTTTTAATGCAAATAATATCGAACCTCCAAAAACGTGGGATGAATTGCAAGTTGTTTGTGAAAAATTAAAAGCTGCAGGCATTAAACCATTCCAGGTAGGAGAAAAATCCAATTTTAGATTTGGACATTTATCAAATTGTATTCTTTACAACACTTATGGAGTTGATGCAGCAGACAAATTAGCGGATGGTTCTATGAAATATGATGGAAAAGAAATGATGGACGTCTATACTAAAATTTCTGATATGAACGAAAAAGGATATTTTGGTGATGATATTTTATCTACAGATTATGCATTGGAAAAATCTACTTTTACATCAGGTGGTAGTGCAATGATTTGGGGACTTAACTCAGATGTAATGGGAACTTTAGCTGCTTCTGATGTTGGATTTAAAGTTGGTGTAACTGCAATGCCTTATGGAAGTGAATCTTTTAAATCAGAGACACAAGGCGGGGTTAATAATGTTTGGCATGTTTCTACTATGAATAAGAGTCAGGAAGAGATTGATGCATCGGTATATTGGGTTAAATGGATGACATCTGATCAAAGTTTATCAGATTATACAAAAGTAATTCCAAACATTTTTGGACGAGAGTTTGACTTAGATACAGACGATCCGCTTATGGAGGAAGTATTAGATATTTATGGAACAATGACAAAAATGAAATCCGATGTACAATCATATGATGATAGAACATATTTATTGGATACGGTCAGAAATGCTCTCCAGGGAATTGCTCTTGGTAATTCACCAGAACAATGTGCAGATGAAATTATAACTCAGATTAAATCAAATGAGTAATTTACAATAAAAACAAGGGTGGCCATTAGACTGCCCTTGTTTTATAAAAAAGGATGTGAATTTATGAAAAAGAAAAAGAGGGATATAATTGTTTCAATAATGTTTTTGACTCCTGCTTTAATCTTGCTGTTTTGCTTAATCATTTATCCGGTCATTAATACGGTGAATTTATCATTTAGAAGTTGGAATGGGGTTTATGGAATGCCAAAAGTTTTTGTTGGGTTAAAAAACTTCCGAGATGTAATGACAAATGCGAACTTTTGGAAATCGCTCTTACACAGTATGTATTTTTTGATAGGGGGCTTTTTCATTTTAATGCCATTATCTTTTGTTTTAGCCTTAATAGTTACCTCTAAATTGAAGTGGAAAAAACTCTTCAAAACAGCTTATTTTATGCCTATTATGCTTTCCTCGACAGCTGTTGCATTGATATGGGTTTATATGCTTAATCCACAATATGGTGCAATTAACAAAATTTTAGAGATAATCGGATGTGGAAGTTTAGCAAAGGATTGGTTGGCAACTCCAAATGTAAATGTATGGAGCGCTGTTTTAGTAAATGAATGGATGTATGCAGGGTACAATATGCTTATCTTTGCGGCGGGGCTGGTTTCTATTCCATCAGATCTGTATGAAGCGGCAGTGATTGATGGGTGTACAAGCTGGAAAAAATTAAGATACGTTACACTGCCACTTATGAAAAATTCATTTAAGATCTTTTCTATATTGTGTGTTACCGGTTGCTTAAAAACCTTTGATTTGATATGGGCAATGACAAAAGGCGGACCAAATAGATCTTCAGAAATGCCAGCAACCTTAATATATAATGAAGCTTTTTCTTTTAGACAATTTGGTCGAAGTAGCGCGATTGGAGTAGTCCTTTTAATTATAGGACTGCTATTAAGTGTATTAATGAATTATATTTTTAGAGATAAAGATAAGGTGGTGAAACAATGAAGAAAAAAATAGGAAAATTCCTTTCTTATATTTTTGCGTTTAGTGCATTAATTATCACTATTTTCCCGTTAATAATAACGATATTTTGTTCATTTAAGGATAATGAAGGAATTACATTAAGTATGTTTTCATTTCCAAAAGTATTCCACTTTGAAAATTACGTTGCAGCAATTGAAAGAGCAGGTATTTTAAGAGCAGTTTTTAATTCTATATTATTAGCTGTTTTAACAACCATTGTTGTGGAAGTTGTTGGTATGATGGCAGCATACATTCTGTCTAGAAAAAACTTTAAGATTCTTTCTGTCATTAAAGTATTGTTTTTATTTGGTGTAATGGTTCCTATTCATTGCACAATCATTCCTATTAATAATTTAGCTACTGCCTTAAATGCAAAAAATCAATATTACTTTTTATTGTTTGTATATTCAGCGTTTCAATTAGCACAAGCCGTTTTTTTGTTTACGGGATATTTACAAGGGGTAAGTAGAGATTTGGACGAAGCTGCTATTATAGATGGGGCAAATGATTGGATTTTACTTTTTAAAATATTAATTCCGATTTCAAAACCAATAATGTCAACAGTAGCTGTTTTGAGTTTTGTTTATTGTTATGGAGAGTTAATGTTTTCAATGACATTATTGACAGATGTGAAGAAATTTACAGTTTCAAGATCAATGTTAACATTTTCAGGAGAAGAGTTACAATTGGGACCTATTTTTGCGTGTATCGTTATAGCAGTGATTCCGATTATTACTTTCTATCTGATATTTCATGAGAAGGTTCAAGATGGTATGATGCAAGGTGCATTAAAAGGTTAAGAAAATAAGGGGGTTTAAAATGGAAGAATTACGATTTAGACAAATTCATATGGATTTTCATACAAGTGAAAAAATTAATACTATATGTTCGGAGTTTGATGCAGATGATTTTGCAAGTACATTAGAAAGCGCACATGTTAATTCCGTTACATGTTTTTCTAGGTGCCACCATGGTATGCTTTATTATAACTCAAAAAAATTCCCACAGTTAATTCATCCAGGACTCAAAAATAATAAAAATCTATTGGAAAGTCAAATAGACGCTTGTCATAAAAGAGGGATTAAGGTGCCAATATATACAACGGTACAATGGGATTATTACATGAGCATGAACCATCCTGAGTGGAATTGTATTAGTTCAGACGGTGCTTTTATATATCGATGCTTTGATGGGAAAACTCCGAAAGTATATTCCCCGGGGTTTTATAGGACTTTATGCGTTAATACACCTTATAGACAATTTTTAAAAGATCAAATTGAAGATGTTATTAACGTTGTTGGAAAAAATAATGTAGATGGAATTTTTCTAGATATTGTTAAAGTGGTGGATTGTTCATGTGAATATTGTAAAAAAGGAATGTTAGAAAAAGGATATAATCCTGAATTGTATGAAGAAAGAATTAAATATGCTCAAGAGATGATTCATGATTTTAAAAAAGAAATGACGAAGTTTATTCATAACATAAAGCCTAACATTTCTGTATTTTACAATGGAAGTCATATAGGACCAAGAACAATGAAAGATAAAGAGTTTTATACACATTGGGAACTGGAATCATTGCCTAGTGGAAAATGGGGATATGCACATTTTGGAAATACTGTTCGATATGCAAGAACCAGTGGGATGGATTATTTGTCGCATACGGGAAAATTTCATACTTCATGGGGAGATTTCCACTCTATGAAAAACAAAGAAGCTCTAGAATATGAGTGCTTTCGTATGTTAGCTTATAATTCAAAATGTCTAATAGGTGATCAGCTGCATCCGGATGGACGTATTTCTCCAGAGGTTTATGATTTAATTGGGGACGTATATGCTCAGGTAGAAAAGAAGGAACCTTGGTGTACAAAGGCAACAGAAGTTGTTGAACTTGGAGTTTTAACCAGCGAATACTATAAGACAGATTCTGATTCATCTTTGAAAAAAATCCCTGATGAAATAACTGGAATCTGCGCGTTATTAGATGAGTTAGGGTATCAATTTAACATTATCGATGAAGATGAAGACTTTAGAAAATATAAAATTGTAATTCTACCAGATAATATTTTATGTAGTGATTTTCTGGCTGACAAAATTGATAATTATATTGCTGATGGGGGAAGGCTTATTGCATCTTATCGCTCGGGACTAAATTATTCAGAAACAGAATTTGCTATAAAAAGGTTGGGGATTAGTCTTGTTGGAGATGCACCTTATAGTCCGGATTTTTTGGTTCCAACTTCTGAGTATGGAAAGAGATTATTTAAAACAGAATATGTGATGTATAACCAAGGAAAAGAGATTAAAATAAATGACGCCAAAGAAGTGGTGAAGGCATATATTCCGTATTTTAATAGAACATGGGAACATTTTTGCTCTCATTTACACACTCCTTCGTCTCATAAATATGGATATCCAGGAATTACAGAATGTAAGGGAAACTATTATTTTATGCATCCAATATTTTCTATATATCAAGAAAAACACCCAAAATGGTGCAAAGAATTTTTGCGAGATGTCTTAGAGACGTTAATTCCTCAACCATTAATAAAACACAATGGTCCTAGCACCATGACTGTAACAGTTAATGAACAAAAAGAAAAGGGTCGTTATATAATACACATATTGCATTATATACCTAATAAAATTGCAGATGAAATATTAACTATCGAAGATGTCATTCCTTTATATAATATAAAATTAAGCGTTTGTTTACCACATGCTGTTAATGGTGTAACATTAGTGCCTGATAAAGAACAATTAGATTATGAAATATTTCAAAATAATGAAATATCTTTTACTGTACCTAAAATTTCTGGCCATTGTATGATAGAATTATCATACAAATAATAGTCTAAATAAAAGATTCTAGTGTACATAAATCAAATTCAAAAAGTAATGGATACTATTTTGTTGGCGCATATATACTTATATTATTTATGACTTATAACAGAAATGGAATGACATAGTTATCGAATCTTACTTGTTGATTTCTTTGGAAAATGCTTTTGTGTCATTCTCCGAAGAATGTGGAAATATATCCAATTGTCAATTACTATACAATATAACTAAAAATGGAATCTTAAATTTAAGTGTTTATTGTAAAATAAAAATGTAGAAAGTTGCAGACCAAAAATGTAGGTGATTGCAACTACATTTTGTAGGTAATTGCAAAGCTTCAGAATCCCAGGAACGGGCAGCGCCCGCTGGTAGCTCCCAAGTTGGATCTGATGAAAAATCCATTGCAGGCATAAACCAAAACCATTAACCTTGTTTTTGTTGTAGCTAACAAATAAAAACAAGGAGGAAAGGAGTATGACTACAATGGATCAGATTCATCGTATCAGAGAACTTTATTACGAACAAGATAAAAATCTGAACGAAATTGCAATCATTATGGGCTGTGACTGGCGTACAGTCCGAAAATACGTAGATATGGAGGATTTCAGTTGTCCACCACCTACACCGGCATCAGTAGAGGTGCACGAATCCAAGCTTGATCCATTCAAGCCTCTGATTGATGGATGCTAACTTCCCAAATTTTTCCTACTTAGCATAAAAAAACAAAAAATTCAACTACAATCAAACGCTAGATCCATTGAAAACACTGGATTTTACCACGATTTTCACTTGTAAAGTCGTGGTATTTTTGTTATAATAATTGAGTAGGATATCATACTCGTAGAGGTGTAAAATGTACTATGATTTTTTGGTAAAAATACCGGAAAACACCGGGAAAATTTCTAAAAACAAACGCGGAAAAACAACTTATATTGAATATACTTATGGTCGAAAATATATTCCAGATAAAAAATACAATATTCCACAGCGAACGACCATCGGTAAAATGTCCGATGAGGATTCAGCCATGATGTATCCGAATCTCAACTTTGAAAAATTCTTCCCAGAAGTATCGCTGCCAGAATGCAATCCATCTGCACGAAGCTCTTGTATCAAGGTTGGAGCCTTTCTTGTGATAAAAAAAATAATCGAAGATTATGGACTTTTTGATCATCTTAATTCTTGGGATGAACGGGGAAAAGGATTATTACTTGATCTTGCAGCCTATTCTATTATTTCGGAAAACAATGCAGCTCAGCACTATCCTGAATATGCTTATAATCATCCATCATTGACATCGGGGCATAAGATTTACAGTGATTCAACAATCTCCAGATTCCTGTCGGAGATTGGCTCTGATGAGCGAATGGATTTTCTAAATAGTTGGAATGATTGCCGCAATCATAAGGAACGTATCTATGTTTCTTATGATTCTGCAAACAAGAACTGTAAAGCCGGAGACATCGAAAAAGCGGAATATGGACATCCCAAAGAGGATGTAGGCGCCCCTATTTTCAACTACTCTATCGCATACGATTTGAATAACCAGCTACCGCTTCTATATGAAAGTTATCCTGGAAGTGTGATTGATGTATCCCAGTTACAGTATATGATTCAAAAAATCCGGGGATTTGGTTATAAAAATCTGGGATTTGTTTTAGACCGGGGATATTTCAGCAAAGAAAATCTTGCCTATATGGATTCATGCAACTATGGATTTGTCATAATGGTGAAAGGACGGGCGTCTTTTGTAAAGAATCAAATATTGAGCCATAAAGGGGAGTTTGAAACCAAACGCGCCTGTGCAATCACACAGTATCGGACATATGGGATGACAGTAAGAGAAAAGCTTTATACAGACGATGATACAGATCGATATTTCCACCTGTATTACAAATCCAGTCGAGCGAATGCAGAACGAACACAGTTAGAAAATCTTCTCCTACGAATGGCCGAAATAATGGATAAAGGAAAAGGGCGAAACATAGAATTTGGGAAGTCATATGAGCATTATTATGATTTGACTTACCATGAAAAAAATGGTGTCCGAAAATTTTATGGTTACAAAGAACGTGAAGCTGTCATTGAAAAAGAATTGGAGTTATGTGGCTATTTTGCAATTGTAACTTCTGAAAGGATGTCAGCAGAAGATGCACTGCTGCTATATAAAAATAGAGATTCATCAGAAAAACTCTTCTGTAGTGACAAATCATTTTTAGGTAACCGCTCACTCAGAGTATATGGAAATGAAGCATTGGAATCCAAAATTTTCATTGAGTTTATTGCACTTATTATACGCAGTAAAATATATACCATGTTAAAAAAACGCATGGCTGAAATGGCCAAAAGACCTAATTATATGACCGTTCCGGCAGCATTAAGAGAATTAGAAAAAATAGAATTAATCCGTCAACCGGGTGGACATTATAAAGTGGATCATGCAATTACCGCAACACAAAAAACAATCTTAGGAGCATTTGGAATTGAAGAGGGGACGATACTTGCGAAAGCAGTTCTTGTAGGAAAAGAATTAGAAAATGCTTTTGCCCCGGAGACGGAGGAGGATGAAAATGGCACGAATCAAGAATATGAAGACGATTGATTTGAAGATCGCTGAAAATGAGGAAAAGCTTCGTAAATTGAAAGAACGATGCGATAATATATCAGCAGAATTAGATCAGCTATATGAAGAAAAAAAGGCACTGGAAAATCAGGAATTATTACAAGCCATAATGAACAGTTCAAAAACGAGGGTGGAAATTTTAGCATTTTTAGAAAGCAAGTAACAAAAGAAACTCAACGCTGTCAAATAACTTATGATGGCGTTGAGTAGGAAAATCTTGGGAAGTTAGCATTTACAGTCGATGGCAAAAAAATTGAATTAGAGAAAGAAGATATTGTGCTGCTTCCTCCTATGACAGAACATCAGGAAATGATTTCAGAGAGGGAAGCAGACAGAGTGATCCTTTGGCTGAATCCATGGTATCTGAACCGCATTTCAAGCAGGAAAACTAATCTGAACCAGTGTTTTGTTTCGGCAGAGAAGAAAGGATATCTGCTCCGGGAAGAACCGGCAATGCGGAAAAAAATCATAAATATGCTTTTGGAATTACGCTATGAAATGCATGAGAAAGAATTTGGCCATGACATTATGTGTGATTCGCTGGTAGAACATCTGCTTATCTTACTGGAGAGACATTTAAATCTGAATACAATGGCAGGAAATGCGAATATCCAGCAGGTAATCCGGTATATCAATTTACATTATACAGAGAATCTGACACTGGATTTTTTGTGTAACCGTTTTTATATCAGCAAGTTTTATTTGTCCAGAAGTTTCGAAAATGCAACAGGAAAGAGCATATATCAGTATGTTCTGGAAAAACGGATGATCATGGCAAGACAATTATTGATCAGTGGGGAAAAACCAACGGATATTTTTTCATTATGTGGTTTTGGACAGTACAGTAACTTTTATCGTGCTTTTAAAAAATATTATCATATGTCGCCAATGACATTTTTAAAGAAAATGAATTATGAAGAAAAGAACGAATGAGTCTGAGAAAGAGTGGAATAAATGAGAGAAATTTTCAACTTAAACGAAAAGTGGGCATTTAGCAAGGAAGCGATAAAGCCTCCGGTTGCTATGCCACAAAATTGGTATTGGGTGAATCTGCCTCATACCTGGAATGCGATTGACGGACAGGATGGTGGAAACGATTACTACCGTGGAACTTGTTTTTATGCGAAAGAAGTCCAGAAAGAGGAACTTCCGGAGGGAGAACAGTATTATCTGGAATTTCTGGGAGTGAATGCATCTGCTGATGTTTATGTGAATGGAAATCACCTTGCTCATCACGATGGTGGATACTCAACCTGGCGGGTGAATATGACGGACGCACTTACAGATGGAAAGAATCTGATCGTGGTTGCCGTTGACAATAATGTAAATGACAGGGTATATCCACAGAAAGCGGATTTTACTTTTTATGGTGGAATGTACAGGGATGTAAATATCATTGCTGTAAATAAGTCTCATTTTGATCTGGACTATTATGGTGGAAATGGATTGAAAGTGACACCAGAGGTAGCAGACAAAAATGCAAAAATTGACGTGGAAGTATTTTTAAGCGGGGAAAAAGCAGGTCAGCAGCTGGTATATCAGATTACAGATGCTGAAGGTGTTCTTGCAGCAGAAACCAAAACAGGGATTTCGGATAAACAGGTCAATCTGGAAATAACAGATGTACATCTTTGGAATGGACGCAAAGATCCATATTTGTATATAGCGACTGTATGCTTAATGGAAGACGGCGTATGCATAGACAGTGTCAGTACACGATTTGGATGCCGTACCTTCACAATTGATCCTGATAAGGGATTTTTCTTAAATGGGAATAGCTATCCACTGCGTGGTGTGTCCAGACATCAGGATCGGGCAGGAAATGGAAATGCGCTTCTTCCGGAACATCACAGAGAAGATATTGATTTAATCTGTGAAATGGGCGCTACAACGATCCGTCTGGCACATTATCAGCATGCACAATATTTCTATGATCTGTGTGATGAAAAGGGGCTTGTATTATGGGCAGAAATTCCGTATATTTCCCAGCACATGAAAAACGGACGTGAAAATACGATCAGTCAGATGAAGGAGCTGATTGTTCAGAATTACAACCATCCAAGTATTGTCGTATGGGGATTATCCAATGAAATTACGATGTCAGGTGAAGCAGACGAAGACCTTATGGAAAACCATCACATATTAAATGACCTTGCACATGAGATGGATCCTACAAGGCTGACAACTATGGCGGTAGTTTCGATGTGTGACATGCATAATCCGTATATTCAGATCTCGGATGTAGTTTCTTATAATCATTATTATGGATGGTATGGTGGAGACACTTCAATGAATGGCCCGTGGATGGATGAATTCCACAAAGAGTTTCCAAAGATCCCGATCGGCATGAGTGAATATGGATGTGAAGCACTGAATTGGCATACCTCAGATCCGAAGCCGGGAGATTATACAGAGGAATATCAGGCACATTATCATGAGGAATTGATCAAACAATTGTATACAAGACCATATATCTGGGCAACGCACGTATGGAATATGTTTGATTTCGCAGCAGATGCCAGAAACGAAGGCGGTGAAAATGGCATGAATCATAAAGGGCTGGTGACATTTGACCGCAAATATAAGAAAGATGCCTTTTATGCATATAAAGCATGGCTGTCGGACGAACCATTCGTTCATATTTGTGGAAAACGTTACGTTGACCGTGTGGAGAATGTGACAAAAGTCACCGTATATTCGAACCAGAAGACAGTGGAACTTTTTACAAATGGGGAGAGTCTTGGCAAAAAAGAAGCTTCTGATCATTTCTTTTACTTTGAAGTACCGAATCAGGGTGAGACAAAGCTTCTAGCAGTGGCAGGCGAATGCCGGGATGAAAGCTTTATCAAAAAAGTTGAGAAGTTTAATGAAGCGTACCGTCTGAAAGAAAAAGGTGCTGTTTTAAATTGGTTTGATATCACGGCACCGGATGGTTTCTTCTCGTTAAATGATACGGTGGGCGATATTATGTCGAATGAGGATGGAAATAAAGTCATGCAGGAATTGTTTCAGAGCTTTGGACAGGCAAAGGCACAAGGCGGTGGAATGAACAGTGGCATGATGAAGATGCTGAATGGATTCACGGTACTCCGAATGATCAATATGATGGGGATTACCAGTCAGATGACAAGCAAGGCCGGAGAAGCAGAGAAAATAAACGAAGTGAGTAAAGAACAATTGCTTGCAATAAATGACAGGCTGAATCAGATCAGGAAATAAAATTTCTATTATAATGATAATGGATGGAAAGTAAATAAGCACAAATTTTGTCAGAAATGAATCAATCCCTGACGGACTTGAGTATGAGCATATCAGAAACAGTCCGCCGGGGATTTTTATGTTATAGGAAACTTTGTTCTGTACACAAATGAAAGTGTTTTTATGGAGATTATATGTAAGCGCTAAATAAAATAGTATATTAAACAAAAATGCAATCTGCGATTTTTACAGATTGCATTTTTATCGTATTTTTACTATGAGTTATTTGCCATAACGCAAATTTTTGCTATGACATTTTTGCATTAACCCGACTGTTTTACTATGAGTTGATCTTGCAAATTTGCTTTACATTTTCGTTCCATGGCAAAAGACTTTCCAATTGTTCATCTGTCATCTTTTCATCCGGTCTTGACTCCAATGAGAATTCAAGATATTTGTATGGATTAATTCCATTAGCCCTTGCTGTTTCTAATAATGAGAATACCATCATGCTTGCATCTGCACCATCAGTTGTATCGCAGAACAGCCAGTTTTTCCGGCCTACTGTTACAGGTCTGATTGAATTCTCGCTTTATTCATATATGAAGATAAAGTGCTGAACAATCTATTCGTGGATTCTGTATTGGCAAGAAAAACTGGGTGATGATTGATTCAATAGCTGGTGCTGATTCCAGTGCTATCATCTATAGCATAGCCGAAACAGCAAAGGCAAACAATCTGAAGCCGTATGATTATTTTGAATATCTTCTGACAGAGATACCGAAACACTTAGATGAAAGTGATCGGAGTTTCTGTGAGAATTTACTCCCTTGGTCGGATAAGTTACCAGCCAAGTGCAGAAAGTAATTATTAAACAGTGCCGCTCAAACGAGCAGCTGACTTTATGACAGTACCCACTATGAGGCGCTTACGAATGTTGTACGGATCATATCCATATGTTGGTTAGGATACCACCCCAAGATTCAGTATCTGAAATAGTGGGGTATTTAAAGGGGAAAAGTTCACTGATGATATTTGAAAAGCATGCCACTTTAAAATATAAATATGGGAACCGGCATTTTTGGTATTGTGGGTATTATGTAGATACAGTGGGAAAGAATACAGCTGCAATAATAGAGTATATCTACAATTAAGTGAAATTGCGACTTATCATAAAGAGGAAAAAACTCTCGTTTTTATTCTCTATAAAATCATCTCGACAGCTAAAATATTAAAAAAGACAATTGAGTACACAACTTATGAAATGGGTAAGTACGTTTAAGTTTGTTCCATATAGAATAGAACTTTTGCACAATAGTTTTAAAGATTTCCAGGGAAAAAGGAATCATCCCTGCGGTTCCGTATGCCATTTCTCTCCAAGAGAGAATTATGGGGACCAGACGATGATATACATATGAAATGGACCAGAGAGCAGATGAGACCGGAAAGGAAGAGTTACATAAAGAATGGCTGGATGCAATCGGTGTAAAGTATAATATGTGAACGTTATTACTGGCGTATGAACGACGAAAAAGTAAAGATACTTTTAACGTACAAAATCGGCGGCGCAGATTTTGGCAGTTTGGACATATTTGTGGGATATTCCATTTGATAAAAATACCCTTCTTGGAAAGAAAGATTTCGGAACTACAGTCTGGGCAAGCTGCGATAGTATTCTGGGATGCAGCTATGTGGATGATAGACTTGTAGAATTTGTAACGGATTTGATGCGCATTGCAGAATACAGCAAAAATGAGAAATTGGTGATTCTGGGAAAAATAGTGACATTGGTAATGCCCATGGGTTGTCGATGTCGCAAAGAATGTAAGATTATACTATGCTTGGAATCCAATGTGAGGGATTTTTTACTTCTCTATGGTTGTTAGATACAAATGGTTTAGAATTCTCAGGAGCAGTTGAAAAGAACAAAGGCGATGATAATGACACCTGTAATTGACTGATCAACAGTCAGGCGCTTTACAATCTCGATTTTTACAAAGAAAATATCACATATTAGATTTTGATCAGATTATAGAACAGATCTTTGCCCAATGAAGCAAAGTATCCATAGAACGTTTACGTGTCTGTAGGGTAATGTTTAGCAGGGATTGGAAGAGATTCATAACTCTGAAGTGTTCGTATCTCTGATCATACAGAAAAATATGAGAGTATAGCAATATGGTGAACTCCTTGATTTTTACGCCTTGAGCCGTGAGATCAAGTAAAATCGTAAGTTCATGTACATCTGATCTGTGGCGGATGAATCCCTTCTAAGGTTAACCTTGCAAATGTTGTAGGACTCGTTTATAATCATTAAAAACGGCATGGTGGTGATGGGAAATGTTTACAAAAGAAATTATGGATACATTTTCGGAGTTAGATTTTGCGGTATACGACTGTATTATTAATAACAGAGAGCGGGTCAGTAGTATGACGATTAAAGAGCTTGGTAATTTGGCACATGTATCTACAGCGACTGTGTTAAGGTTTTGCAAAAAAAGTGGTGTCAACGGTTATAGTGAGTTCAAAATCAAGTACAAGGAGTATCTGGAAGGAAAAAGGGACGCTTTGAAAGATGACGGGACGACAGAATTACAGAGTTTTTTGAAAACAATAAATTCAGAAGACTTTCAGAGTAGCATTTCGAATGCATATGGATTTCTCCAGAATTCACAATGTACTATATTTATAGGAGTCGGCTCATCAGGAATATTAGGAAAATATGGAGCTAGATTTTTTTCTAATGTGGGACATTTCAGCCTGTTTATCGATGATCCGTGGCTTCCGGTGCTGCAGAAATTGGCAGAGAATACGGTGACAATTGCACTGTCGGAATCCGGATCAACAAGACAGACCGTTTCTATAGCATCGCAGCTTCAGCAGAGAGGCAGTAAATTGATTTCCATTATCAATAATTCTAATTCTGTGCTTGCAAAAATGGCAGATTGCAATATTTCGTATCATATATCCGAGGCATTGGTCAATGAGCGGAATGTAACAACACAGATCCCTGTGCTCTATATTATTGAAACCCTTGCAAAGAAACTGTACAATAGTAGCCGGCAATAAAAAAATACAAAAGGAGACAGGATATGTCGTTTTTCAGCTATGATATGCTAAAAAATTTGAAGCCTGGGGAGTTTGCTGTATATAATTTTATTATCTCGCATATGGAGAAGATTCCGTCTATGAATATTAGGGAACTTGCAGAAATAACGGGGGTCTCTACGACTACGGTTCTGAGATTCTGTGAGAAGGCGGGATGTGAAGGATATACAGAATTTAAGTACAGGATCAAGTGCAGAATGTCAGAACCAGAAGGAAGAAACAATTATGATTCAGCTCCCGCTTTACAGTTTATCAAGAATGCTGAACGAGACGAATTGTTTCAGGATAAGTTAGGAGAGGTGGCTGATCTAATTGCACAGTCAGGGCAGGTGATTTTTTCCGGGGATGGTGAAGGAAGGTCACTTGCACAGTATGGTATATATTTGTTTAACTCTGTGGGAAAAGCAGCGTTTCGATGTGAGAAAGAGAATGGAACGGTCTGTCCCGAAAAAGAGATAAAAAGTATGCTTTTTATCCTTTCGGTTTCGGGAGAAGATGAGGAGATGGTGTCCTTGTTAAACCAGTATAAGGAGTCAGGTGCTTTTGTGATCAGTATAACCAATACAGAGCAATGCTTGATTGCAAAGATGTCAGATATCAACTTTTCTTGTTACATGCCGGAAACATATGGTAAGAATACCGGCTCGGTAAGGGGTTCGCAGCTTCCAGTTATTTATATTCTGGAATCCTTATCTGCTATCATTTCTTTCAGAGAATGAAAAAACTAACAATAGAGACACAAATCATGACCACCCGTCAAACGGGTGGTTTGCTCTAGGGCTATAAACCCTTGTTACTAGGCTAGCGTCTCAAGGCGCTGGCTTTCTCTTTGCGCTATGGGCAGTTTGCTTTCGCATCCGTCCCATAGCCCCGTTCAAGCCATATTGCTCTTGACTCGTTGGTCCCCCCCCCTTAAGGGGGATTGGTACTACTTAGCCTCAACCCTTAAAAGGGTCTTCATATTCTTTCACACTTAACTTATCCATTACAATATCATGCTTTTCCTGCTCTTGGATATATTTCTTAATAGTGGCTTCATTTAATCCCACTGTGCTGACATAATATCCTTCTGCCCAGAAATGCCTATTTCCCAATTTATACTTTAAATTCGCATGCCTATCAAATATCATAAGTGCACTTTTTCCTTTCAAATAACCCATAAAGGAAGATACACTTATTTTAGGTGGAATACTCACTAGCATATGATATTTGCACATCCATTTTGTATGTGCGAGTGTATTTTCTTTCTTCGCCATAAATTACCTTTCCTTTCTGCAATATAGCCTGAACAACTTTATTGTAATCGGAAAGGTAATTTTTTTGTACAACTTTCGACGCGCACCCGCATAGCGGGTGGTTCTTTATTTCGTGGAACTACGTTTTTCGGATTAACGAAAAACTCCATCCCACTCAACAGGCTAAAGCCCATAATATAGACAGGCATCTACTATGCCTGTTTTTTTTATGTAACAAATGATATTTTTTCAAAAATATTACTATTTACCGGAAATCAATTGAAAAGATACGGATATATGGTAAAATTTACATAATGCATAAGCGCTTATGTGGAAACTGAACATAACCTGATATAGAGCAAGGAGACTAGGTGGGTATGGAATCAAAAAAATTTCCACATGATTTTTTGTGGGGTGGTGCTGTGGCGGCCCATCAACTGGAAGGTGGATATGACAAGGAAGGAAAAGGAATTTCTATTGCGGATGTTATGACAGCAGGAGCGAATGGAAAAGACCGGGAAATTACGAAAGGAATATTGCCTGATCGTTATTATCCGAACCATGAAGCAATTGATTTTTATTCAAGATATAAAGAGGACATTCAGCTGTTTGCCGAGATGGGATTCCGGTGTTTCCGCACATCGATTGCATGGACAAGGGTTTTTCCGAATGGTGATGAATGTGAACCGAATGAAAAAGGTCTTAAATTTTATGATGACCTGTTCGATGAACTTCTGAAATATGGCATTGAACCGGTTATTACACTGAGCCATTTCGAAATGCCTTATTATCTTGTAGAAAAGTACGGTGGCTGGAGAGATCGAAGACTTATTGGATTTTTTGTGAAATTTGCAGAAACTGTAATGAAACGTTATAAAGATAAGGTAAAATACTGGATGACATTTAATGAGATTAATAATCAGTCTAGTGTTCAGAATGCCTGGGGAGGCTGGACCAATTCAGGAATTCTGTACAGAGAAGATGAAGATGTGCAGACGGTATTACAGCAGGCGGTTCATTATCAGATGGTAGCTAGTGCTATTACGGTGAAAATCGGGCATGAGATTAATCCGGATTTTCAGATCGGATGTATGCTTGCTATGGTTCCGTTTTATGCAAGAACATGTAGACCGCAGGATGAGATAGCAGCTCAGATTGCAATGGAACATCGACTGTATTATTATGGTGACCTGCATGTGTTTGGGGAATATCCATCATTCATGAAAGCGTTTCAGAAGGAAAGAGGGATTGTTCTGGATATCACAAAGGAAGATCTGCAATATCTGAAAGAAGGATGCGTTGATTATATTGGTATCAGCTATTATATGAGCAGTACAATCAGCAGTATTGAAACGGATGACAGCATAAAGGTAGCTGAAGGTTTTTACGTTGCCCGAAATCCATATGTCGAGAAAAGCGATTGGAATTGGCAAATTGACCCACAGGGTCTGAGATATTCGCTTAATCTTCTGCATCAAAGATATCATAAGCCAATCTTTGTAGTGGAAAATGGATTTGGAGCTTATGACAAGATGGAAAACGGGGAGATACATGATCAGTACAGAATCAAATATCTTAAGGCGCATATTCTGGAAATGAAAAAAGCAATGGTTTTGGATGGTATTCCGGTTATGGGGTATACGCCTTGGGGATGCATTGATTTGGTAAGTGCAGGATCCGGTGAGATGGAAAAACGATATGGCTTTATCTATGTAGATAAGGATAATCTGGGCAATGGTACATTGGAGAGAAAGAAAAAAGATTCTTTTGCATGGTATAAAAAAGTTATAGAGAGTGACGGAGAAATTTTATAATTATATCTTAGGAGGAACAAATAATGCTAAAAATCAGATTATTTTGTGCAAATGGAATGTCAACAAGTCTGCTTGTAAAAAAGATGGAAGAAGCAGCAAAAGAAAAAGGAAAAGAAGTGGATATCAAGGCATATCCAATTCTTGACATGGAAAGATTGATAGGGGAAGCTGATGTGGCGTTGCTTGGACCGCAGGTTGGTTATCAGTTGACAAAAGCAAAAGAAATCTGCAATGCCAGTGGTGTTCCTGTGGATGTGATTCCGATGTCAGATTATGGCATGTGCAACGGAATGAATGTGTTGAAATTTGCGTTTAAATTATCAAAAAAATAAAATTCATTAAAAATAGTTAGAGAGGAAAGAGAAAATGCAGAAATTAATGAATGAAAAAATAATTCCTAAAATTATGGCGTTCGTTAACTTGAAAGGGATACAGGCGATAAAGGATGGTATGGTATATTCCATGCCACTTCTGATTGTAGGTTCTGTATTTTTAATTATTACAAACTTCCCGATTCAGGCAGTCGTAGATATATTGGAACAAACGGGAATCAAAGCTGTGCTAGAACAGGCAAATGGAGCTACATTCAATATCAGTGCTATGATTGCAGTACTTGGTATTTCGTACAATTATATCAAATTGGAAGGGCAGGAGCCTTTAAGTGGTGCAATCGTAGCCCTTGGAGTATTTATTATGATGACACCTGCTTCCATTACCACAGAAAGTGGAGATATAGTAGGGGGGATCATCAATAAAAGCTGGACGGCAGGACAGGGAATGGTAGGAGCTATTATTGTTGGTTTGATTGTAGGATTTGTATATTGTTGGTTCTTGAAAAAGGATATCAGGATCAAGATGCCTGCTGGAGTTCCGGAGGGGGTATCAAATGCATTTTCGGCTTTGATTCCGGGAGCAGTTATTGTTGTGGGAGCTACGATTGTTCATGGAATTTGTTCCATGGGATTTCATACGACTGCGATGGAGACTATTTACAATATGATTCAGACTCCATTGCAAGGAATGACAGACTCTATTGGCGGTGCAGTACTAATGTGTTTCCTAACACCGTTCTTGTGGTTCTTCGGAGTACATGGTTCCACGATCGTCGGTGGAATCATGACAGGTATTCTGCAGGCAAACAGCCTTGAAAATCAGGCATTGCTTGACAAAGGAATCGAATTGACTGTAAAGAACGGCGGACATATTGTTACCATGCAGTTTTTTGACCAATTTATCAACGTTACTGGAGCAGGCCTCACAATCGGATTAGTCATTTATATGTTCTTCATGGCAAAATCCAAACAGATGAAAACTCTTGGAAAGTTGGAAATGGTGCCTGCATTGTTTAATATTAACGAACCAATTTTGTTTGGACTGCCGGTCGTGATGAATCCGATGCTTGCATTTCCGTTTATTGCAATGCCAGTAATATCTTGCATATTACAGTATATAGCTCTCTATACAGGTTTGTGTCCCCTGTATGGTGCAACACAGATACCATGGACATGTCCGCCGATTATTTCAGGATTTCTGATCGGTGGATGGAGAACGGCTCTGCTTCAGCTTGCGATTTTTATTATTTCATTTTTCGTTTATCTTCCATTTGCAAAAAGAGTTGATAAACTGAATCTTATGAAGGAAGCTGAGGCAGAAAAAGAGACAGAAGATGAGGATTGGTAGAAAGGATAGGCAAGATGGAATCATTTGAAACATCATGTTTTGGTATTATTACATACGTAGGTACTGCAAGAACTTATTTTATCAATGCAGTTCAATGCGCGAAAAAGGGAAACTTTGAAGAAGCACAGGAATTGATCAGACAGGGAGATCAAGCTTTTACCGAAGGACATCATATCCATGCTGATTTACTAGCGCTGGATGCCAATGGAGAACTGAATCAATCAGGACTAATATTGATGCATGCGGAAGATCAGCTGATGAGTGCGGAGACATTTCGGATTATGGCAGAAGAGTTTATAGAAGTGTATAAAAAACTGCTTGAAGTTGAGGAATGATACACATCTTAAAAGATATTATCTATAAAGCTGATGAAATGTCGCAATAATAATGCTGGGAACTTTGACAGACATTTGCAGATTATGAAAATGAGAAAGAATGGATGAAGAAGGCGCTTGTGAATAGTGCGAAAGCAGGATTCTTCTTAATCTGAGCGGATAATCTAGGAATACAACGACGAAATCTGGCAGCTCTAGACCGGGTGTAGTATGAAGGCGGAGTATGCCATTATTCCGATGCTAGACCTTCTGGGGCTGGGAAAAAGGGGGATATTAACATACCGGGAACTGTGGGATCCCAGAACTGGGAGTGGAGGATGCCGGATTTCGTGCAGGCAGAACAAGCACTTAGATACTATCGAAAAGCAATGACAGGAAGGGCATGATAAATCCTCTTTGAATGACAATACAAAAATGGGAAGTTGTATCCTAAAGGCGTGCTAATACGAAGAAAATAAAATGACAAGATTATATTGTGCGATTGGGGACGTAGTAGAATCAACCCTTACTACGTCCCTAATTGACAAATCGAAAGGAAAAGCAGGCATTTATTATCAGGGGCTTGTCTGTACAGCTGGCAGTTAGTTGGAATTTAATTTCTTGTTGATGATAAAATAAATATTATCGATTCACTAGATTATTACCAATCAGGCAAGGAACAGTGTATAAAGAACAAATGTACAAGGTATGAAAGGAGACAGTTATGTCAATATGACCCGTTTTGGAAACGGCAGTGGATTCGTTGTTATCAAATCGGAAGTCAGTCTGATGGGGGTGGTAGGACAGGACGTAGCTGTGATTGAGGCATATCAGATGTTGGCAAGACATACTGGTTGAAAACAGCTTTACATTATACAGGGCGTGTGATATACTATGTAAAAT
>ERZ894183.657-NODE-657-length-24966-cov-313.950223_pt1 | contig 24966 bp, 28 predicted proteins | sample MGYA00380279_ERZ894183 | MGnify/ENA primary metagenome ERZ894183 (study PRJEB32331, sample SAMN06328422) | human gut metagenome | biome: human gut microbiome; feature: stool | host: Homo sapiens | collected 2013-06-26 ... | reverse complement strand
GCCTTGCCAAATCATTCCGATGCTATTTTAACCGATCTTTAAGATACAAGGCTGAATGATGGCGGAACGTTGGAAAATTTATCTCACTATTGCATTCATCGGCTTGGGAGCTACGCCGATAAGCATGGTAGCGGCAAAGATTGACGTTCCTGTTTGGGCGCTTATTGCCGGGCACTGCGGCGCGATTATAGCGGGATTTATTTGCGCAGAACTTGGACGGGGAGCCAATCAATGACCAATAACCAGTTAACCTCTACCCACTTGGCTGTTAAATCAGAACTTGACGGATACAAAATCCACGCATCAAGAGGTCAGGCCACAGCCATGGCAATGGTGCGTCTTTTTGAGTCAATCGACAGAGACCTGGAAGAGCTACAGGAACGCCGCCAGGCCACAATGAACAGCGAGCCGGTGACAGTTCCAGAGCACATTACTTATATCAGTGAGCCGACAATCCTTAATATTTTGGCTAACGATGATAGCTCACCGATGGCTAACGCTGCCCGGCTATTAGCGTATGAGGTTCGCTTCTGGCGCTCTTTTCCGCTCTATCGCCACGCGCAGCCAGCGCCGGTAGTGCCGGATGATGGCCTTATTGCCGAACTGCTCGCAATAGCAAAAGAGGCTGCCGATGATGCTGATGCAATTGCTTACGCAGAGTTCAGTGATAAATCAATGCGGCATACTACAGCAATATCTGATTGGGAGCGCCGCGCCGCCATGCTCAACGGAGGTAAGTCATGAAATTTGAAGAATGGTTATCGCAACAAAACGGCGTCATTGAGGTTGATTGCGGCTGTGTTACCTCTGAAGCTTTTTATCACTGGATGCGCGTAGCTTATGAGGCTGGCAACTCTCCGGTAATTCCGGATGGTCTACCCGATGGCGTGAATATCTACCACGGGCCTAAAGAGAAAACGATATTAGTCCTCAAGCAAGACGTGGCGGTTAATCAGGATTGCTGGTGCCGCACATGCCGACCTGTGACCTTGAACGATATGCGCTTTGTGGTGTGCCCTGATTGCGGGAATAAGAGATGCCCACGGGCAAATGACCATAGAAACGCCTGCACCGGAAGCAATGAGCCTGGTCAGGAAGGAAGTGCGTATCCGGACACTCCACGGGAGGTGAAATGATGCCGTACATCTTCCTGATTTTCGTCATCAGCAGCAATACATCGAATATGCAGGTGGTCCCCATGCAGAGCATGGAGCAGTGCAAAGCAGCCATTAAGGCGATGAAAGTTGCAGATGATAAGAGGTCCTGGGACGATGTTTCGCCAAGCGTAGATAATATTCAATGCGTAGAGGTGAAAGGTGCCTAAATCCCCAGCAGAACGCAAAGCCGCGCAGCGCGCGCGGTAGTCCGCCGCCGGTGAGCGCAAAATTGAACTGGTGCTGGATGAGCAGGAGCAGGAGATGCTGGCCCGTAACTGCGCCGCCCGGCGCCCTGGTCGTGATCCCTACGAAATGGCCGAGTACATCGCGCTGCTGATCCGCCAGGATGATGCCCGGGTGCGCGGCCGGATTAACGCCATCAGCAAACGGCGCTGCGGAAAGTGCGGCGATCAACTGCCGGTGGCATCCTGCCCTTGCACTGGTGATTCTCAGTGCTGGGCTACTCTTGGCTGGCACGAAACAAAACTACCGCTGTGACATGTCACGACAGGTTGACTAAATCCCCCCATGATTATACTGTTTAAATATACAGTATTTTTTATGTGAGGTCATCATGGGGTTTCCATCACCTGCCGCAGACTACGTTGAGCAAACGCTAACCGTTTCCCGCCTTTGTCAGTATGACGCCAACTGTCGCGCCCTGGAGACTGCCGCCGGTTATGCCATCGTCGATGTCTGCCGCCGGCCAAAGCAGGGTGATCATGTCCTTATCGCATATGCCGGGAAAACTGAATTCGCTGTTGTCCGCGGGCAGGCGCTGATCACTGATGATGGTGAGGCGCTGGAAGGGGACGCCCTGGACGATGTTGAAGTGCGGGGAGTCGTTACCTACCTGATAAACCGGGCCGGGTGGGTGAGTGATGATGATATTCCGATCATGTAACATCGCTGGTGGCATGGTATTATTACCGAAAGGGTAATTATTTTCGGGGTGTTTACCATGCCAAAGGATCCGAAGCGCAAATCAACGCAGTTCAAGCCGCTGACATTCCAGCAGGAGGCTTATTGCCAGGAGTATGTGAAATGCCCTGAGAATCAGACTCAGGCGGCAATTAACGCCGGGTACTCCCCAAACACAGCGGGCAAGTTTGCCAGCCAGAACATGCGCGATGCGCGTATTCAGAAACGAATTGCTGAGCTAATGGAAGACCGCAACAAGCGCCTGCGCGTCAGCGCCGATTACGTGCTGCTGCGCCTGGTGGAAATCGACCAGATGGACGTGCTGGATATCCTGAACGATGACGGCAGCCTGAAGCCTATCCGCGAGTGGCCGAAAATCTGGCGAACCACGCTAAGCGGGTTTGACCTGTCCTCAACCATCATGAACATGGATGAGACCTCGATAGAGACCATCCTCAAGAAAATCAAATGGCCAGACAAGGTGAAAAACCTCGAGCTCATCGGTAAGCATGTCGACGTTAACGCCTTCAAAGAGCGCATGGAAGTTAACGTGAACGTTACCATTGCCGACCGCATAGCTGCCGCCCGGCGCCGCCTGAAAGAGCGTCAGGGTGGTGACCAGTGACAGACGCCGCTTTATCCCCGGAAGAACAGCTGATCGACGATATCGCCAGCTTCACCCATGACCCGCTGGGCTATGCGCTGTATGCGTTCCCGTGGGGCGAGGATGGCACAGAACTGGCGCACGCCTCCGGGCCGCGACAGTGGCAGGCTGACGCATTCCGCGAGATAGGCGAGCACCTGCAGAACCCGGCAACACGTCACCAGCCGCTGATGATTGCCAGGGCCTCCGGTCACGGTATCGGTAAATCCGCTTTCATCTCGATGCTGATTAACTGGGGAATGTCCACCTGCGAGGATTGCAAGGTGGTGGTGACCGCCAACACCGACAACCAGCTGCGCACGAAGACCTGGCCGGAAATCATCAAATGGTCGAACCTTGCTATCAACAAAGACTGGTTCACCTGCACCGCCACCGCGATGTACAGCAACGATCCGGGCCACGACAAACGCTGGCGCGCCGATGCTATTCCCTGGTCTGAGCACAACACCGAGGCATTTGCTGGCCTGCACAACGAGCGTAAGCGTATCGTTGTGGTGTTCGACGAAGCATCCAACATCGCGGATCTGGTCTGGGAGGTTGCCGAGGGCGCGCTGACGGACGAAGACACCGAAATCATCTGGGTGGCGTTCGGTAACCCGACGCGCAACACCGGGCGATTCCGCGAGTGCTTCCGCAAATATAAACACCGCTGGAAGTGCGCGCAAATCGACAGCCGCACCGTCGAAGGCACCAACAAGCAGCAGTTGCAGAAATGGGTGGACGACTACGGCGAGGATAGCGACTTCGTCAAGGTCCGCGTGCGGGGGATCTTCCCTGATGCGTCAGAGCTGCAGTTTATCCCTACTGGGCTGACAGACGAGGCGATGAAGCGCGTTGTGACCGCTGCGCAGGTGGCGCACGCCCCGCGGATAATTGGCGTCGACCCGGCATATTCCGGCGTGGATGATGCAGTGATTTATCTCCGCCAGGGGCTGCACAGCAAAGTGCTGTGGACCGGCAACAAGACCACCGACGATCTGATTATGGCGAAGCGTATCGCCGACTTTGAGGACCAGTACCAGGCTGACGCGGTGTTTATCGATTTCGGTTACGGTACCGGGCTGAAGTCAATCGGTGATGGCTGGGGCCGCACCTGGCAGCTTGTGCCGTTCGGCGGCGCATCGGCAGACCCACAGATGCTGAATAAGCGTGGCGAGATGTTCAACGCCTGCAAGACATGGCTCAAGCTCGGCGGCGCGCTGGATGACCAGGAGACGGCGGACGACCTGTCCGCGGCAGAGTACAAGGTGAGGGTGGACGGCAAGATCGTCATGGAACCGAAGGAAGATATCAAAGAGCGTCTTGGCCGGTCGCCTGGCAAGGGCGATGCGCTGCTTCTGACGTTCGCATACCCGGTGACGAAGCGCTCAGATTTCCCGACAGTTGGAGGCAAGCAACCCAACGTGATCAGCGATTACGACCCGTGGGCATGAAAAAGCCCGCGCATCGGCGGGCTGATTGTGACATGTCACGGAGTTATTTTTCGCTCAGTCTCTGCTTCAGCAGGTAGCCTTCCAGCATCCAGATTTTTTGCACGGCGTTTTCGCGGGCGATCTTGCGGCCAATCTCGGCGTCGAAGTTCTCAGGGCTGGCGCAGGCGCTTTCGCCGGTGACGGTGAAGCCGTTGCGCAGCACCAGGACGCAGAACGTCAGCAGAGAAAGTGATTCGTGCGGCTGGTAGTTTACCTCTCCGCCAGTATGTTTCGCTTTTATGGCTACGCCAAAGGCACCATCTTCTGCTGTGAAATATGCCTCCTGAGCAATAATGCTTTCGATATGGTCTGGCGTAACGCGCGGCGCCGTTAAGCCTTTAGCCTGAATTTCAGATTCAATGTCTTTGTCACTCATAACATTCACCTTAAAAAAAATGCCCGGACGAACCGGGCGAAACAGGGATGATGGAAAGTGCCGTCCATGGCTGGGTGTCACAGGGTTTACAGCATGAAGTCATCGCAATGGCGTCCTGCTGTAAAAAGGGCGGTGGTCAGAAGTGGGAGCAACTGCCACCGCCAAAGCTACACGCATTACCTGGTACTGCCGTATCACGGTCCTGAGGCGTGATGGGGTTGTGGTGCTGTGCGTCAGCATTTCCTTTCGTCGCCTTGGTATCCGCCGCAACCGAACCAACTAGCATCAGGAAAACCACAACGGAAAGAGCACTCAGGTACCGCATATGCAACCCCGATGATGTAAATGCTCTTACCTGTTGTGTGCCTGTCTTTCCAGGCTGTCAGTTCTTTATAGCCATTTGAACTCATCGGCCTAACGAGTTTTAACGACCTTTCCCGTTTGCATCATCTTGTCGCCGCCGTTATCGGTGCGGAACCGCCACTGTCCAGGACATTTAAAGGGACCGTCTCCAAGTGGTAACTCTTCCAGTCCCGCTAAGCACCTGCAGAGATGCTTAGCGTGATTGGCTGATATCCTTGTCTCTTCCGAGGTGTTACACCGTACCGCCACGATGGTGAGTCGCTGTCGTGCATGCAGGGCATGGCTTGCACATTCCTGCTACCCGCTGGGCCATGTACCAAGGAGCCCTCGGACCGCTATCGACGCATGTGCCATACGCCGGATGCTTTCACACCTGGAAGCGCACTCCGCCATCTGAGTAACGACAAAGCCACCAATGGAAGGGAATGGGGTGCGCTTTCATGTTGTATTTACCAAAAAGGTAATAATTTATCGTCAAAAGGTCAATACACTACGACAAATAAATCATATGTGGTTAAATTGGTAATAATTTAAACGCGTATGGAGCGCAGCAAAATGTGCATCAGCAAGCCGAAAGTGAGTTCTCCGCAGGTTCAGGCGGCGCCGCAGGTTTCCGATTCTGCTGTACAGAACGCCGCTGATAGCGATCGTCGTCGCCGTGCCGCAGCGGGCGGGCAGAAATCAACAATCCTGACGTCGAGCCAGGGTGTAACGCAGCCTTCTGGCGGCACTCAGGGTAAGACCCTGCTCGGGGCGTAATCCATGGCCGAACTCTCTCCGAAACAGCATTACCTCAAACACCTGGGGCAGCTCAAAAATGAGCGCACCAGCTTTGAGGAGCACTGGCGCGAACTGGCGGAATTTATCGATCCGCGCAGTACGCGCTTTCTTACGACGGAGAGAAACAACGGCAGCAAGCGTAATACCCGCATCGTTGACCCTACCGCCTCTAAAGCTGCCCGCACTCTGCAATCAGGCATGCTGTCAGGTATCACCAGCCCAACCCGCCCATGGTTTAAGCTGGCAACGCCGGATCCGGAGATGATGCAATATGGACCGGTAAAACGCTGGCTTGATGTGGTCATGACTAGGATGAACGACGTCATGAACCGCTCTAACGTCTACCAGTCCCTGCCGATTATCTACCGGCACCTTGGTGTTTTTGGTACCGCGGCTATGGCGGTTCTCGAAGACGACGAAGATGTGATTCGTACTCATCCTCTGCCGATCGGAAGTTACTACCTGTCAAACTCGCATCGATTGTCAGTCGATACCACATATCGCGTTTTCTCCATGACTGCCCGCCAGATTGTTATGCAGTTTGGCCTGGACAACGTCAGTAACGCCGTGCGCGGCGCCTGGGATAACGCGAACTATGAAGCATGGTTCGATGTGGTCCATCTGACAGAGCCCAATATCGATCGTGTGAACGGCAAGCTGAATTCCCGTAACAAGGCATTCAAATCGGTGTATTTCGAGTTGTCCGGAGACGGTGACAAGCTCCTTCGTGAGGCTGGTTTTGATGAGCCGCCTATCCTTTCACCGCGCTGGGAGATTAACGGGGAAGACGTTTACGGGAGTAACTGCCCGGGAATGATGGCGCTCGGTACTGGTAAGGCGCTGCAGCTGGAGCAAATTCGCAAAGCTAACGCGATCGATAAGCTTGTTAACCCGCCAATGGTGGCCCCGACAGGTCTTAAAAATAAGCTGATCAACCTTGCCCCTGGCGGCGTCACTTATGTTGATGAGGTTGATGCTACCAAGCTAGTGCGTCCGGCTTACGCCGTCAGCCCTCAGCTTAATGACATGCTCGGCAGCATTGCTGATGACCGCCAAATGATTGAAGCCTGCTTCTTCTCTGACCTGTTTAACCTGTTCAGCACCATCAACACCAGGAGCATGCCAGTGGAAGCTGTGGCCGCAATGCAGGATGAGAAACTCCTGCAGCTTGGTCCAGTCCTGGAGCGACTTAATGATGAATTCCTTGATCCTTTCGTTGATCGCACATTCAACATCATGGCGCGCCGCAACCTCTTTCCTGAGCCACCGGAAGAACTGCAGGGCACTCCTCTGAAAGTTGAATATGTATCCATTTTGGCACAGGCCCAGAAATCTATAGGGATCAGCAGCGTTGAGCGCTTTGTTGGCTTTGTTGGGAATCTTGCAAAAGCCAATCCCGCGGCGCTCGACAAACTCAATATCGACCAGACGATTGACGAGTACGGAAATATGCTCGGCGTACCGGCCACGATCGTTAACTCCGATGATGAGGTGCAAGCCACGCGCGAACAGCGAGCTCAAATGGAACAACAGCAGCAGATGATGGCTATGGCCCAGCAAGCTGGCGCAACTGCTAAGACCCTGAGCGATACCAACACCGCTGACCCTAGCCTGTTAAAAACCCTCTCTGATGCTGCTCAGCAGCCGGCGGTGACGCAATGACTGATTACCTGAGCGAAGAAGAGCGTGAAGAACTGGCAGCAGATGAGCTCAAAAGGCAGCAGTTACGGCGCGAGAACGAACTTAATGACCTGCGCCTCATCTGCGAGACAGAACACGGCCGCCGTTTCATCTGGCGCCTGATTGAGCAGGCTGGAGTGTGGCGTACGACTTATACCGGTGAGGCGCTCTCGGCAGCCTTCGCCGAAGGAAAACGTAACACGGGACTGAAAGTCTTTTCCGACGTGATGGAAGCGTGTCCCGATCAGTATCTGGCAATGGCCAAAGAGGCCAGCGAGGAATAGCGATGAATTTATTTGAGCGTCTGATGTATCGGCGTTTGTGCAATGAGCAGCCTGCAGATGGTGGGGCAGCTCCAGCAGCATCCGAACCATCCCCGACTCCTGCGGCTGAGCAATCTGAAGCAGCGCAACAACCAGCAGCAGATCCAGAACCTTCGCCAGCTGATGGTGATAAACCTGAGCCGACTGGCGATAAGCCAGCTCCTTCTGCTGAACCATCGGTTCCAGAAAAATATGAACTAACGGCACCTGAAGGCACTGAGCTGGACTCAAAAGCTGTTGAGCTGTTTGAGCCCGTGGCGCGCGAGCTTGGTCTTTCTAATGACCAGGCGCAGAAGTTGGCTGGGCTGTGGCCACAACTGCAGGAGCAAATCCAGAACCGCCAGGCTGAGTCGTGGGGGCAGCAGGTTGAACAGTGGGCAGCTGACACGAAGGCTGACAAAGAAATCGGTGGCGACAAATTAACGGTATCCGTCGGACACGCGCAGAAGGCGCTGGATACCTTCGCATCGAAAGAGTTCCGCGAATTCCTTGACTCGACCGGCCTGGGTAACCACCCGGAAATGGTTCGGGCGTTCGCAAAGGTAGGCAAGTTGATGAGTGAAGACAGTTTCGTCACTGGCCAGGGTAACGGATCGCCGAAAAACGATCTGGTCGAAGCGTTTTATCCAAGCAAAAAATAGTGAGGTGTAATCATGGCTTTAATTGGTCAGACGCTGCCTTCTCTTCTTGACGTGTACAGCCGTACCGACAAGAACGGGCGGATCGCTAAAATCGTCGAGCAACTGGCGAAAAGCAACGATGTCATTACCGATGCGATTTACGTGCCGTGTAATGACGGTTCCAAGCACAAAACCACCATTCGTGCCGGTATTCCCGAGCCGGTGTGGCGCCGTTACAACCAGGGCGTGCAGCCTACCAAAACCCAGACCGTCCCGGTGACTGACACTACCGGTATGCTGTACGACCTTGGCTTTGTGGACAAAGACCTGGCCGATCGCTCCGGTAATGCGGACTCGTTCCGCGTGTCCGAGAACATGGGCAAGCTGCAGGGCTTCAACAACAAGGTTTCCCGCTACACCTTCTACGGCAATACCGATGCTGAGCCGGAAGCGTTCATGGGCCTGGCTCCGCGCTTCAACACTCTGAGCACTTCCAAAGCGGCCAGCGCGGAGAACGTATTCAGCGCCGGTGGTGGTGGTTCTACCAATACCTCCATCTGGTTCATGTCCTGGGGTGAGAACACTGCGCACATGATCTATCCGGAAGGTATGGTCGCCGGGTTCCAGCATCAGGATCTGGGTAATGACCTGGTCAGCGATGCGAACGGCGGTCAGTTCCTGGCTTACCGTGATGAGTTCAAATGGCATCTCGGCCTGTCAGTCCGTGACTGGCGTTCGATCTCGCGCATCTGCAACATCGATGTCACCACCTTGACCAAAGATGCTGCAACCGGCGCCGACCTCATCAGCATGATGGTCGATGCGTACTACGCGCGTGATGTGGCAATGCTGGGCGATGGCAAAGAGGTCATCTACTGCAACAAGACCATCCATGCCTGGCTGCACAAGCAGGCTATGAATGCGAAAAACGTTAACCTGACGATCGACGAATATGCCGGTAAGAAAATCGTTTCTTTCCTGGGTATTCCGATCCGTCGCGCTGACGCCATCCTGAATACTGAATCAGCCGTAACGGCGTAAGGGGGGGATCATGCTGCTCGACCAGCAAGCGCTTTTTTCCGCAGCTCAGGCCATTACGGCCACGGCTGCTTCGACCAACGTCATTGATACCGGCAGCAATAAAGACGTCGGTAAATATGGCGATATCCCGCTGCTGATTCAGGTTGTTGAAGGTTTCAACAACCTGACCAGCCTGACTGTGACGGTGCAAACCGATGACAACTCTGCATTCAGTTCCGCTGCGGACGTGCTGTCCATGACGATCCCTCTGGCGTCTCTGGTGCTGGGCTATAAGTCGCCGGTTATCACGTTGCCGATGAAGATGGAACGCTACATCCGTCTGAACTATACGGTGACTGGTACTGCGCCGACCACTGGCAAAGTCACTGCGGGTATCACCGGAGGCGTGCAAACCAATGCCTGAGTACAAAGTCGCTAAGCGGTCATTCATCAATGGCCGCCTGCATGAGCCGGGCGACATCGTTACCTACGACGGTGAGCCGGGAAGTAATCTGGTTTCCGTTGATGCCAGCCTGAGCGAAAAGATTGTCCCGGCCAGTGCAGAAGAGTTAACCGAGCTCGACGATTTGCGCAAACAGTATGAAGAAATGTTCGGCGAAGCGCCGCATTTCAATACCAAAGCGGAAACTCTGAAGGCGAAGATCGCCGAAAGGCGAAAAGAACTCGGGGTGTAAGCCCTCATAACCAAAGGGGCGAAAGCCCCTTTTTAGTTGGTGGATGATATGGCATCAGTGATCAATATCTGCAATATCGCGCTGGCACGTATAGGCAACAGCCGGACGATTAACAGCCTCACCGAAAAGACCAAAGAGGCATATACCTGCAACCTGTTTTACGAGTCCATGCGCGACGCAGTTCTGGCAGACAACGACTGGAACTTTGCCATGTCGCGCGTTGTCCTGGCTGACCTTGGCGACCCTGCGCCGGGATGGTTGTTCCGGTATCAGTACCCTACCGACTGCGCGCGCATAGCTGCCATATTACCGAAGTGGTTCACTGGGTCTCATATCGTTCTGCAGGATAAGCCTGTTTTTGAGGTTGGCAGCAATGAAGATGGCACTGGCCGCGTCATTCATACCAATGAGTCTCAGGCGGTACTGCTATACGTGAAAAGCATTACTGACCCGACGATGTTTGATGCCCTGTTCGCTGATGCGCTTTCGTGGCGTATGGCGGCAGAAATAGCCATGCCTATCGCGGCAAATGCCAGTCTCGGCCAGCAGGCAATGGCCAATTATCAGCAGGTGCTTACGGCGGCCATGCAACGCTCTCTGGATGAGGCACATGAACCGCAGCAGGCGATGTCTGACCTTGCCAGTGCGAGGATCTGCTGATGGCCTATTCACTGGTGCAGCCGTCGCTTGCAGGCGGCGAGATATCTCCTTCACTGTATGGTCGAATCGATCTTGAAAAATACCAGACGTCGTTGCGCCGCTGCCGCAACTTTATCGTCCGGCAGTCAGGTGGCATTGAAAATCGTCCCGGTTTCCGGTTCCTGGGGAGCGCGAAATATGCAGACCGTTATTGCCGGTTAATACCTTTCCAGTTCAGCGTATCGCAAACCTATGCGCTCGAGCTCGGCGATCACTATTTTCGCGTCTGGTCTAACGGCGCGCTGGTTACGGACGGCGGCGGCCCTGTTGAAGTGGCTACCCCATGGCCGGTGAGCGTCATTTCTGAGCTGAAATTTACACAGTCTGCCGATGTGATGACAGTGTGCCACAACGATTATCCGCCGCTTGAGATCCGCCGTTACGGAGAGGCTGACTGGCGCACCGCCGCAGTGACAACGACCAGCGGGCCATTCCAGGACCTGAACACAGACGACTCGGTAACTGTGTACGCCTCAGGCCGAACTGGATCCGTAACGTTGACTGCCAGCAGCCCGATTTTCAAAAGCCAGCACGTGGGAAAACTGTTCTACATGGAACAGAAAGCGGTAGATAGTGTTGGTCGGTGGGAAACCGATAAAGACATCGGGATCGGTGACGAGTGCCGATATCAGGAAAACTTTTATCGCTGTGTTGACGGCGGTTCTAATGGCACAACTGGCACTGTTGCTCCGACCCATACAACGGGAGATTCCTGGGATGGCTGGGGTCTTGGTGGCCGTAACGGTGTGCTGTGGCGCTATCTGCATAGTGGTTTTGGCGTGTGCCGTATTACCGCCGTCGCCGGAGATGGACTAACTGCAACAGCCGACGTTGTGCCACGTCAGGATGGTGAGATCGAGCTGCCAGCGCAAGTGGTAGGTAGCACCTTCGCCACTTACAAATGGGCGCATTATGCCTGGAACGATACAGACGGCTACCCGGGTACAGTTACCTATTACCAGCAGCGGCTGATTTTCGGCGGCAGCCGGGCATTTCCTCAAACTATATGGTGTAGCCGTACCGGTGATTATCACAACTTCTATCGCAGCAACCCGAAGGTTGACGACGATGCGATAACCTATAACTACGCCGGTCGCCAGCTGAACAAAATCCTGCATCTTCTCGATGTCGGTCAGCTTATCGTGCTGACCAGCGGCGGAGAGTTCAAGGTGACAGGCGACAGCAACGGTAACCTGACGGGAACTGGCGGCTTTGCGATGTCCGGTCAGTCATTCAACGGTAGCAGTGATCTGGCTCCAATCAATGTTGGCAGCGTTGCACTGTACGTTCAGCAGAAGGGCTCCATCATCCGTGACCTGTTTTACTCATTCGACCAGGACAGCTATCAATCAAGTGATCTGACCCTCCTGGCCAGTCACCTGTTTAACGGTTACAGCATCAGGGACTGGGCTTTGTCTGTACAGCCGTTCAGCGTTGCATGGTGTGCGAGGAGTGACGGAATGCTGCTTGGCCTGACTTATCTCCGTGAGCAGCAGGTATATGCCTGGCATCCGCACCCGATGACTAATGGCTATGTCGAATCGATCTGCAGTATTAGCGAAGGGCAGGAAGATGCGGTCTATGCGCTTATTCGCCGTACGGTGAATGGATCGACAGTTCGTTATGTTGAGCGACTGAATACCCGGCAGTTTACAGAACAGCAGGATGCATTTTTCGTGGATTCTGGCCTGTCTTACAGCGGAGAAAATACCGATTCGACACGCACGATGACGATTAGCACCGCTGGTGGCTGGACCTACCAGGATGAATTCACGCTAACATGCAGCTCTGCAATCTTCGACTCATCGAGCACTGATTACGAGATTCATATTCCCTACACCGAAGGCGGTGTCAGCAAGTCGATGCGCATAAGCATTGCTGAAGTCGTTTCTTCAACCGTCGCTACCGTGCTGGTAAACCGTGATGTACCTGCAGCACTGCGCAATAGCGCGCAATCCACCTGGTCAATCGCCCGCCAGACATTTGCCGGATTATCCCACCTGGAAGGGCAGACGGTCAGCATTCTGGCCGACGGTAACGTTGAACCTCAGCAGGTTGTATCAGGCGGCGAAGTGACGATCGAAAACCACTCGTCAGTGGTGCATATCGGTTTGCCGGTAGCCGCGGTTATCGAAACGCTGGACGTGAACGTTGCAGGGCAGTCAACGCTGTTGGATAAGACCAAACTCATTAATCAGCTTTGCGTAATGCTCAACAGTGGGCGATCGGTTTGGGCCGGAACAGATGATGCTCACTTACTGGAGTATACCCAGCGTGAGTGGGAATTCTACGACGACCCGGTAGGGCTAAAGACGGGCATCATCGATATGAACCTCGATGCAAACTGGGAGCGTAACGGGCGGGTTGTAATTAGCCATTCCGATCCGCTGCCGCTTGGCATTCTGGCCATTATACCGCGCGTAACGGTAGGGGGCTGATATGCGGAAAGTTGAGATAGTCAGCGTTACTGACGAGCATATCAGCGCCATTCTCCCGCATGTCCGCCAGGCAGACCACGATGAGTTTATGGCTGCCGCCGGTATGACTCCGGAGGAAGTCATCACTCGCGCCATGAAAAGCGCTTCGGTAGCCGCTGCAGGGATGATTAACGGCCAGGTGGTAACCATCTTCGGTATATCTCCGGCATCGATCATCACCGGGCGCGGTATTCCGTGGCTTGTAAGCACCGACCACATTGAGCATCAGCCGCTGACATTCCTCCGCCATTGCCGCCCGGTTCTTCGTGACATGTCACGCGGATATCGCGTGCTTGAAAATTACGTAGATGCGCGTAACCACGCAGCAAAATCCTGGCTTAACTGGATGGGGTTCACTCTTGCTGACCCTGAGCCATACGGATTAAAGGGCATGCCATTTCACCACTTTACGAAGGAGATCGACCATGTGTGATGTCGGTACCGCAGCGCTGGCAGTTTCCGCCGTCTCTGGCGGTCTCAGCGCTTACAGCCAGATCCAGACAGGCCGCGCTAACGCCGCGCTGGCGAACGCTAACGCCGACGCTCAGGAGCAGGCCGCCCGCGACACTATTAATACAGCTAATGACCAGGCATACCAGCAGCGGCAGCAGGCCCGGCGGGTTGCCGGTCAACAGACCACCGCTCTGGCGGCTAACGGCGCCGACCTGACGAGCGGTAACGCATTGGACCTGACAACTGAAACCATGCAGCAGGGCACGCTCGACGCGCTGACCACCATCAACAACGGCCAGCGACAGGCCGCTGGGTTGCAGTTCCAGGCTGATACCAGCCGAGCGCAAGGGAAAATTGATAAGCAGTCCGGAATGCTTGGCGCAGGTTCAACACTGCTCAACTCCACGCTGACCGGTCTTAATGCATACAAGACGCTGGGCGGTACCTGGAAGCCGCTTTCCGCTAAGTAAAAGGAGCTGACTATGCCAACCGTTCCGCAATATCAACGCCAGAGCCAGACGCAAACCGCGCCGGTGATGACGAGTAATCTTCGTGTGCCGGAAAATCCGCTGGTGCAGGGCATCCAGCAGGCTGCTGATACGTCGATCAATATGATGGCTGATGCAAAGCGCAAGGCTGATGTCGCGCTTAGTCAGGATGCTCTGCTGCAGTTTAATCAGTTCGGTGATGACCAGTTCAACAATCCTGACAATGGTCTGATAACGAAGCAGGGAAAGGCTGCGCTCGGGCAAAGCGATGTCGTCATGCAGAACATGCAGCAGAAAGCTCAGGACTTGCTGGTTACAGTGCCGGATGGCGAAGCCCGTCAGCAGTTATCTTTTCAATTGCAGCAGTCCATGCAGTCATTTCACAACCAGGCCCGCCGGTATGAGGTTGGCCAGTTCCAGCAATTTCAGGATCAGGTGTTTACTTCTGGGAACTCTCTGGCCGTAACTCAGTCCACTGGTCTTTATAACGATAACCCGGCCTTCGTGAGTCTTGCCAAACAGCGTTTTGATGCCATTGATCAGTATGCTGATGTTCATGGCATGCCTGATGAATGGCGCGTGCAGCAAAAAACGCAGCTCAAAGAGCAGATGGGGTGGCAGGCTACTACTGGGAATATTGCTCAGCAGTTTGGAGATCTCCTTCAAAAAAACGGCGAGCCAGGCGATCTAGATGGCGTTGGCCGCGTTGTGGCTCACGGTAACTCTGGCGCAGCCAGGGGCCTGAGGAATAACAACCCCGGTAATATTGAAGCAGGTTCAAACCCCTGGGAGGGGCAGACGGGGAGTGATGGCCGTTTTGCTACTTTTGCGACGCCCGAGCATGGGATCCGCGCGCTGGGTAAAAACCTGCTGTCGTACCAGCGCCAGGGATACGACACCGTGAGCGAGATCGTTAATCGTTGGGCGCCGGCCAGCGATGGCAATAACACCGATGCTTATATCAAGGCGCTGTGCAGCGCCCTTGGTGTGGGAGCTAATGACCCGCTTGATGTGTCCAACCCTAAAACCCTTGCAGCTTTGTGTGCCGGTATTGTTAAGCATGAAAATGGCAGTGTCCCATACAGTGCTGACCAGCTTGAAACTGGCGTGTCGGCTGCGCTCGGGTTAACTAACCTTGATTCACCAAAGCGCTATACGGGAAATGCCGCTTTTGATGCTATGAGCCCTCAAATGCAAATGCAGGCATTGAGGCAGGCTAACGAGCTTAATAACCAGTACCGTCAACAGTATGCTGAACAACTTAGCTCTGTAGTGAAGGATGCATATTCAGCTCTTGATGAGGGGCTTAGACCGGCTCAATTACCTTCTGAGGCTGATTTTATCCGGGCTAATGGCCCTCGCGTTGGGGCGTTGAAATGGCAAGATATGCAGGCGCAGATACAATATGGCGGCGTAATTGGTGCAGCTAAGGACCTTACCCCTGAAGGACGACAGGACATTCTTGAGCGACTTCGCCCACAGGATCCAAATGCTCCTGGCTTTGCAGCTAACCAGCAACGATGGGAGAAAATGCAGAGCAAATTTAAGCAAATGGATACAGAGTGGCAGGCACAACAGGGGCGCAACCGCTTAGTTTCATCCTTGCAAAATAACTTCCCCTTAGATCCTAACGACAAAAGTAACCAGGCAGCCGTGGACCATTACTTTGCTCAGGATATTGCGCCTTCGTTTTCGATATCTGATCCGCAGAGCATCAATGCGCTGGCCACCGTCACAACTAAAAGCGGCATGATACCAACGCAGGTCAAAACTATGCTTAACAGCGGAGCAACCTCAAGAGATCCTGCACTGGTTGTTCCTATGGCAAAATTCTACGGCCAGTTATTCGATAATAACCCGGCGGCCGCGGCAACCCTTGATAAGGGAACGATGGCATTTTATGGGAAGGTTTACGATTATTCCCGCGCTGGAGTTCCGGAGGATAAGGCTGTGGACATGGCATATAGCCAGGTATTCCAGCAGGATGACCGGATGAAACAGATGCTTTCCACTGCCATGCGAGACAAAAAATATGTCGCCGCACGGACAACTGCTGCACAAAACAACGCCAGTAGCCTGACCTCATTTGGTTCTTGGTCTCCAGACATTACCGATCCAGGCAAATCAAATGCGGCCTATCAACGTGATTACCAGACAATTTACGATGCAAACTTTGCACAGACTGGTGGCGATGCAGACCAGGCTGAGAAAATGACCAACGCCATGATCAGAACCACATGGGGAGTTTCTACTATTAATGGTAGTGCAGAGGTTATGAAATATGCCCCAGAAGCGCTTTATGGGGTAAACAGTGGATCCGGTAACTGGATAGAAGGCCAATGGTATCAGGAGAAAAACGAGCTTAAAGCTAAAGCTTTTGGTGGTGCTCGTAGTGATACTGATTTGGTTATCGTTCCTGATGGTGTCACGCCAAGAGATAAAAGCTATGCGGTCATGGTGAGACAGAAAAATCAGGACGGTTACGATGATGTCCGTCCGTATTATGGTGAGAATGGGCTTCCCGTTCGCTTCAAACCAGATCAGCAGACATCTCCGATGTACAGGCAAACCATGCAGTTCCAGCAGCAACGAGTCGATGAGGCTAGAGTGAAGCGAGAAGGAAATCCATTACCGCAGTTCAGTAACAATGAAGGCTATACGCCGCCAGATCTGACTAAGCCTTTTGGCTATGGTTCAGCCAATAACCTTCCTAGCAACATTTACGCAGGGGGCAAATAATGCCGACGTATGAACAGGATCCGAAAGAGTTGCTTGGCGAGGACATTCAGCAGATAGCCACGCCAGATGACAGCGATTTTTATATGGAAACGCCTTCTTTGCTCTCTGCCGTAAATCCATTTACCAGCGATCAGCGCATTCAGCAATCCAGGCAAGCAGCTTTCCGCATAGATAACTCCCTGGGTAGTTTTATCGCCAGCGCTCCGTTCAGCCAGTTTGACCGAGTTGACGGCTATAACCCGTTTGATAATGATGCCGCAGATATTAAAGGCTATGAGGACTTTGCTGATTCATTTATCAACTCCGGATCGCCAGAGGAAACTCTTGCTATTAAGCACCGCATAGATCAGCAGAAGGCGGACAGGGAATATCTATCCGAGGTCGGAGGCGCAGGAACGATTTCAAGTCTGGCAATGGGAATGATTGATCCGGTTAATGTCGCTGCGATGTTCATTCCTGCCGGAGCCGTGGCCCGCGGCGGGAGCATAGCAGAAACAGCTGGGCGCTTTGCCTTAGCTAACGCCGCAGGCGGAGTTGCGTCAGAAGCGTCATTGCAGGCGACGCAGGAAACAAGATCGGCGATGGATAGCATTTCAAACGTAGCGGTTGATGCGCTTGTTGGCGGTATTCTTGGCGCTGGCGCACAGGTTCTTGCAGGGCCCGCTCAGCGCTCCGCTGTTGCTAATGCCATTGGTGAAAATTTGCGGGGCATGGACTCTCCGCAGAGCATTGGCGCCGCGCAGGTGTTCAATACGACGCTAGATCAGGAGCAACTAGCTGGGCTTGGTCTCGCAAATAAAACACTCAGCGTCACGCCTGCTGGCCGGTTAGCTCAGTCTCCATCACTGGTTTCCCGACAGATAAACCAGCAACTGGCTGAGAATAACTATTTCTTTGCTAAAAATGACGAAGGCCTAGCTACATTTACGGCAGCAGAAACAAAGATTAAGCAATACGATGCCATGCTCTATAAGCAGATGGAAACCACCCGAGACGCTTATCAGCAGTACAGCAAGTCCGTCAGCGCCAGCGGTGCGAAGAGGATGAACTTTGTAGATTTCAATGAGGCTGTGGGCATGGCTATGCGCCGCGGCGATCAGAGTGATATTCCTGAAGTGGCGCAGGCGGCCGCCAGTATTCGACCTATTTTCGAGAGCACAAAAGCCCGTATGCAGGAGCTTGGGATCCTTCCGGAAGATGTCGATGTTGTGACGGCACAAAGCTATCTTCCACGTATTTATAAGTTCGATAAGATACTTTCAGACCGCACTGAATTCAGGGGGAGGATAGCCAACTGGATACAGGGTATTAGTGCCAAAGGAGCTGATAAAGCCGGTCAGAGAATTGAAAAGATAAATGCAGGTCTGAAAAATGCGGAGGAATCAGCGCCGCGCGCTGAGGCCCTGGCGAGTGATATCGCTGAAGCCGAGAAATGGTCCGGGAAAAAAATCCTACTCATGGAAGAGCTGGATAAACGCAATAAGCTCATATCTCAGGAAGCTGACACACAGGCGCGCCTTACCAGAATAGAAAAACAATTGGCTGATACTTCATCAGAAAGACTTCAGGCCAGAATGATGAAAGAAAGCTCTGATCTTAAAACACGGCTTGATGATATAGCTCAGGCTAAAGAAGAGCTTCCGGTCTATCAGCGCCATATGGAGTTGCTGGATAACCCACGGAAATACCGTTCTGAGCTTCGCCGACTGCAAAAACGGGCAAATTCAACCACAAGGCTGAATGCAAGCCGCGAGCGGGCTCTAAAGCAGATGGAACCTCTATCCCGAGAGGAAGCAGAGGACGCTGCTGACGAGATCGTGAATAAAATAATCGGCGCACCTTCCGGACTTGTTCCTGCCGATATTATCCCGGAGAGACTCGTTGGCCGGGCTGGTTTCACCAAAAGCCGAACTCTGCTTATTCCCGATGAACGTATAGAGGATTTCCTGGAGTCAGATGTCAATCACATCATGGAAAGCTACCTCAGGCAGGTGGCTCCGGAAATCGAACTGACTGCGCAGTTCGGCCGTAAAGACATGGGGGATCAGATTCGCCAGGTTAGCGAAGAATATACGCGGCTGATCAAAGAGGCGAAAACGCCTAAACAACGCGCTGCGCTTGAAAAACAACGCGAAGCAGATATCAGGGATATAACTGCAATGCGCGACCGCCTTCTCGGTACCTACGGCGCCCCGCAGGATCCTCGCAGTTTCTTTGTTCGGGCTGGGAGGGTTGCAAGGAATGTTAACTTCCTTCGCCTGCTTGGCGGCATGACCGTCGCTGCGGCAACTGATCTGATGCGGCCGATGATGCAGCATGGTCTGCGTAAATCTCTCGGTCCTATGGCCAGCATGCTAAGGAACATGGATGCCGTAAAGATCGCCACAAAAGACCTGCGCGAAATGTCTGTTGGCCTGGAGTACGTTCTTTCAACGCGAACCAAAGCTATTGCCGACCTGACCGATCCCTACAGCCGGCGCACTGCATTCGAGCGAGGTCTTAACTGGATGACGCAAAAGTTTGGGAACTGGACATTGATGAACCAGTGGAACAGCGTGCTTAAATCGTGGTCAGGAATGATTGTGCAGTCGAGGATACTTGATGCGGCTCGGCAGATATCCAGCGGCGGCGAGATAGCCAAAACCGAATTACGCAAGATGGCGCAGGTTGGTATCAATGAGGATATGCTGCGGCGCATCGGTGAGCAGTTCGGTAAGCACGGCGAGGATATGGATGGACTTCTAACCGGCCACAGCCACTTGTGGGACGATCGTCACGTTAGGGAGATATTCCAGGCCGCGGTGCTGAAGGATGTCGATTCGGTGATTGTAACCCCTGGCGTTGGCGATACGCCGCTGTTCTTCAGTAAAGAGGGGTGGAAGCTGATCACACAGTTCAAAACGTTTATATTTGCTCAGCATAACCGCGTTCTGATATCTGGCATTCAGCAGGGCGATGCATCATTCTATCTTGGTGCTCTTGGAACTGTTGCGCTGGGCTCGATGGTGTATATGATGAAGCAAAAGCTTAGCGGTCGTGACATAGATTACAGCTGGAATAACCTTGTGAAAGAGGGGATCGACAGGGGCGGCATGCTGGGATGGTTGTCAGAGCCGCTGAACACCCTTGAAAATGTAAGCGGCGGCAGGTTTGGTCTTGGCGCGATGTTTGGGGCGCCGCCGGTATCCAGGTTCCAGAGCCGCAATGCTATAGGCGCATTGCTTGGGCCGACCTTCGATCTCGGTGGTGATGCTGCAACGGTGGCGCATGGGGTACTGAACGGAGAATTTGACAGCCAGCAAACCCACGCGGCCCGTAAAATGCTACCATTTCAGAACCTGTGGGCGATATCACCACTACTAAACAAAGTTGAAGAGCAGATGAAATAAGGAAATATCATGGGGATTCTTGGTAAGTTCGGTAATTTTTTAGAGAAATCTGGTGTTTCTGTTTTTTCAAAAGAAACATTAAAACTGCTTACCGAGATGAATGATCAGGGTGTTTACCAATCATCGCTTGCGGCAGTTGACTTTGCGTTATCAATGAGAAATGAAGAGCACTTTGAAACCTTCGTACTTTCGAGAATTCTTCTCGAGCCGTACCAGTCCAGCAATGATGAGCGCATGACCTTATACAGGATTATGCAAGACAATTATGGGCAGGGGTTAAAAATGTTCAAGAAATCATTAGCTTTCGCAAAACAGTATGGTGGAGAAGATATTGTTAAAGGTGAATTTAATTTCAAATTAATGGGTTTCAGAATAATTATGTTCAACCTTGCATATAATTCTAAATTAATTGATTTTGATATTGCCTCAAAGTTTTATGAAACCTTGTGGCGATCTACAAAAGGTGACACTCCTGATAATGCTATTGATGATTTTATACAAAGAGAAAAGTTAATGGTAAGTATCGGCGTATCCGATCCAACTGCGAATCAAAAAAAAGAGGATTATCAATTTTATAAGAATGTGATTTCTTTGTGGGCAAGTCGTGGAATCATGAATGTATGAATGAGTTAAACAGGCCGCTTTCGCGGCCTTAATTATCACTGACCGCCGGGGCGGGAGTCAGCAGAACGGCCGCCACAGCGTGAGCCATCAGCTGCAGTATCATCAGGATGCTGGCAGTTACCAGCGAAAGCCTGTGCGGAAGAGCCCAGAGACAACAGAACAAACAGCACTGCTAATGCTTTTTTCATTTTCACTTACCATGTGTAGACCACTGAACCGTGGCTTTATGATTGTAGCGCTGCGCTCAGATTTCATCCATCAAAAAGCCCGCATAGCGGGCTTAATGAGAATCAATTGATTACCGAAGATGAAAACTAAATTCAGTATCTTTGTAGTGCTCTTTGAAAAACTGAATTGCTTCAGTTGCTGCTCTATATATATGTCGTTTTAAATATATCTTTTGATCACCTATAAATATGCAAACATCATCATAATAATCTGAGCGAAACTCAACGCCATTTATATTTGCTAAATTTCCTTTTCCAAAACAAATGTTAAAACTGAATTTTGCCCCGGTTTCTATTGATATATGATTGTCTGAGTCGATATGACATGCTGCATCTCTAGCATATTTTATTAGCATGGAAACATTTGTTATTTTATTGGTAATAATGACGTCATCAGTAAACGAAATTTCATTCCCTAACTTAAATGATTTATATGTTATATCTCTTGTTAAAATAAGTAAGTTGATGAGGATTGAATTGAAAATCAATGTATCAGTTTCAATGTTTTCTAATAATCCTGATTTTATTATCGATTCAATCATTCTTTTAGAATTAGATATTTCGGAAACAAAACTAAATTCTTCATCAATGTTCATATGATTAATCCATGAGAATTTTATTAAAAAAACTTCGGCAAGCCAGCGTCTTTTAAAATATTGTTTGCTGTATGCTTTGATTTCACAGTGAATGGAACAGAAAAATTCCTGCATGATAATGGGCTATACCATATCTCATGACTCCCTTTTCCTTGCCTGACAAAATAGCATTTTGCAGATTTAAGGATATCAACGAGCGTAGGGTATAGTCCTGTACCCATACACTACAGTGCCATTCTGTCAGTGAAGTTCTGTTCCTGAACGAAGGATAAATGCAGCCTTTTGAGGTTGCCTTTGTATCCGTTCATTTCATATAACTCAGGAGCTATCTCCCACACTCTTTCGGTCAGATCTTCGTAAGAGTCAGCTTCAGTGGAGAGCCCAAGGTCTTCACAGTATGCCACCCATACATTCTCTTCTGTATCGTGACACACGTTTACTTTGAAAAGGCTCGAGAATTTCAACACATCATCAGTTCTCATAGTGCGCCTCCTTTTACCTTTGGTGTAAATATACCCACAGGTATTGTTGGTTGCAAGATGAGCAGAGCAATAAAAACGTGATATCAATAGATATGAATAGGTTACGTGTCATGAATTTTAAGGCGCTTCCCTGCGCCAGCAACCTCAGTAACCCTTGGCCTTAGCCATCACGTACTGAGCATGCGTCTCTATGTCGCGCAGTACGGTGCCGATACCAACAATGTAGCTGAGCATGGCCGTGACCTCTGCGGCGGCGCCGGACACATCATGCCCGTCAGCATCGAGTTCGCGTAGCAGATTCATCACCATTGAGTTTTTCGCCAGTTCACGCAGGCCATCAGGTGAATGGATGTGATCCTGATAGCGTCGGTTAAGAGGGAAGGTGTAATGCTTTTGCTCGACCTGCAATGCATCCATGATCGCCGGCAACATGCTGCTGGTCATCTCCTGCGCCAGCATGCGGGCTTTATCAGCCTGGGAGAGTTCTTCCCGAACGTAGCGGCCAGTCTTGCGGATCTGCGGCAGCACCTCGCTGGTTACCCATTTGCGGAAGCGGTAGGGGATGGTGCCCGGCGTCACCGCATCGCGGCAGCGGAGGATAAGGGTGTAGAGGCCAGACTCGGAGATGATGGTGAAATCTTGCTGACCACCAGGGGTGTGCATTGAATGCACCCCCTTTTCATCATCGTCTAAAGCGCGCATGGCACTAGCAGTGTGTTTGATGCCTATGGCCTTGCAAACATCAGAAGAAACGAACCAAGGATTGCCGTCGATATTAACTGCACGAATGTTGCTGTGCGATTCGAATGAAAAAACTGATGGGTTGGTGTTCATAGTGAATCTCCTGTGACTAGGACGATCACCACCGCAACGCCAATTACTGGTGGTGAACTGAACGGAGTTGGCGTACCGGCGTCACAGGGAACCGGCGTCCTTTCGGACCCCCGCCCAGCCCACCATTGAATAGGTACACTGAAGCGTAAGCACAAAAAAACACGCTAGCGCGTGTCGTGCGCTGTGACATTAACCGGGACGCCAATCCCGGCACCGGATTTTGCCGATGCCCGATCACTATGGCACAAGGGAAATGGGTTGTAAATTTACCATTTTGGTAATCTTATTTTGTTTATTAGGTAAAATCAATCTCTTTATGAGTTGTTTTGCGCTTTTTTTTATGTGCATATAGAACAATCCTAAACATAGTTCTAGTATATTTTTTATGGGTATTAATGTTTACCCATGTTAATCAAACTAATAAAGTTACATAACTTATTTTTTATTACTACACATACTATGGGTGATTAAATGGAAAATCATGTTTTAATGTTTCCTGATATGTTTATTAACGCAGATAATAATAGCCTGCATATAGCAGAATCTAATTTAAACTACAGGAAATTATTAATAAACGCTCTTTATTGGGATAAAATAATCACAACAAACAACAATTTAATCCATATTTCTAATAATGACACTCCAGGTGTTCCAGAGCTGAAGAGGGAAGGCTTATATACTGAGGTTATTTTGCCTATCAATGGTCGTGGTAATTTTGCCACACTATTATATGAAGCAAACATGAAATTTATGATCGATTCACTCGCGCGTAAAGATATAAACTTTATTGCCAGTGAGGCTGATAAGGTCTTGATTAAGAATAGTAAAGAGGTTGCACCTGATAATGGTGAGTTATTTACATTGATAAATTCTATTCCAGAGCCAGACGTGAGTGTTAATATTAATGATGCACTGGAGTTTAGGCTAAAACGGAAGGATAATTTAAAAAACCTTATGAACAAAATTAACGAATTGAACATAAGGGTGTTAAAAGCTGAAAACCGAGAGATGGAGCTAAAGGCAGCAATAAATGAAATAGATACAGCTTGCGCAGAGGTTATAAGGCTATATAAAGAAAGTCTAATTAAATTTAATCTATCAAAGGTAAAATTTAATTTAAGTCCGTTGAAAATTATTGCCGGGGCTGGGGGGATGTATAAGGGAGCAAAACATTTTGAGTTACCAGAAACAGCAGCGATAATTTCCGGTATAGTTGGAGGCGTTTTCACTGCAATTGATTTTTCAGAATCATTTTCACTAAGAAGAATAGATAAAACAAACCCATTTAACTATGTTGGAGAAATGAGTAAAAAACTTAATTAGGTTTAATTAATAATGAGGGGAGGGGGGTTATTGCAGCAATATAGAACAACCCCCATTCTATGCCAAAATAATGAGTGATAAGCACAGTGATAAGCATTTTTAAAAATAAATAAATTCCTTTTTGTTCTTTTTTGTATATGATCTGCATCATTCCCCCCCCTCTGTAATACTGTAGCTACTCATCAACTTATCATTTCATATGTGATGATGAGTAGCTTAAATCCTACTTTAACTGTTGTCTAATTTGTAGGGCGCAGAAATCCAGGTGTGTTTGCAGCTCCCGCATCGACAACTGCGAGCTCGTCACATAGTTAACCAGTGCCACCAGTTCCGCCGCCGCACCGCTGACATCGTGGCCGTCTCGCTCCATCTCCCTGAGCAACTCCATCAGCTGTGATTTTACAACCAGGGATCTGACCCCTTCCGGGGTGTGAATACGATCTGCAAAACCTTCGTCGACAGGATACTGGTACCGCTCTGGCATTAGGATTACTCCGATAAATACTGTATATATATGGGTCTTCCCTTGTTGTGGTGGCTGAAGGCATGATAATGGTGTATTTA
>ERZ894183.652-NODE-652-length-25141-cov-34.299530_pt1 | contig 25141 bp, 27 predicted proteins | sample MGYA00380279_ERZ894183 | MGnify/ENA primary metagenome ERZ894183 (study PRJEB32331, sample SAMN06328422) | human gut metagenome | biome: human gut microbiome; feature: stool | host: Homo sapiens | collected 2013-06-26 ... | reverse complement strand
CAATTATAGAGGAATCCAGGAGATTAGAAAATCCGCAGGAATATTTGGCGCTTACTATATAAATGGGATATCATGGAACGTTCCGCAAATGTATTGTATTTAGGAGGGATAAGGGCGCATGAAACCAATGAGATTGCATCATGTAGGAATTGTGATTCCTGATATGAAAAAGGCACAAGCCTTTTTAGCACAGTTTAGTTTGGACACAGATTATATGGAATATGTAGATGCATATCATGCACATTGTCTGTTCACCAAATATGGAGATAGGGAATCTCCCATAGAACTGGTTATACCAACAGATGGTATTTTGAAGGAGTACAGAAATGGAAAAGGGGGATTGCACCATATTGCTTTTGAAGTTGAAGATGTAGAAAAGGCAAGGCAGGAGTTTGCAGATAAAGGGTTGGAAATGTTAGAAGATGCAGCAGTGCCGGGAGCTGGTGGAATTATTGTTAATTTTTTGAGACCAAGATTTGGATTTGGAGTCTTGGTAGAATTTGTAGAGCAAAAATAGTGTTTACAGGAGGTGTGGCTATGAGTGGATTAAGAGATGTGGTAATTGTCAGTGGATGCCGTACAGCAGTAGGCTCATATGGAGGAAGTTTAAAGGATATATCAGCTATTGAACTGGGAGCGTTGGTCGTTAAAGAGTCAGTAAAACGTGCTGGTATACAGCCTTCAGATGTTGACGAGGTAATTATTGGACAGGTTGGGCAGATTGCGGAAAATGGATTTGTGGCCAGAGCAATTAGCCTTAAAGCAGGGCTTCCAAAAGAAACAACTGCATATTCTGTGAATCGTCAATGTGGATCCAGCCTTCAGTCTATAGCTGATGCAGTTATGGAAATTCAAACTGGTTTTGCGGATGTAGTCGTAGCTGGAGGTGCAGAGAATATTTCTCAACTTCCATATTATGTGAAAGATGCACGTTGGGGTGCAAGAATGGGACATAAAATCTTTGAAGATGGGGTAATTGATATCTTAACATGGCCTATTGATAGAAATCATAATGGTGTTACAGCAGAAAATGTTGCAAATGCATATCATGTATCCAGAGAAGAACAGGATGCATTTGCAGTACAGAGTCATCAGAGGGCATGTGCGGCTATTAAGAATGGAAAATTTAAAGAGGAAATTATTTCAGTAGAGTTAAAAGACAAAAAAGGTAATATAAGAATTTTTGATACAGATGAAGGCCCAAGAGATGGACAGACAATAGAAAAACTTGCAAAATTGAGACCTTGTTTTGTAAAAGGAGGAACAGTAACTGCTGGAAATTCTTCCAGTTTAAATGATGCTGCGGCTGCAGTTGTCGTAATGTCCAGAGAAAAAGCAGAAGAGTTGGGTATAACACCTAAACTGTGTATTAAGGGATATACGGTAGAAGGGTTTGATGCAGAATTAATGGGGTATTCTCCTAAAATATCCAGTGAGAAACTGGCAGAAAAACTAAATCTCAACTTAAAAGATATTGATATGATTGAGATTAATGAAGCATTTGCGAGCCAGGCAGTTGCGGTAAGTCGAGACCTTAATCTGGATATGAACAAAGTTAATATTTATGGAGGTGGAATTTCTATAGGTCATCCTATTGGGGCAACAGGATGTATTCTTACAGTGAAAGTATTGTACGAGTTGATGAGAACAGATAAAAAGAATGCGATGATCAGTATGTGCATTGGAGGCGGTCAGGGAATTTCTATGTATTTTGAAAAATGTGAGGGATAAAAATGAAAGAAAATATTGTGATTGTATCAGGGGCAAGAACGGCAATAGGAAGTTTTGGCGGGTCTTTAAAAGATTTAGAAGCTACAGATCTTGGAGGAATAGCAATTAAAGAGGCATTAAAGAGAGCGCATGTTGCGCCTGAAGATGTGAATGAAGTTGTAATGGGATGTGTGGGACAGGCCGCAGAAAATGCTTTTATGGCAAGGGTAAGCTCGATAAAGGCCGGTATTCCGTATGAAGCTACAGCATTAACTGTAAATCGTTTGTGTTCTTCTGGATTACAAGCTATTGTGACTGCGGCAATGGAAATAGACAATGGATTTTGTGAAATTGCAGTAGCCGGTGGTGGTGAAAGTATGAATAATATCCCATATTATCTCAGAAAGGCAAGAAGTGGATACCGGATGGGGCATGCGGAACTGGAGGATGGGCTTGTAACAGCGCTGTCTGATCCTATTACCAGAGATCATATGGGAATTACTGCTGAGAATATCGCAGAGAGATATCATATAACTCGGGAAGAGCAGGATGTATATGCATTGATGAGTCAGCAGCGGGCAGTCAAGGCAAGAGATGAAGGAAAATTTAAAGAAGAAATTGTTCCTGTAGAGGTAAAAATCAATAAAAAGGAAACAAAAATATTTGATATGGATGAACATATCCGTGATAATACAACATTGGAGAAGCTATCTAGTCTTCGTCCTGCTTTTAAAAATAATGGAACTGTAACTGCAGGCAATGCATCTGGTATTAATGACTGCGGTGCGGCAGTAGTTTTGATGAAAGAGGAAGAGGCAAAACGACGCGGAAGAAAACCGATTGTAAAAATTGTTGATGCGTCAGCAGCAGGCGTTGATCCGGCTTATATGGGAATGGGACCTGTTCCTGCCGTACGAAAACTTCTGAAAAAGACAGGATTGTCTGTAGAAGATATCGGGTTGTTTGAATTGAATGAAGCATTTGCAAGTCAAACATTAGCGTGTATTCATGAACTGGGACTTGATATTGAAAAGGTAAATGTCAATGGAAGCGGAATTTCTATGGGACATCCTATCGGAGCTACTGGATGTATTATAACAATCAAGTTGATGAATGAAATGGTTCGCCGTCATGTAAAATATGGAATTGCAACTTTATGTATCGGTGGAGGTCAGGGATTAGCAGTATTATTTGAACTATGTGAATAGTGGTTATTTATAATTTGTAATAAAGCAACCATTTCCTAACTGGAAAATTTCTTCATTCTGCGTTATACTTAACCAAAACAAGCAGAAAGTGGTGAATGTATGCGTGAGAAAAAGCATGTAGAGGATTCCCGCACAGAAAATACCTATCTGATCATGCCGAAGCACATCAATGGTTATGGCAGGCTTTTTGGCGGGATTCTGATGCAGTGGATAGATGAGGTGGCCGGAATTGTGGCACACCGTCATGCAGGAAGTATTGTAACGACAGCCTGTGTGGATAATCTGAATTTTAAAGCCGGGGCTTATCTGGGAGATACGGTGGTACTGATTGGCAGAATGACATATGTGGGAAAAACGTCTATGGAAGTCAGAGTGGACACATATGCTGAAGATGCGGATGGAACCCGTAGAATGATCAATCGGGCATATGAGGTACTTGTTGCCATTGATCAGGAAGACAGAAAACTTGAAGTGCCTGGACTGATTGTGGAAACAGAAAGTGAAAAGGCGGAATGGATTGGCGGAGAAAAACGCTATGCTTTGAGGCGGCAGCGCCGAAAAGAAGGGTTTTAACATAAAACTCTGATCAAAAGATAAGAAAAATGGTAAGTGATTTTATTCTTAAACAAAAAGGCTGGGGCGATTATTCGTCCCAGCCTTCGTAAAACCGGATATTTACAGAAATATTCCGTACAATATCTCCCTCCTGAAGCTCCATATCCTCTTTATCAGAAACAGATGGAAGATTACAGTCATCCTCAGAAAGCTCCAGAGAGATCCAGTTATAAGCTGCTTCATTTGCGTTGTCAATGGCATCGTCCAGGGTGTCACCGTCAGCATAGCAGCATTCCAGATCCGGGAAAAATCCGTGATAGGTTCCGTTTTCCGTTTTGCGGAATACCGCAGGATAAATAAATTTCATAAATGCCTCCTACTGTTTGCTACATACTGTTATGAAAGATATTGTAACATATTCTTGCAGCGATGGAAAAGAAAAATTTGTTTCCGTATGGAAAAACCGGGATATATTTTATATAATCAGAAACGGGAGGTAAAAGCTGTGATAAAGTTGATTGCCAGTGATTTAGACGGAACGCTGCTTACAGACAGCAAAGAGCTGTCACAGACAACTGTGCAGATTCTTGATATGGCTGTAAAAAAGGGAATATATGTGATACCAGCTACAGGGAGATCCTTCAGGGCAATACCTAAACGGATCCGGAATTATCCGGGTATCCGGTATGTGATCACATCCAATGGAGGCGCCATTTATTCTGTCCTGGAGAATAAGAGGATTTATCAGTGTCTGCTGAACGGACAGACGGTTGAGGAGGCTTTGGATATTCAGGTACCGGAAAATACCGCCATAGAGCTTTTTGTGGATGGAATCCCTTATTCGGAAGAAGCTTATGTGAGGTTTCCGGAAAAATACGGGGCCACGGAATATGGGGCAAAGTATGTAAGGGAAACAAGAATACCGGTAAAAGATATAAAAGCGTTTGCCATGGAACACAGAACGGAACTGGACAGTATGGCATTTATCTGTGGGGACAGAGCCGACAAATACACACTGGAAAAACAGTTAAGAGACTCGCTTTCTGATGCATATATAACCTCGTCTGTTCCTCATATGGTGGAAATTGGACATAAAAATGCAGGAAAGGGAAATACGCTTCTATATCTTATGAGACTTCTGGGGATATGTCCGGATGAAGCAATGGCCTTTGGAGATGCAGATAATGACTGCAGTATGCTGGAAGCGGTAAAATATGGAGTTGCTGTGGGGAACGCTACAGAAGCCTGCAAAAAATCTGCAGCTTTTGTTACAGCATCCAATGAAGAGGACGGAGTAGCAAAAGCTGTCAGACAGTTTCTGCAGAAAGCATGAAGCGAAAAATTTCCTCATTTTGTAGTATGAACCAGATAAAAACTTAAAAAAATCGCACGATGTCCTCTGTTTCTTTACGTTTGGGACGGTTGGGCTCTTCAGCCGGTATACCTACGGCAATTACAGAAACAATGGTTTCTTCTTCCGGAACAGAAAGGACTTCTCTTATTTTCTGTGCATCTCGTATTCCAATGATCAGTGTGCCATAGCCCAGTTCTTCTGCTTTGAGGACAAGGTTGGCGTTCTGAAGTCCAAGATCATAACAGCCCCAGCCGTTTCCAAGTTCGTTGTCAGCCGTTCCATCCTGTTTGAAGCCGGAGCGGTTGTGCACAAAAGTTGTGACAATAAGGGCTGCATTTTCGGATTTCAGGGCATTGCCGGAAGGAAGGCAGTCTGTACGGAACTGTTGGGTCATTTCTTCGGACAAAAGACAGTAGTAACGGCCTGTCTGAGAGTTTTTCCAGGATGGAGCTTCCTGGGCGGCCCGGATCATCTCCAGGATATCTTCTTTGGGAATGGTATGCCCTGCACTGTATTTACGGACACTTCTTCTTTTTTTAATTAATTTTTGAAATTCCATATAGGTTCCTCCTTTGGGTGTATAAATAAAGTATTTTATTGATACCAGATGTTATTATTATGACATTCTTTTGAGGTTTTGGCAAAGAGAATATGCCTTATAATTATAAAGTGTTACAGATACAGCTCATGCAGTATTAGTTGCTTTGCAGGATTGGGGCTAAAACTGAGGTGTATAAGACTGTTGAAAACGGAGTAAACAGTAACTGTATAAGAGAAAATTCTGTCTACAGTCTGTGCCTCATATTGAAAAAGATAAAGAAGAACCGTATATTGAATTAAAAAAGGGGGAAAAGAGTAGTGAAGAAAATAAAAAAGTTATTTTATATGCTTGCATTGCTGTTGCTGATAGGCGGAGCTTCTCTGGGACTGTCAGAAAAGACGGTAGAGGCGTCTCCTGGTGTTATCGCACTGCGTAATAACAGGGTATACAGAACCTATGATTTGGACGGGAACCGGAGAAAAGACAGCATTATGCTGAAAACCACAGGAAAAAGATATAATCTCAGTGCATCTTTTTATGTAAATGGAAAAAAAGTATATTCTTTACCAAAGAAGGACTGTTACTCTGCGAGATACCGAATGATAACTTTAAAAAATGGGAAACATTTTATTTACGCGTGGACAGAGGGGGCAAATCCGCTGGTATCTTCACACAGGCTGTTACAATATTCTAAAGGAAAAATGAAAACAGTCTGTATTCTGGGTAATTTCATACGGGATTATCAGAGTGGATGTTATTTAGAATGGTATGAGAATCCTGCTATTACGGTGTCAGGCAATTCTATTAAAGTAAAATTACATTCTATGAACTGGACTACAGGGGGAATTACTTTTGTTATTAATATGTCATACAAAAATGGAACCCTTGTAAGAAGCGGTTACAGCGGCAATCTGACCCGTTCGGAAAGCTGCAGGGTTTCCAAAGATTTTTATACATATAAATCGCCGGGAAGTAGATCAAAAGCATTTAAAGTAAGAAAAGGAGAAAACGTAGTTATAAAAAAATACTATGTAAAACAGGAGAAGCTGTATTTCCAGGTAAGAAGAGCAAATGGACAGACAGGATGGATCAAGGCATTTACCAGGAAACAGTCCGGGCCGGGGCGGAGTCCCATTTTTTCCAACAGATTTTACGCAAGCTGATTTCTGTAAGTTCCGGGTTATAAGTGTCCAATGCAGTATAAAGAAAAATAATCCACCCACAAATACTGCCACACCTTGAAAACAGGTAAAAAGCTGCTAAAATAAAATTGTTCGGTGCGAATGAAAAAGAAAAAGATTCCCACGTTGTCTGAGAACTGTAAAGAGTATCTGGCAGCGTGGGAATTTGTTTTTATTTTTTATGCCCGTATATTGCGGTGGTTATTGTGCAAAATTAGAAATTTGCTTATTTATAGTCCGCAGATTACAGAGATTTCATGGAGATAAAAGATGAAAAAAATGAAAAAGTTATGTGCGGTGGGGCTGGCAGCCCTGTGTCTGGCAGGAAGTATGAGCTGCTTCACAATGGCAGAAGCATCAGAAAATGTGCAGGAGCAGGCTCAGGATCAGATGCTGTATTCATCAAGAATGTGGGAAAGTAATGGTCATATTTATACTGTATATAATGTAGATGCAGAGGGATATACATCTCTGTCAGGAAATTATATGGATGCCATTGCCGTATATGAGGGAAAGGTCTACTGGAGAAAAAATAACGGGGAAGAGAATGAACCTGCTGAGATCATACGGATGGAGCCGGACGGTTCCGGACAGGAGGTTCTGGCAGAAAATGCGCATCCTTCCTCGCTTCTGTGCATTGATGAGGGATTTATCTATTATACTGCTGCAGATGAAAAGGGAGAGCAAAAAAGCCGCAAGATCAGTCTGGACACAGGGGAAAATCAGGAGGCTCCGCCCTACAGATTCAGAGCGGGAAATGAAAACTTCTGGTTTTCCACATCTCTGGAAGACGGGATATGGTATTGCTCGGAGCCCGGATATAAAAATATCAGGTCAATGTCAGGGGTAAACGGGCTTCGGCTGGGGGCTTTGGATCATAAGCTTTATTATATGGTACAGGGGGAGGATTCTTTATATACAACCTGTTCCTTTGATGTTGAGACCGGTGAGACAGAGATACTGCTGAGAAATCAGCAGGCAAAAAGCATTGTCAGCGGAACCGGACTTTATTACAAACAGGAAAGCAATGGGTATACAACGCTGTATCGAAAAGATTTACGTACAGGTGAGGAAACCGGCTATGATCTGGGAGAATTTCACCTGTATATGGGCGGCGGCTTCTATGAGCTGGGGGATAAAATCTGTCTTATGCGGTTCCGTCCGGAACTAATGCCGGACAATACGGAGCTGTGGGAGCTGGACACACAGACCGGAGAAAAAAAACTGATCGGACAATGGCATAATTCAAATGCAGTTAATGCGGCAAAGGAGCCGTAATCCTGAAAAATAAATCTTGACAAAAAGAGAGTAGAATATTATAATGAACAATGTTCATATTGAAAACAGTTTTAAATGTATGATCAGGGAAACAGGAGACGTATATAATGAATACAGTTGTTACCTCCAGGACAGCAATTCTTGAAGCCAGCAGACAGCTGATCCGGGAAAAGGGATGGTCTGCATTGAATATCAGAAGCGTTGCCGGAGCATGTGGCGTTTCAGTAGGTTCTATTTACAATTATTTTAATTCAAAAGCAGATTTGATGGCAGCTGCGGTAGAAAGTATCTGGTGTGATATTTTTCACTTTTCAGATGAGAATGTCTTTGACAGCTTTACCGAATGTATTCAGTGGGTATTTGACAGTCTGGAAAAAGGAGAACAGAAATATCCTGGATTTTTTGCTCTGCACTCCGTAGGCTTTGAGGCAGGAGAAAAGACAGGAGGGCAGCAGTTAATGGCGCAGTCCTGGGAACATATGCGCAGGGGCTTTTGTATGGTGATGGCTCAGGACAAAAAGATCCGTAAGGATGCCTTTGATGAAAGCTTTACCAGGGAAATGCTGGCAGAGCTTGTATTTTCTCTGATTCTTGCCAACATGCTGCAGAAAAAATATGACAGCAGTTCTATTCTGGAAATGGTCAGAAGACTGATTTACTGATAACTGTGTGCAGAACAGATTGCAGAAGCAGACTTTTCTGCACCTTATTTGGGAACAAAAATGAACAATGTTCAGAAAGGAGGCAGATAAATGCTCAAAGTAAAAAAGAACAGCTTACTTATGATCGCGTGTCTGGTATGGGGAATTGCAGGGATCAACATTCTGCGTATAGGACTGCTGGCATATCCTGCATACGTTACAGTGGGAAACATCATTCTTTCTGTTGCGGTGTTTTCTGTTTTTCAGTATTTTATTTTTGGAAAGCTGGTAAAAAAGCATACACAGAGAATACGGACATACGAGGAAGAAAAGCAGTTTTTCCTGAAATTCTTTGATGTGAAATCTTTTGTGATCATGGCGGTTATGATGACAGGAGGAATCTATATCAGAGAGTCCGGCCTTGGACCGGAGATATTCATTGCAGTATTTTATTCCGGACTTGGCGCATCACTTTTACTGGCAGGGATTCTTTTTGGCAGAAATTATTTCAGAGAGATCAGCTTACAGAAAAAAACAGCGCAGAGATGCTGTTAAATCATAGAAAAGGAGACAAATATTATGCAGGCTTTTGGCGAAACTTTATTTGACGTGGTTTATCTTGTTCTGGTTATTACCGTAGGAATCAAAATGATCAGACAAAGCAAAGGGGACAGGCAGTATCGTCTGTTTGGAATTATGGCAGTCACTCTGGGGTGCGGAGATGCTTTTCATCTGGTTCCCCGGGCATACGCATTATGTACAACAGGGCTGGAAAATTATACAGCGGCTCTTGGCATCGGTAAATTTATTACCTCGATTACAATGACAGTGTTTTATATTCTGCTCTATTATGTATGGAGAACCCGCTATAAGATTGAAGGAAAAAAAGAAATTACAATAGCTGTATATCTGATGGCAGCTCTTCGTATTATTCTCTGCCTGTTTCCGCAGAATGCCTGGACAAGCGCTGATGCGCCTCTGTCCTGGGGAATCTACAGAAACATTCCGTTTGCCATTCTGGGACTGATCGTGATCGTTTTGTTTTACAGAAGTGCGAAAGAGCACAAGGACAGAGAGTTCCGCTGGATGTGGCTTACCATTGTGCTGAGCTTTGGATTTTATATTCCTGTTGTTCTGTGGGCAGATTCCGTACCGGCAGTTGGAATGCTGATGATTCCTAAAACCTGCGCTTATGTATGGACAGTAATGATCGGATATCAGGCCATGAGAAAAGCAGCCAGATAAAATGATATGCAGCACTGAGAAAACGGTCAGCCGGGGGATGACTGCCAATATGAAAGCAAAAAGCGTCAGACCGCAGAGGCTGTCAGGAAAAGAAAAAACACCGTATACCAGGCAGGAATTATGCCCGGTATACGGTGTTTTTGCAGGGATTAAATATTTTTATAACTGGGCGATTGCAGTGCTTATCATTTCTCTGCACTTTTCAATCTGCGGCATGTCTTCAGGAATGATGGACGCCAGCGGTTTGCGTACGCCTCCGATATTCAGCCCGTTCATTTTAAGGATTTCCTTCATGACTGCATACAGGTTGCCGTGACAGGAGCACATTGCATAGATGATGCGGTCAATTTTATACTGGATCTCTTTGGCCCGTTCAATATTGCCGGCTTTTAAAGCCGCGTCTGCTGCAAGGAACAGCTCAGGCATAACGGCATAGGTACCGCCGATCCCGCCGTCTGCGCCGATGAGACGTCCGGAAATGAACTGTTCATCCGGACCGTTGAATACAACAGAGTCGTCTCCTTTTACATCCTTGAACATCTGAATATCCTGTACCGGCATAGAAGAATTTTTTACACCGATCACATTTGGATTTTTCAGCATTTCTTTATAAAGTGGGATGCTCAGCGCCACACCTGCAAGCTGCGGGATATTGTAAATAATAAAGTCTGTATTTGGAGCTGCGCTGCTGATATCATTCCAGTACTGCGCGATCGCATGATCCGGAAGATGGAAATAAATAGGCGGGATAGAAGCGATGGCATCAACTCCAAGGCTTTCTGCGTGAGCTGCAAGCTCCTGGCTGTCTGCCGTATTGTTGCAGGCTACATGGGCGATTACGGTAATTTTGCCTTTTGCAACCTTCACCACATTTTCCAGAATGAGCTTGCGTTCCTCTTTGCTCTGATAAATACACTCTCCGGAGGAACCGCATACATAAACGCCTTTTACATTTTTGTCGATCAGGTGTTGGGTAAGAGCCTGTGTTCTTTCTGCGCTGACACTTCCGTCATCCTCGTAGCAGGCATAAAATGCCGGAATAATTCCTCTGTATTTTTCTAAGTCTCTCATATTGTCCTCCTTTTTTATATCAGCCTTTTACAGCGCCCATGGTAATTCCTTTTGTAAAGTATTTCTGGAATGCCAGGAATACAACAATGATCGGAATTGCTGCCAGAGCTGCGCCGGCCATGATCAGACCGAAGTCCGTAGAGTTTTCTGCCTGCAGTTTGGCAATACCAAGGGAAATGGTAAGATTGCTGGTGCTGCTCAGCATGATCAACTGCATAAAGTAATCGTTCCAGGAATTAATAAAGGTAAAGATCGCAAGAGCTCCGATACCTGGTTTGATCATTGGAAGAGCCACATCTGCAAAGGTTCTCCATTCACTTGCGCCGTCGATACGGGCCGCCTCCATCATCTCTCCCGGAATGCCTTCAGCGAACTGCTTGATCAGGAATACGCCAAAGGGCCAGCCCACAATAGGGAAGATCGTTGCCCACAGTGTATTATACAGATTCAGCGACGACATTTCACGGATCAGCGGAATCAGGATAACCTGTTTCGGAAGCGCCATTGCGCATACGATCAGTGTAAAAATAATGGTACGTCCCACAAAGCGTTTTTTTGCCAGGGCATAGCCGGCCATAGCTGCCGTGATACAGGTCAGCAGCATGGCAACTACTGCCATAAAGATAGTATTTCCCATCCAGCGGATTGCAGCCGGAACTTCAGGTCCTGCAAATACAATATCCGTAAATGGAACGTGGATTTCCCATAATGGGGCTACCTGTCTGCTGAAAAGCTTTTCGTAGTTTGCCAGAGTCCATTCCTGCGGAAACCACTGTGGTGTTGTGGCATTGATCGCCTGGGGCGTTTTAAAGGAGCCGGTAATGATCCAGTAAAGCGGGAATGTAAATCCGATAGCCAGAATAATGATAGTCAGGTAAGCCAGGATTTTATATAATTTTGTCTTTGTAAATTTTGTTTTCATAGCTTCCCCTCCTTACTTTTCACTGGTTACTTTAAACTGTATTGCAGAGAGAACCGCAATAATAATGGCAAGAACAACGTCCATTGCGTTTCCGTATCCGTAGCGGTACAGCTTAAATGCAGTGTGATAAATGTAATACATGATCGTGTCTGTGCTGTGGTTTGGTCCGCCGCTGGTAAGAAGCTGGATCAGGGCAAAGCACTGGAAGCTGTTAATGGTAGTGATAACCAGTATGTAAAGAGTAGTGGGTTTGATCTGAGCCCATTTGATCTTCCAGAATACCTGAAGATGATTTGCGCCGTCTACCTGTGCCGCTTCTACAAGAGACCGATCCACATTATTCAGAGCAGATACATAAAGTACGATAGGCTGTCCTACAGAAGTGGTGATCAAAATAAGAATGATACAGCCAAGAGCATATTTTTCATCACCCAGCCAGTTGATATTTTTTTCAAGAAGACCGGTGGATTTGCCGAGATAATTGAAAATACCGTAATAATTATTGAACATCCATTTCCACACAACAGTAACAGCTACAGAACCGGTAACAACCGGAAGATAGAATACGCAGCGGAACAGGGAGCACAGCGGGCCTGTCATATTGTTCAGCACTGAGCCTACCCACAGGGAAAAGATACAGGTTACAGGTACGGATACAATCACAATAATAAATGTATTTTTTAATGCGCCCAGGAAAACAGGATCCGTAAACAGTTCCTTGTAATTGGCAAGGCCTACAAAGATATCCTCACGGTTCATGGTAGAATCAAAGAAGCTGGTTATAATACACTGGAACATCGGATAGATGACAAATCCCAGAAAAAATACAAGACTTGGAAGCATAAACGCATATCCTGCGATGGTTTCTCTACGGGTAAGCGCTTTACTGCTTACTCCGTTTTTTTTCTTACTTGCTGCCAAGGGAAATCCCCCTTTCTATTACTCCTACAGAGACAAAACGCCCCTCCCGCGCAAACGCAGGAAGGACGCCCGAGTTCTCATTTTGCAAATATGCAGTTGCAGTTTCGGTTATATTACTGAGCTACTGCTGCATTTGCGGTTGTAGTAAATTCTTCAACTGCTGTCTTAACATCTGTGCCGGAACCAATCTGCTGAAGCATGTTCCACCATGCGGTACGGGCCTCTGCCCATCCGCCTACTACCTGGTAATAATCGCCCATGTAATCAACGAAAGTAGAATATTCAGTCATCAGTTCATCGTCTTCGTAAATGTTTCCGATATCTTTTACCGGCCAGTAGCTGGAAGCTTTAACACTTTCTACTACCTGTTTTTCATCGTTTGCCATAAAGTCGATAAAGGTTTTGGAAGCTTCGATCTTGGCCTCATCGCCGTTATCAAAGATACCGAATCCCCAGATACCGCCGCAGAGCTGAGGCTCGCCGCTTTCTGTAGGGAATGCCATTGGAAGAACATCAAATGCGATGTTTTCAAGATTGTTCTTTTCCTGAGCTACGTTCCAGCAGAATGCCATTGCAAGTGTTCCGTTGCAGAAAAGGTTGATCTCATCTGCGCCCTGGAGAGAAGCGTCGAAGTTGATTCCGTCCATACCGGAAAGAAGCTCAAGAGCTTTAATGTTTTCTTCGCTGTTTGCTGTGTATTCGGTGTGCTCCGGATTGGTAAAGGTACCGCCGTAAAGGTTGTTTACCAGTGCGCGGGTTCCCTGGTCGCCGCCCTGACCTGCACAGTAAACTGCGCCTACGTTTTCCTGGCCGGAGTCATAAACTGCCTGAACTGCTTTTTTGAAGTCCTCTGTAGTCCAGGTGCGGGTTTCTTCGTCAATATACTGCATAGCGTCTGCAGCTTCAAAAACGTCTTTATTGATTGCCATGGTATGAGCAGTCATACAGAGAGGATACTCATAATATATGCCGTCATTGCTTTTGCATGCAGCCTCAACAGACGGATAAATAGCTTCTTTGGCTTCATCAGTCCAGAGATCAGCAAGGTCTACCATTAATCCTTTTGCACCCCAGTTTGCAACCAGACGTTCCGGTCCTTCCAGAACAATATCCGGTGCCTGTCCGCCTTCAATTGCAGTGTTGATCTGGTCATCTCCGTTTGTGTAGTCCAGATACTCTACTGTCACGTTGAGCTCAGGATGCGCCTCATTAAAGCTGGCGATCAGACTGTCTACTGTTGCGGCATCGCCCCAGCTTCCGATTGGGTAGGTCCATAAGGTAATGTCAGTCGCTTTGTCAGCTTTTTCATCCTTAGCAGCAAATGCAGTTACAGGGAATGCCAATGTGCATGCCAATGAAAGCGCCAAGATTTTTCGATACGTCATATTGTACCCTCCTTCTTATTTGGATGACTACCTGTCTTGGTAATCATTAATAAATTGATAATAAAAATATAAGTCGCTTTCGTCATTTTGTTAATAGATATTGCAAAAACTATTATAAAAATTTTTATTTTTCGTAAAAAAATTAAAAATTTTCATTTACAGCGTAGTATCACAGGACAAAATTTCAGGGATGATCTCTGAAAGAGCTTCTGCAAGCTGTCGGTGCCCTTCCTCTGTAAGGTGCATGAAATCTACATTATTTGGTTCAGCAGTAACCACCTGGTTTGCATCCAGATATGCACAGCCCGTCAGATCTGCGATCTTTTTGTATTCTTCCGCAAGCTTCTGAGATTTTTCTGCGCAGCCTTTTCCCATGGTTCCTCCTACCTCGGAAGTTTCATAGCGTTTGTCAATATTCTGAGGCGTTACAATGAGGATAGAAGGCCTGCCGTTTTTCCAGCAGTCAGTTGTGGAAACTGCTTTGGAGATCAGACGCTTCAGGCCAAGCGCAATACATTCGGCAGAAGCGCCGAAACGTTCCTTGGTATCATTTGTACCAAGCATAATGATCAGCAGATCTACAGGCTCATGGCTCATAAGGCATGGATAAACATAGTCCAGACCGCTGAGCGCCTCGTGGATCGGATCGTCAAAGGTGGTAGTACGGCCGCTTAAACCTTCTTCCAGGATCAGCCACTGGTCTCCCAGCTTTTTTTGCAGAAGACAGGTCCAGCGCTGGTTTTCATCAAATCGTCCTCCGGTTTTGGCACAATAGCCGTGAGTGTTGGAATCACCAAAACAAACTACATGTTTTTTCATAGTCATACCCTCCAATAATATTGTTTATCAATATTATAATTAATTTTATGATTTCTGAAAATACTTTTCTTTATCAGTTGCGGAGGAAAATAATTTATATTATACTTTTTGTTAGGAAAATAAGGTTTTGGAGATTTATTATAAAGAGATCAGGAGGCAGACTCATGACGGATTCTATTTTAGACGCAATGACAGAACAGTATAATTCTATGACCCGTTCCGGAAAGAAGCTGGCAAATTATATTTTGTCTAATACTGCAGAAACTCAATATTTATCTATTACATCGCTGGCTGAAAATTCCGGTGTATCGGAAGCGACTATTACCCGGTTTTGCCGTATGCTGGGATTAAATGGATATCATGAGCTGAAACTGGCTCTTGCAAAATCAGAACGGGCGAATACGGCCGCTGATTCTGAGGATGTGCTTCTGGCTGTCAGCGACAGTGGGTCTCTGGAAAAGATGTGCCGTAACCTGAGAGACTCTTATCTTTCGTCTATTAATGAGACGATTTTTCAACTGGATACTCTTTCTCTGAAACTGGCAGTGGATCTGCTTGTGCAGGCAAGACATGTGTATTGTTTTGGACAGGGGGGAAGTATGGTAACTGCAAAGGAAGCCTGGGCGCTGTTTGCAACAGTAACTCCCAAGTTTATTCATATTGAGGATTCTCATATGCAGACCATTGCAACTGCGCTTCTCACTCCCGGAGATGTGATTTTGTTTTTCTCTTATTCCGGTTCTACCAGAGATATGCAGGAGGTACTGAATCTGGCAAAAGAACGCCATATTCCCATTGTTCTTATTACGCATTTTCGCAAATCACTGGCTGCCAGCTATGCAAACGTTTCTCTTATCTGCGGCTATAATGAAAATCCTCTGCAGTCAGGCTCCATAGCGGCAAAAATCGGTCAGATGTTTTTGATCGACTGCTTATTTAATGCATACTGCAGCCAGAATACAGATGAAAATTCAGCAGCCAGAGACGCAACTTCCCAGGCTATTTCACGCAAGCTGTTATAGGCTACTGATTCCGGGCAGGAGGCTGGCGGAACTGCTTTTTATAGGCCCGGGAAAAAGTGGTGTAATCTCTGAAGCCGCTCTGAAGAGCGGCTTTCATAACAGGTGTTCCCCGGGCGATCAGGGAACGGGCAAGGAGAAGCCGTTTGCTTGTAACATAGCTGTGGATGGTGCAGCCGGTTTCTTCTTTGAATTTCCGCATCATATGATATTTGCTGAAAAAGAACCGGGCTGCCAGAGCGTCAATGGAAAGATCCTTTTCAAGATTCTGGTTGATATATGCCACAAGCTGTTCCACATGGGAATCAGAGGAATAGGATCTCTGATCAGTAATGTACTGTTTTTGCAGAAAAATGCGGTTTACATGAACCATGAACTCAGTGAAAAGAGCCTGTTTCAGAAGCTGATCTCCGAATTGAGTGCCGGAGATCGCAGTTTCCAGTTCATAGAGAATGGATTTTATCTGCTCCATAAGCCGGGTGTCCAGACGGATCAGGCTGAAGCTGCGGTCATTTGCTTTCTGAAAGCAGGTATTTAGTTCGGATGTCTGAAGATCGTCTCTGATCCACAGGATAAAACGTTCATAGGGAACGGAAAAATCAATTTCAGGCATATGAATAGCCCCCCGGCTTACAAGGATAATATCCCAGGGCTTCAGATGATATGCTTTTCCTTCTATGTGATAGGTGACTTTTCCGGAGAGAAAAACAATGATTTTATGAAAATCATGATAATGGTAAAAATATTCTTTTTCGGTCTGATCTTTAATATGAAACAACCGGAAATCCTCTTTTAAATATCCTGTTTTTTCTTTCTGGACAGGTATGGAATAACTGCTTTCCTGCTCTGAGTCCCGGGAAACGGGAAGGGTATCCGGATGGTATGAAGATGTTTTCATGTATTTCAGCTCCTGGTATTATTTACAGTCAGTTTATCGCAGATGAAGAATGACTGCAAGAACAAAAACCAGATGAGGAGCAGACCGAGTTACTGTGAAGGTCGTAAGCAGCAATCACACTGACAGGGGCAGGGGGCAGGAATATAAAAGCAGTTTTTGCAATGCAACAGGCATTTTATCCTATATACATAGAAAAAAATATCAGATATAATAATAACAGAATAAAGGTGAACATAAGATTCAATGGAGGGTTTTAAGATGGCAGGCTGCATTACAATGGTGAAATATCAGGGACTTGGCAATGATTATCTGGTTCTGGATCCTAATAAAAATCGTGTACAGCTTCAGGGGAAAAAGATTGCCCTGATGTGTCAGAGAGGATTTGGTCTGGGGGCAGACGGTGTTTTGTACGGACCTGTAGAAATCAATGGCAAAACAGGCGTGCATATTTTTAATGCAGACGGAAGCGAGGCTGCGATCAGTGGAAACGGCGTAAGGATTTTTGCAAAATATCTTATGGATCAGGGATATGTAAAAGAAAAGAAGTTTTCCATTGAAACTCTGGCCGGTCCCATCGAGGTAGAATGTCTGAACAGCCGCGCGACAGAATTTCGTGTAAACATGGGGAAGGCTTCCTTTTTGTCAAAGGAAATTCCGGTAACAGGAGAGGTTCGTGAAGTTATCAATGAGGATTTCTCTTTCCATGGAAAGGATTATAAAGCAACCTGTCTGACAGTAGGAAATCCTCACTGCATTATCTTTATGGATAAGGTCAGCAAGGATTTGGTAAAGGATCTGGGTCCTTATGTGGAAAATGCAGACGAATTTCCGGAAAGAATGAATCTCCAGATCTGCCGTAAGATTGACACAGGAAATCTGGATATTGAGATTTGGGAAAGAGGTTCCGGTTATACAAAAGCCTCCGGTACCGGAAGCTGCGCCGCAGCAGTGACCGCCTATCGTCTGGGAATGGTGGAGAGTCGTGTGAATGTGAACCAGCCCGGCGGAATGATCCAGATCGACATTACAGATAACGGTGATATTTATATGACCGGAAGTGTCGGATATATTGCGGATATGAGAGTTGCGGAGAGCTTTTTCTCCTGATGGCGTCTGATGCGGTAATTAAAACTGAATTATTATAGAAACTTTACTTCTCCCGGTTTTTGTGCGGTCAGATATAAACAGCTGTCGCAGGAACCGGGAGTTTATGCTATACTGTTTTTGTAATCAATAAGGCAAAAGATATGTGCATTATGGGAGTGGAGAAACAATGTATCAATATGAAAAAAAGAACCGAAAATCATTAGGCGCTCAGACAGAGGATGAGCTGATGAAATATATTCTTCAGAAACCTATAAAACCAGGACAGAAAATTCCCAATGAATTTGAGCTGGCAGAGAAATTCGGTGTGGGACGGAGTACTGTCCGGGAAGCAGTAAAAGGACTTGTATCCAGAGGGATCCTGGAGGTGCGCAGAGGCTCCGGAACCTATGTGATCAACACCAATTCTCTGGCGGAGGATCCTTTAGGATTTGGGAAAATAGAAGACAAATATGAGCTGGCATTGCAGTTGTTTGAGGTAAGACTCATGATTGAGCCGGAAATTGCCTCTATTGCCTGCAAAAACGCCTCAGAAGAGGACCTCCTTCAGCTGAAAAAGCTCTGTGATGAGACGGAAGAATTGTATCTGGGCGGGCATAACCATATCAAAAAGGATATTGAATTTCATACTTTTATTGCTAAATGCAGCAAAAATCAGGTAGTGGAGCTTCTTCTTCCGGTGATTCATACAGCAGTGCTTACCTTTGCGAACGTTACACACAGACTTTTGAGAGATGAAACAATCCGTACCCACAGAGCCATTACAGAAGCGATTCTTGCCCGGGATTCTGTAGGGGCCAGATGTGCAATGATTACTCATCTGACCTATAACCGGCAGACGATCATGAAGATCATCTCTGAGCGGAACAGTAAGGATATGGGAAAAACATCTGACGTTTAAAAGGGCGGAAAGACGACTTAAAAAAGCATATGGACATAATGTACAAAAAACAAAGCGATTATTCTTGGAAATAATCGCTTTTTTTATGTAAAAAACAGAAAAGAATTTAAATACATCACATATATTGACGGGAAAAATGGGGAATCCTATAATGAGGGCAAATAACATAAGACGTCAGATGTTAATCTGCTGAATGAGAAAACTGTTTTATATTAACAAAGGAGGATTTTATTTATGTCTATGGAAGGTACTGCATTGAACCCTACACGACTGGTTGCAGCGGCGCTGATTGGACTGGTAATCTTACTTGTACTCATCATTAAATTTAAAATCCAGGCAATGGTAGCCATTCTCATTGGGGCAATTTCAATAGGCCTGATTGCCGGAATGCCCTTTGAGAATATTGTTACAGCCGTGAATGACGGTATCGGAAACACATTAAAAGGAATTGCGCTGCTGGTAGGTCTTGGCTCCATGTTCGGCGCAATACTGGAAGTTTCGGGCGGAGCCCAGACGCTGGCAGTTACAATGGTCAGACGCTTTGGCGATAAGAAAGCCGCCTGGGCTCTTGGAATCACTGGTCTGGTTATTGCAATGCCGGTATTTTTTGACGCAGGTCTTATTATCCTGATCCCACTGGCATTTTCCCTGGCAAAGAGAACCAGACGCTCTTCTCTGTTTTATGCAATTCCGCTTCTTGCCGGACTTGCAGTTGGTCATGCCTTTATTCCACCTACACCGGGGCCGGTCCTGGTGGCAACCATGCTGAACGTAGACCTCGGATGGGTTATTATGGTGGGTATTTTCTGTGGCGTTTTTGCAATGATCGTAGCAGGTCCTGTGTGGGGTTCCATCTGCGGAAAGAAATATATGATCCCTGTTCCGGAACATGTGGCAGAGCAGAACGATATTGATGAATCAAAGCTGCCGAATTTCTGGACGATTGTCGGAATCATTCTGATTCCTCTTGTACTGATTATTATGGACTCTGTCTGTGGAGTTGTTCCGGCGCTCAGCGCGCTGGCACCGGTGTTCTCTTTTCTGGGAGAGCCGTTTGTAGCACTTCTGATCGCAACGGTTGCGGCAATGTTTATTCTTGGTATCAGGCACGGATACACAACTGAAGAGCTGGAAAAGGTTATGACAAAATCTCTGGAGCCTACAGGTCTTATCCTTCTGGTAACAGCCTGCGGCGGCGTTCTCCGTTACATGCTTCAGTATTCCGGACTTGGAGAAGTGATCGGAGACGCAGTTTCTTCTGCAAACCTTCCGATCGTAGTAGTAGCCTTTGTGGTAGCGGCTCTTGTAAGGATCAGCGTTGGTTCTTCCACAGTTGCCATGACAATGGCAGCCGGAATCGTAGCAGCACTTCCGGGAATTGCAGAACTCTCTCCGCTGTATCTTGCATGTACTACAGCGGCAGTAGCAGGCGGTGCAACTGTCTGCTCCCACTTTAATGATTCCGGTTTCTGGCTGGTAAAATCGCTGGTGGGAATGGATGAAAAGACAACCCTGAAAACATGGACTATTATGGAAACCTTGGTAGGTGTGACCGGATTTATCGTAGCGCTGATTATTTCTATGTTTGCATAATAAAGTGACGGAAACTGTTTGAACACAGATTTTCTGTCAGGGAAAAAGAAAGGAAGATTGTGATGAAATTAGTAAGTCAGGAAATGAGAAAAATAGCTCCTGAGCTGGATCCTCTTCGTATTGGAACAGGCTGGAAGCCGGAAGATCTTTCCAAGCCCCAGGTGATTATTGAAAGTACTTTTGGAGACAGCCATCCGGGAAGCGGACATCTGAATATTCTGGTGGAGGAAGTCCGTAAAGGAATTGAAAAGGCCGGAGGTCATGGCGCACGTTATTTCTGTACTGATATCTGCGACGGAGAAAGCCAGGGAACAGACGGAATCAATTATAGTCTGGCAAGTCGGGAAATGATCGCCAATATGATTGAAATTCATGCGAATGCAACTCCTTTCGATGCAGGCGTTTATCTGGCAAGCTGTGACAAGGGGATGCCGGGAAATCTGATGGGTCTGGCAAGAGCAGATGTACCGTCGGTAGTGGTTCCGGGCGGAACCATGAATGCCGGACCGGAGATGCTTACTCTGGAGCAGCTTGGCATGTACAGCGCAAAATATGAACGGGGAGAAATTGATGAGGAAAAGCTGGAGTGGGCCAAGTGCAACGCCTGTCCAAGCTGCGGCGCATGTTCCTTTATCGGAACTGCGTCCACCATGCAGATTATGGCAGAGGCTCTGGGACTTGCTCTTCCGGGAAGTGCTCTGATGCCTGCAACAAGTCCTGATCTTCTGGAATATGCAAGGCAGGCAGGAGAGCAGGCAGTAAAGCTTGCAACTATGCCGGGGATGCGTCCAAGCGAGATCGTCACAGAAAAAAGTTTTGAAAATGCCATTCTGGTTCATGCGGCTGTATCCGGAAGCACCAACTGTCTTCTTCATATTCCGGCCATTGCTCATGAGTTTGGCATTGAGATCACAGGAGATACCTTTGACCGGCTGCACAGAAATGCCCGTTATCTTCTGGATGTACGTCCGGCCGGTCGGTGGCCGGCAGAGTGCTTCTACTATGCAGGAGGTGTTCCTGCAATTATGGAAGAAATTAAGGAGCATCTGCATCTGGACGTTATGACTGTTACAGGCAAAACCCTTGGTGAAAACCTGGAGGAACTCCGAAGAAACGGTTTCTATGAAAAATGTGAGAAATGGCTTCAGGAATTTAACAGACGCTACAATGTAAATCTTACCAGAGAGGATATTATCCGTTCTTATGATAATGCCATCGGAACGGACGGAAGCATTGCCGTTCTCAGAGGAAATCTGGCTCCGGAGGGAGCAGTGATCAAGCACACTGCATGTCCAAAGGAAATGTTCCGGGCAGTTCTGAACGCAAGACCCTTTGACAGTGAGGAAGAGTGTTTGGATGCAGTGCTTCATCACAGGGTACAGAAAGGCGATGCAGTATTTATCCGCTACGAGGGTCCGAAAGGAAGCGGAATGCCGGAGATGTTTTATACCTCTGAAGCAATCAGCAGCGATAAAGAACTTGGAAGAAGCATTGCCCTGATCACAGACGGACGCTTTTCCGGGGCATCCACAGGACCGGTTATTGGACACTGCAGCCCTGAGGCTGTTGAAGGCGGTCCCATTGCTCTGGTAGAGGAAGGAGATCTGATCGAGATTGATGTTCCGGCCCGTAAGCTGAACATTATCGGAGTCAAAGGTCAGCGCAGATCTATGGAAGAAATTGATGAGATTCTGGAAGAACGCCGCAAAAATTGGCAGCCCCGTGAGCCGAAATACAAAAAAGGCGTGCTCCGCTTATTCAGTCAGCATGCGGTAAGCCCCATGAAGGGCGCTTATCTGGAATAGATTTTTACAGGAGGCAATTATGGAAGTAAAAAATTCTGGCCAAAATACGCACATATTCATTACCATAGGAGAGATCATGCTTCGCCTGACTCCTCCCAACCATGAAAAAATCCGAATGGCCTCCAGTTTTGAGGCAAGCTATGGCGGAAGTGAAGCAAACATTGCGCTGGCGCTTGCGAATCTTGGCATAGACAGCACTTTTTTTACAGTTGTTCCCGGTAACAGCCTGGGGAAAAGTGCTGTCCGGATGCTGAGAAGCAATGATGTGCACTGTGCTCCGGTGATTTTCAGTACACCTGAGGAGACGCCCACTCACCGTATGGGCTGCTATTACCTGGAAACCGGGTACGGGATCCGGGCAAGCAAGGTTACCTACGACAGAAAGCACAGTGCCATTACAGAATATGATTTCAGTCATTATGATTTTGAAAGACTTCTGGAAGGGTATACATGGCTGCATTTAAGCGGGATTACTCCGGCTCTTGGCAAAAGCTGCCGGGAAATGATCCTTACCTGTCTGAAAATTGCCCGTAAAAAAGGACTGACAGTGAGCTTTGACGGGAATTTCAGAAGTACTCTGTGGACATGGGAAGAGGCAAGAGATTTTTGTACTCAGTGTCTGCCTTATGTGGATGTTCTTCTGGGAATTGAACCCTACCATCTCTGGAAAGATGAGACAGATCACAGTCAGGGGGATGTGAAGGACGGTCTGCCCATGCAGCCGGATTTTCAGCAGCAGGAAAAGATTTTTGAGGAATTTGTCCGCAGATATCCCAATCTGAAATGTATTGCCCGTCATGTGCGCTATGCCCATACGGGAAGTGAAAACAGCTTAAAGGCTTATATGTGGTATCAGGGACATACTTATGAAAGCAGGATGTTTACGTTTCAGATCCTGGACCGTGTAGGCGGGGGTGATGCTTTTGCCAGCGGACTGATCTACGCAATGATGAAAGGGTATGAACCGCTGGATATGGTGAACTTTGCAGTTGCCAGCAGCGCCATTAAACATACCATTCATGGAGACGGAAACATTACGGATGATGTGGATACCATCCGAAGTCTTATGGATATGAGTTTTGATATAAAAAGATAGCAGAAAGGAATGGATAATAATGAAAACACTTGAAGAGCAGTTTTATGAATATGCAGTAGTTCCGGTAGTCGTTCTTGATGATGCAGACGATGCGGCTCCTCTGGCAGAAGCCCTGATAAAAGGCGGACTTCCCTGTGCAGAGGTGACCTTCCGCACAGAGGCGGCAGAAGAATCCATTCGTATTATGAATAAAAAATACCCGGATATGCTGGTTGGCGCAGGAACTGTTCTGACCACAGAGCAGGTGGACCGGGCAGTGGCAGCAGGCGCAAAATTTATTGTAAGCCCAGGCTTTGATCCGGAGATTGTGGATTACTGCCTGGAAAAGAAAATTCCTGTTTTCCCCGGATGTATTTCTCCGTCAGAGGTGGCTCAGGCGGTAAAACGCGGTCTGAAGGTGGTAAAATTCTTCCCGGCAGAGCAGGCCGGAGGACTTGCCATGCTGAAAGCTATGGCAGCGCCCTATACCATGCTGAAGTTCATGCCTACCGGCGGGATAAATACAAAGAATCTGAAGGAGTATCTTGGTTTTTCCAAAATTCTCTGCTGTGGCGGAAGCTGGATGGTAAAAGGCGATATGATTAAAAATAAAGAATTTGACAAGATTACAGAAATGACAAAAGAAGCAGTAGAGCTTGCGGCAGCTGCACGCAGATCATAATGGAGGGAAATAAAATGAATCTTAATTTAAGACCAAAGGAAGAATGTGCATTTGATGCGGTATCTCTGGGAGAGGTTATGCTGAGACTGGATCCGGGCGAAGGAAGAATCCGTACAGCAAGAAGCTTTCGTGCATGGGAAGGCGGAGGAGAGTACAATGTTGCCCGTGGTCTGCGCCGCTGCTTCGGGCTGAAAACTGCTGTGATCACTGCGTTTGCAGACAATGAAGTGGGGATGCTTATGGAAGATTTTATTCTGCAGGGCGGTGTTGATACTTCTCTTATTAAATGGATGGAAACAGACGGGATAGGAAGAACCTGCCGCAACGGTCTGAATTTTACAGAAAGAGGATTCGGGATCCGGGGAGCAATAGGCTGTTCCGACCGTGCCAATACAGCTATTTCCAAGGCAACGCCTGAGGACTTTGATTTTGAGTATATTTTTGGTGAGCTGGGCGTACGCTGGCTTCATACAGGCGGAATTTATGCGGCTTTGTCCGAACAGTCCTGCGAAACAGTTCTGTCAGCTATCAAAACTGCAAAGAAATATGGCACGATTGTTTCTTATGATCTGAATTACCGTCCTTCCATGTGGAGCGCCATCGGCGGTCTGGAAAAGGCGAGAGAGGTCAATCGAGAGATTGCGAAATATGTAGATGTGATGATCGGCAACGAGGAGGACTTTACCGCATGCCTCGGACTTGAGGTAGAGGGCAATGACGCGGAGCTGAAGGAACTGAATCTGGACGGTTACCGTAAGATGATCAATCATGCGGCAGAAATTTATCCAAACTTCAAGGCAGTGGCAACTACACTTCGTGAGGTAAAAACAGCTACCGTCAACGACTGGAGCGCCATCTGTTGGGCAGACGGACAGATTTATCAGTCCAGAGAATATAAGGGACTGGAGATCATGGACCGTGTAGGCGGCGGTGATTCCTTTGCTTCCGGACTGATCTACGGCCTTATGACTACAGGAAATGCAGAAATTGCGGTGAATTACGGTGCTGCTCACGGAGCCCTGGCAATGACAACACCGGGCGATACCACTATGGTAAATAAAAAAGAAGTGGAAGCAGTTATGGGCGGCGCAGGAGCCAGGGTAAAACGATAAGACAAAACAATAAAAAACAAGTGCTGCAGAGCGCCGGTTTCTTCAGAGCAGAAACCGGCGTTTTTCGTTGTTAGGGCAAGGCCCTGTTTTACATTGTGGAGTTTTTCGTTGTTCCGAAAAA
>ERZ894183.637-NODE-637-length-25698-cov-25.763366_pt1 | contig 25698 bp, 27 predicted proteins | sample MGYA00380279_ERZ894183 | MGnify/ENA primary metagenome ERZ894183 (study PRJEB32331, sample SAMN06328422) | human gut metagenome | biome: human gut microbiome; feature: stool | host: Homo sapiens | collected 2013-06-26 ... | reverse complement strand
GGTTCAAGAACATGTCAGAATTAAGTTTTGAACAGATGCTGGAAGATTCCGTAAAAACTATCAGAAATGGAGAGATCGTGCAGGGTACTGTCATCGACGTAAAAGAGGATGAGATTATCCTGAATATCGGCTATAAAGCAGACGGTATTATCACCAGGAGCGAGTATTCCAACGACAGCTCCCTTGTACTTGCAGACGCTGTACACGTAGGTGACACAATGGAAGCCAAGGTTCTTAAAGTGAACGACGGCGAAGGTCAGGTTATCCTGACATACAAGAGACTTGCTGCTGAAAAAGGCAACAAACGTCTGGAAGCTGCATTCGAGTCTCAGGAAGTCCTGAAAGCACCTGTAACTCAGGTACTGGACGGAGGTCTTTGTGTAAACGTTGAGGAAGCAAGAGTATTTATTCCTGCAAGCCTTGTATCTGATACTTATGAGAGAGATCTGTCCAAATATGCAGATCAGGAGATTGAATTTGTTATCACAGAGTTCAATCCGAGAAGACGCCGCATTATCGGTAACCGCAAACAGCTTCTTCTTGCAGAAAAAGCTGAGAAGCAGAAAGAGCTTATGGAGAGAATCCATGCAGGTGATACTGTAACAGGCGTTGTTAAAAATGTAACAGATTTTGGTGCATTTATCGATCTTGGCGGAGCTGACGGTCTTCTTCATATTTCCGAAATGTCCTGGGGCAGAGTAGAGAATCCGAAGAAGGTATTTACTGTTGGTGAAGAAGTTAAAGTTCTGATCAAAGAGATCAACGGAGATAAGATTGCTCTTTCTCTGAAATTCCCGGAAGAAAATCCGTGGCTGACTGCTGCTGAGAAATTTGCAGTAGGCAACGTAGTAGAAGGAAAAGTTGCACGTATGACAGATTTCGGTGCTTTCGTAGAGCTTGCACCTGGAATCGACGCACTGCTTCATGTTTCTCAGATTTCCAGAGAGCATGTTGCCAAACCGTCTGACGTACTTTCCATCGGTCAGGAAATTCAGGCAAAGGTTGTTGATTTCAACGGCGAAGACAAAAAGATCAGCCTCAGCATGAAAGCTCTGGAAGCTCCGGCTGCAGAGGAAGCAGAAGGCGAAGAGGCATAAGAAGAACTGCTTTGTCAGTCTGAATACAGAAGATAAACTGAATTAACAAAAAGGATCATTACAGTTATGCGTATATGGCAGACTGAAATGATCCTTTTTTCTTTCTTTAAAAGCTGAGAAGGCATGGAAGGGTACTTTTTAGATACTGCGCCTGTTTTTCCGGATTGTTCAGGAAAGCTTCGCTGCAGGGAAACCAGGTATAACAGGTTTCCGGAGTGGCGGGAATCCTCAGACTTTTGTCCATGTACTGACTTAACTGTCTGGGCATGGCGGTATCTTCTCCGGGAATATAATCATAGGCTTTGTAATCTCTGTAGTACTGGCGTATTTTCTGATCTGTGGAAGTGACCAGAAGAGCTCCTTCCTGATCCCGGACAGTAATATAAAAATCTGTGCCCTTTTTGGATACAGGTTTTGGCACAGGAGCCGGAAGCCGGAAAGAAAGGATCACCTGGCCTTCGTCTGTTTCCGCCTTCAGAGGTTGATAAGCGCCTTCCATCAGAATCCGGTATCCGAGCATGGAGAAAATGCTGCCAAGTCCCAGGAGATCCTCCTGATTGTGGCCTAGGATCGTTTGTTCAGACTCAGTTCCTGGATTTTTTATGTAGGATTTATAAAGACGAATACACTGTCCTCCATCGCAGTGGAGGCGGGAGTCCAGCCCCAGGAATTCTTCCAGATCCGGCTGTTTCATTCGTTCCAGCTTCAGGAGATCTTTACAGGGCTTCAGCTCCTGATACAGATCCAGGGCAGGGAGATTTCCGAAGGGAGAGGGAAGATTGTGTTTTTTGTAACGTTCTTCCAGATACGGCTGATCAAATCGTCTGCCATTATATTGGATTGTGGAGCTTGCAGAAGCCAGAAAATTAAAAAATTCACAAAGAATTTCAGGTTCCTCTTCCTCTTTTTCTGCCATCCACTGATAGAGAAACCATTTGTTATTTTTCTGCATTACCGCGCCAATCAAATATAAAAAAGTGGAATATCGTGATAGTCCGGTGGTTTCGATATCATAAAAAACAGGAGTATTTCCACAGTCAAAAGAGACAGATTTCGACAATTTTTTAACAGTCTCGAAGTCCGGAAACCCTTGTAAAATAGGCATTTTTTTAACAATCATATTTTTTCATTCCTTTCGTGATTGTACTTAATTATACACAAAAAAATAAAAAAATAATAGTGAATTTTTTCATAAATTGAGTTATAGTATAAACATCAGTAACTGTTCAGGTGGGCGTTATCCCGCCAGGTGTTTTGGCATAGATCAGTCAGTGCTTACCTGGTTTTTGGGATTGTGCTATATGGATCGTAACGGAACATCAGCAGATGTTTGTCTGAAACAGGAATTTAAAACAGAAAGACGGGATGATTATGTGGAATCTGACAATTAACGGAACAGATCTTTACCATATTTTAAACTGGTTTTTTATTTACAGCTTTTTGGGCTGGGTATGGGAAACCTTTTATGTTTCTACAAAGCATGGAGAGTTTGTGAACCGAGGCTTTGTCAGCGGGCCTTTTTGTACAATCTATGGCTTTGGGGCAATATCTGTTTATCTGATTCTGAAGCCGATAGAAAATCATGTGCTGCTTTTGTTCTTAGGGGGCATTGTGGTTGCCACAGTGCTGGAATATATTACGGCGGTTCTGATGGAGAGTATTTTTCATACCTCCTGGTGGGATTACAGCGACCAGAAGTTTAATTTTCAGGGACGTATCTGCCTGGGAGTTTCTCTGGGATGGGGAGTTCTGACAGTTCTTCTGTTCAGGGTTCTGCATCCGCTTGTAGAGAAACTGGTTGCTCTTTATCCGGTGTATGTCGGAAAAATCTCAGTATGCGTAATAGCAACGGGGTATCTGTGTGATTTCTGCCGTTCCGCATCTGCAGCCTTCCATTTGAAGGAGAGAATTCCTTACTGGGAGCAGGATCTGGAAAAGAAGCGGGTGGAGCTTATGCTGAGGCTAAATGTGAAACTGGAATCGCTGGAGCTTCCCAAAGGTGCTTCTCCTGAACTTCTCAGAGAAAAGCTGGAAGATTCAGAAGCTCTCAGGATTTTAAGCGAAAAGCGTCTTGCATTCCAGAAAGAATTCACAGAAGAGCTCCGGGCTTACAGAAAAACGCTGGTAAACAGAACAAAGGGAAATACCAGACGCTTCCTGAAGGCTTATCCTCATCTGAATCGTGGATACCGTATGCGCCATAAGAAAGATAAAAAATAACTTGCAAAAGGAGGAAATAGATATGGGAAAACTTACCTTTAAGGGTGGGATTCATCCCTATGAGGGCAAGGAACTGTCCAAAAACAGTCCGATTGAAAAGTATCTTCCAAAAGGAGAGATGGTTTATCCGCTGTCTCAGCATATTGGAGCTCCGTCTGTTCCCTGTGTGAACAAAGGTGACCGGGTCCTGGCAGGACAGAAGATCGCAGAAGCCAACGGATTTGTATCCGTACCTCTGCACGCTTCTGTTTCAGGAACCGTAAAGGGCTTTGAAAAAAGACTGACTGCTGCGGGAAGTATGGCGGATTCCATTATCATAGAAAACGACCAGCAGTATGAAGAGACAGCATTCCAGGCAGCAGAGCTTTCTGAATTGTCAAAAGAGGAGATCATAGCAAGGATCCGTGAAGGCGGCGTTGTAGGAATGGGAGGAGCCGGTTTCCCTACTCATGTGAAGCTGTCTCCGAAGGAGCCGGATAAGATTGAATATGTTCTGGTAAACGGGGCGGAGTGCGAACCTTATCTGACCAGTGATTACCGGAGAATGCTGGAAGAACCGGACAAGATCGTTGCGGGTCTTGAGGTAATGCTGAAGCTTTTTGATCATGCAAAAGGCTATATCTGCATTGAAGATAATAAGCCGGACTGTATTGCAAAGCTCCGTGAACTGGTAAAGGGACATTCCAGAATTGAAGTGAAAGAGGTTATGACAAAATATCCTCAGGGCGGCGAGCGTACTCTGATCTATGCCACCACCGGAAGAGAGATCAATTCCTCCATGCTTCCGGCAGATGCAGGCTGCGTGGTGGATAATGTAGATACAGTTGTGGCTGTTTATAAAGCGGTTATTCTGGGACGTCCGGTTATGAACAGGATTGTGACAGTGACAGGAGATGCCATTGCCAGTCCAAAAAACTTTACGGTTCTTACAGGAACAAATATGGAGGAGCTGATCGAAGCCGCAGGCGGACTGAAAACAGGCGCTGCAAAAGTAATCTCAGGCGGTCCTATGATGGGATTTGCCATGTTTGACCTTCATGTTCCATGTGTAAAAACAACATCTGCGTTCCTCTGTCTGGAAAAGGATGCTGTTTCAGAGGCACAGAAACAGATGACAGCCTGCATTAACTGCGGACGCTGTGTGCGCGTCTGTCCGGGACGTGTTCTCCCTGCCCGTCTTGCCACACTGGCAGAAAGAGGGGATATGGCAGGATTTGAAAAATTAAACGGAATGGAATGCTGTGAATGCGGCTGCTGCAGCTATGTATGCCCTGCAAAGAGACCGCTGACTCAGAGCATCAAATCCATGCGGAAAATGGTTCTTGCCAGCCGCAGAAAGAAATAGGGGAGGTAAACCAATGGAACAAAAGTATAATGTGTCATCCAATCCTCACGTAAGAGATGGTATGACAACAAGCAGAATCATGCAGCTGGTAGTGATCGCGCTTCTTCCTGCAACACTGTTCGGAATCTGGAATTTTGGTTTTCGTGCATTCCTTGTTGTTGCGGTAACAGTGGCATCCAGCGTTATTTTTGAATGGCTCTATGATCATTTTATGCACAAATCAAATACAGTAAAGGATTTCAGCGCAGTTGTTACAGGACTTCTTCTTGCTCTGAACATGCCGGCGCAGATCCCGCTGTGGATGCCGGTTCTGGGAAGCGCATTTTCTATTATTGTAGTAAAACAGCTTTTTGGCGGACTGGGACAGAACTTTATGAACCCGGCTCTTGCAGGAAGGTGTTTCCTGATGATTTCCTTTGCAGGAAAAATGACAGACTTTGCAGTGTCAGATCATTTCCGGGGAGTTGTGGATACTGTCACAGGAGCCACTCCTCTGGCAGCTCTGAAAACCCAGGGATTTGTAGAAGGTACCTCTGTACCGGTACAGAATCTGTTTTTTGGAAATATCCAGGGAACCATCGGAGAGACTTCCGCTCTTGCGATCCTTATCGGCGCAGTGATCCTTCTTGTATTTAAGGTGATCGACCTGAAGATCCCGCTTACATATATCGGCAGTTTTTCTGTGTTTGTGATTATCTATATGCTGTGCACAGGAATGGGATTTGATGTAAATTATCTGTTAAGTCATCTGTTCGGCGGCGGTCTGATGCTTGGAGCATGGTTTATGGCAACCGATTATGTGACAACGCCCATTACCTTTAAGGGACAGCTTGTATACGGCTGCTGCCTTGGCGTGGTAACTGCAGTGTTCCGTCTGTTCGGCGGTTCTGCAGAAGGTGTTTCCTATGCGATCATTTTCTGCAACCTTCTGGTTCCGCTTATTGAAAAAGCAACCTATCCTGCTGCATTTGGAAAAGGAGGGAAAAAATCATGAGTATTGTAAAAGACACGATTTCCATTACTGCCATCACCCTCGTTGCAGGTCTGGCTCTGGGAGTGGTTCAGGATATTACTGCGGATCCTATTGCAGAGCAGAAGATGAAGGCAAAACAGGAAGCCTATAAATCTGTTTTTCCGGATGCAGACAGCTTTGGGGAAGTTGAACTGGGAGATAAGACACAGGAGCTGGCCGGCGTACTCAGTGACAGCGGCTACGGCGCGCAGACCATTGATGAAGTAATGACAGCCTTTGACGCTTCTGACAATGAGATCGGATATGCGTTTACTGTGACAACCTCCGAGGGCTATGGCGGAGACATTCAGTTCGCCATGGGCGTACAGAAAGACGGTACACTGAATGGAATCTCTATTTTGTCGATCAGTGAAACTGCAGGTCTTGGAATGAAGGCAGACACAGATGATTTTAAAAATCAGTTCCGGGATAAAAAGGTGGAAAAATTCCAATACACCAAAACAGGAGCAGCATCAGAAGATGAAATTGATGCCATCAGCGGCGCGACAATCACCACCAATGCTGTAACCAACGGAGTAAACGCAGGCCTTGCCGCATTTCAGTACATGGAAGGAGGAGAACAATGAAAGCAAATACACCATCAGAACGTCTGATCAACGGTATTATTAAAGAAAATCCTACTTTTGTGCTGATGCTTGGTATGTGCCCTACACTGGCAGTTACCACTTCAGCAGTGAACGGCATCGGAATGGGACTGACCACCACAGCCGTTCTTGCAGCATCCAATCTACTGATTTCCCTGCTGCGCAAATTTATTCCGGACGGTGTGCGTATGCCCGCATTTATTGTTGTTGTGGCATCCTTTGTAACTATTGTACAGATGCTTCTGGAAGGCTTCCTTCCGGGTCTTTATGCATCTCTGGGATTATATATTCCTCTGATCGTTGTAAACTGTATCATTCTTGGCCGTGCGGAAGCATATGCATCCAAAAATCCTCCGATCCCATCACTTTTTGACGGTATCGGAATGGGGCTTGGATTTACGTTAAGTATTACCTGTATCGGCGCAGTCAGAGAGCTGATCGGCGCAGGACAGCTTTTCGGTCAGCAGATTCTGCCGCTGGCAGATGCTGCAGCCGGAAAAATGGGATATGAGCCGGTTACGATCTTTATTCTGGCTCCGGGAGCATTTTTTGTTCTGGCTCTTCTGGCAGCTCTTCAGAACAAATTCAAGATCGGCGCGGCAAAGCGCGGGATTGATCCGAGTAATCCGGACAAGTGCGGCGGAGCCTGTGCTTCCTGCGGAAATACCATGTGCAAAGGAGGTAAACATTAATGAAAGAATTAATGCTTATCATTGTAGGTTCTGCACTTGTAAATAACGTGGTCCTCAGCCAGTTCCTGGGACTGTGTCCGTTCCTGGGCGTTTCCAAAAAAACAGAAACCGCAGCAGGCATGGGAGGAGCCGTAATCTTTGTTATTACGCTTTCTTCCTTTGTTACAAGTGTGATCTATCAGTTTATTCTGGTTCCCACTCATATGGAGTACCTGCAGACCATTGTGTTCATTCTGATTATTGCAGCCCTTGTTCAGTTTGTGGAAATGTTCCTGAAAAAGGCAATGCCTTCTCTTTATCAGGCTCTGGGAGTTTATCTTCCTCTGATCACTACAAACTGCGCTGTTCTGGGTGTGGCCCTTATCAATGTACAGAAGGACTATAATATCCTTCAGGGCACTGTAAACGGTTTTGCCACAGCAGTGGGCTTTACTCTGTCCATTATCGTAATGGCAGGTATCCGTGAAAAAATCGAGTACAATGACATTCCGGAATCCTTCCGCGGCTTTCCTATTGTTCTTATTACAGCAGGACTGATGGCAATCGCGTTTTTCGGATTTTCAGGACTGATCTAAGGAGGCGTAAATATGAATATCGGAGCAATTATCGTAGCAACTGTTGTAGTTGCGGCAGTGGGCCTCTTTATCGGCATTTTTCTTGGAGTTGCCGGAAAGAAATTTGCAGTGGAAACAGATGAAAAAGAGGTGGCTGTCCGTGAGGCCCTTCCGGGAAATAACTGCGGCGGATGCGGCTTCCCCGGCTGCGACGGCCTGGCTGCTGCGATCGCCAAAGGAGAGGCGCCGGTTAACGGCTGTCCGGTAGGCGGAGATGCAGTAGGAAAAGTGATCGCAGGGATCATGGGACAGGAGGTTGTGGAAACGGTCCGTCAGACTGCGTTTGTAAAATGTACCGGAACCTGTGAAAAAACAAAAAGCGATTTTGTATACACCGGTGTTGAGGACTGTGAGATGATGGCCTTTATCCCGGGCGGCGGTGCAAAAAGCTGTTCCTATGGCTGTATGGGATTCGGAAGCTGCGTAAAGGCCTGTCCCTTTGATGCCATCCACATTATCAACGGTGTGGCTGTGGCAGATAAGGAGAAGTGCAAGGCCTGCGGCAAATGTGTTGCCAAATGTCCGAATCATCTGATCGAGCTGGTTCCCTATACCCAGACCACCTTTGTGGGCTGCAGTTCTCATGATAAAGGAAAAGCTGTTACTTCTGCCTGTGAGGTGGGATGTATCGGCTGTAAAAAATGTGAGAAAACCTGTCCGAACGGCGCTATTACCGTAACAGATTTCTGTGCTCATATTGATTACGAAAAATGCACCAACTGCGGCGCATGTAAGGAAGTCTGCCCCAGAGGCGTGATCCTGTAAAAAATATAAGACTGTTGTACATACAGTAAGATCCCGGTTTACAGATAAAACTCTGCACCGGGATTTTGTATTACCGGGAGAGCAGCGCATTCTGTATGAACCTTTACGGACGCCGGAGGATGAGGGAGATTTCTCGAATAGATGTTTGCTTTTTTGCGATAACTGTGATATCATAAATCGATACAGGAAAAATCAAGCACAGGAGCGGCAGCTTATGATTTCATTTATATATGGCACAGTAGTGGATTCCACAGAAACCTCAGTGATCGTAGAGGCAGGCGGGATCGGCTATGAGATTTTTATGACAGGCTCTGCCATTGAACAGGCAGTCCGAAAAGAAGGACAGGTAAAGATACATACGCATTTCCATGTGAGAGAGGATGCCATGCAGCTTTTTGGCTTTTTAAGCAAGGATGATCTTCAGATGTTCCGGCTTCTTCTGGGCGTCAACGGAATCGGCCCAAAGGCGGCGCTTGGGGTTCTCGCAGGGCTTACGGCAGATGAACTGAGATTTGCTGTTTTATCGGATGATGCAAAAACCATTTCCAAAGCTCCGGGCATTGGAAAGAAGACGGCTCAGAAGCTGATCCTGGAACTGAAAGACAAGCTGAAGCTGGAGGATGCTTTTGAGAAGAAGCTTGCCCATGAGCAGGAGGCGGCAGCCATTTCAGGGACAAATATCCTGGATGGAAGCAAAGAGGCGGTGGAAGCACTGGTTGCGCTGGGCTACAGCAGTACGGATGCCCTGCGGGCAGTACGTAAAGTAACAGATGTGCCGCCGGATGATGTGGAAGCCATTCTGAAAGCAGCCCTCAAAAATCTGTAGGAGTTTATATGGAAAAAAGAATGATCACCACCGATGTAACAGAAGAGGACTTTCCTCTGGAGGGAAATTTAAGGCCTCAGACACTGGAAGAGTACATTGGTCAGGAAAAAACAAAAAAAACACTGAAAATTTATATAGAAGCAGCCAAACAGCGAAAGGATGCGCTGGATCACGTGCTTTTTTACGGCCCTCCCGGACTGGGAAAAACAACTTTGTCCGGAATCATTGCAAATGAGATGGGAGTGCATATGAAGGTTACTTCAGGACCTGCCATAGAAAAGCCGGGTGAAATGGCGGCGATCCTTAATAATCTTCAGGAGGGAGATATTCTTTTTGTGGATGAGATCCACAGACTGAACCGGCAGGTAGAGGAGGTCCTTTATCCTGCCATGGAGGATTTTGCCATTGACATTATGATCGGAAAGGGAGCGTCTGCCCGCTCTATCCGTCTGGATCTGCCCAAGTTCACACTGGTGGGAGCGACCACAAGAGCAGGGCTTTTATCTGCGCCTCTCCGTGACCGTTTCGGCGTGATGCATCATCTGGAATTTTATAATCATAAAGAGCTGGAAACGATTATTCTCCGTTCCGCGCAGGTGCTGGAAGTGGAGATCGACCAGAAGGGGGCGGCGGAGATCGCCAAAAGGTCAAGGGGAACGCCAAGACTTGCCAACCGGCTTTTAAAGCGTGTCCGGGATTTTGCTCAGGTAAAATATGACGGGAAGATCACCTATGAGGTGGCTGTTTTTGCCCTGGATCTTCTGGAAGTGGATCAGTACGGGCTTGACAAGATCGACAGACGGATCCTTAAAACTCTGATCGTAAACTTCAAAGGAGGCCCGGTGGGGCTGGAAACACTGGCTGCAGCTATTGGAGAAGATTCCGGTACACTGGAGGATGTCTATGAGCCATATCTTCTTCAGAACGGCTTTTTAAACCGCACGCCAAGAGGGCGTATGGCCTCGCCCCTTGCCTACAGTCATCTGGGCTATGAGAAGATTTCATAAAAAATTCTATACTTTTCGACAGGTTTCGGGTATAATAAAATATGAATGATTTTTTCTGTCTCCGGGAAACCGTGATTCTGAAGGAAAATGAGACAGGAACTTTAATGGAAAATCAGGGAAATTTTATATACACAGGAGGCTTTGTATGGCAGTCAAGAATACGGCACAGGTAGTGATCGGGGGAAAGATCATCACTCTGGGAGGCTATGAATCAGAGGAGTATTTTCAGAAGGTAGCGTCTTACATAAATAATAAAATTGCGGAGCTCAGTGAAATGCCGGGTTATTCCAGGCAGCCAATGGAGACAAAGCATACTTTGCTCAGCCTGAATATTACAGACGATTATTTTAAGGCAAAAAAGCAGGCGGAAATTTTTGAACAGGATCTTCAGCAGAAGGATCAGGAAATGTATGAGTTAAAGCATGAACTGATCGCCCTCCGTATGAAAATGGAGGAAACAGAAAAACACCAGCAGGAGTCAGAGCACCAGCGTATCCTGATGGAAGGGAAGATCAAAGAGCTGGAAGGCGAAATTGAGTCATTACTAAAGTAAAAGTCAGAGGGGGATTGCTTCGGTAGTCCCCTTTGTCTGTTTTCAGGGATTCTGAAAACAGTTTCTGTACAGCAGAAAAGAGAAGTGAGGGATTATGACAGATATGAATAAAACAGAGCTTCTGGCGCCTGCAGGTTCCTATGAAGCCTTTGAGGCAGCCCTGGGAGCAGGGGCAGACGCGGTGTATGTAGGCGGTCCCGATTTCGGCGCCAGGGCTTATGCGAAGAATTTTACCCAGGAGGAGCTGATCCGCGCTGTGCGTACAGCCCATCTTCATGGGAAAAAATTATATCTTACAGTAAACACATTGCTGAAAAACAGAGAGCTGAAGGAGCGGCTTTATGATTCCCTTCTTCCATCTTATCTGGAGGGACTGGATGCGGTGATCGTTCAGGATATGGGAGTTCTGCGCTTTATCAGGAGAAACTTTCCGGATCTGCCCATTCATGCAAGTACGCAGATGGCTGTTACCGGACCGAAGGGGATGCGGTTTCTGGAGCAGCAGGGAGTAACCCGTGTGGTTCCTGCCCGTGAACTGACGCTTGAGGAGCTTGCTTCCATGCACAGGGAAAGCCCTATTGAGATTGAGGCGTTTATACATGGGGCGCTCTGCTACAGTATATCCGGTCAGTGCCTTATGAGCAGTATGATCGGAGGAAGAAGCGGAAACAGGGGAAGATGTGCCCAGCCCTGCCGTCTTGCTTATCAGGTAAGGGAGCAGCAGGGAGGATTTAAAGGGAAAGAAACCTGTCCTCTGAGCCTGAAAGACATCTGTACCCTTGATATTCTTCCGGAAATCCTGGATGCAGGAGTGATGTCCCTTAAAATCGAAGGAAGAATGAAGCAGCCGGAATATACGGCTGCAGTTACGGGAATTTACCGGAAGTATCTGGATATACTAAAGAAAAATCCGGATTCCTATCAGGTGGATGCTCAGGACCGGAAATATCTTCTGGAGGTGTTTAACAGAGGCGGTTCCTGCTCCGGATATTATAAACAGCAGAACGGCCCTTCCATGGTGGCTTTTTCCAATCATAAAAAAACAGGAGATATCGCTGTGCCTCTGAAGCAGAAAAAGGAAAAAATAAACGGAACACTGATGCTGTATCCGGAAAGTCCTGCAGTGCTTCAGGTTTCTCTGAAGGATACAGAGACTGTTGTATCAGCGGGGGAGGTTCAGTATGCCAGAGAGCATCCCATGGAAGAAGCGCGGATCCGCCAGCAAATGGAAAAACTGGGAAACACAGAATTTGTCTGGGACAGTCTTGATATTCAGTCCGACGGAAATATTTTTGTGCCTGTAAAGGTTTTAAATGAACTGAGAAGAACTGCTCTTGCACAGCTGGAGCAGGAGTTTCTTGAAAAATACAAAAGAGAAGCTCCGGAAAAGATTCTCCGGGGGAAAGAAGCGAAGATACAGCCCGGAGTCAGATCAGAAGATCCACTGGGTATCTATGCCTCCTGCGAGAAACCGGAACAGGCAGAGGTCCTTATGAACAGTCCGGAAATCACAGGCCTTTATCTTCCTTTTGACATTATGGAAACCTGTATGGAACAGGGATTTCAGAAGGAAAAGGAGCTGTACCTTTCTCTTCCCAGGATCACCCGTGGGAAAATGCCGGAAGAGTATCGAAAAAAGGCTCTGACCTGGCTTTCCATGGGAATGAAAGGCTTTCTGGTGAGAAATCTGGAAGCCTATGGAATGCTGAGAGAAGAGGGACTTCAGAAATACTGTGTGGCAGATGCGTCCCTTTATACCTGGAATGATGAAGCCTGCGCGTTCTGGAAAGACGAGGGGATTCTGAGAAATACTGTTCCTCTGGAATTAAATGAAAAGGAGCTGCGCCACAGAACAAACCGGGACAGTGAGTTTATTATTTATGGTTATATTCCTCTGATGCTGTCTGCCCAGTGTGTGCGCAAAAATACTCTTCAGTGTGACAGAAAAGAAGCGCATATGGTGTTAAAGGACAGATATGATAAGGAATTTCCATGCGCCTGCGTCTGCTATCCCTGGAAAACCGGAACTACAGACCAAAAAGAGTTCTGTTATAATATTATTTATAACAGCATCCCTTATGGACTTTTAAATGAAAGCCAAAAGGTAAAGGAGCTTAAAACAGCATCTCTCAGACTTTCCTTTACTCTGGAATCTGCAAAGGAGACAAAGGAGATCGTCAGAGAGTTTCTGGACGTATATGTTTACGGAAAAAAAGCTTCTGCCCGTGAGTTTACAAAGGGACATTTTAAAAGAGGAGCCGAATAAGGCATATGATTAATGTAATTGTTGAATTATCAAAGTATCTGATCCTGACGCTGATGATCATTTATACCTTTCACTGTTTTTACACAGTGCGCCAGCAGGATGAGATTGAGAGAAACGAACTTCTGCGCCAGCAGATGGTACTGATCTTTTTTATGGATTTCACTGCATTTCTGGTGATCTATCTGAAAACCTTTAATTTTCAGGTGATTGTTTTTTATGTTGAAATGATGGCGTTTTTTGCAGCGGTGCAGATTCTGTACAGGATTTTTTACAAAAAGGCATCTCTGCTTCTTCTGAATAATATGTGCATGCTTTTAAGTGTGGGATTTATCATGCTCTGCAGGCTGGACATTGCCACAGCTACCAAGCAGCTTGTGATCGCAGCGGCAGCCAGCGGAATTGCTCTGATCATTCCGGTTATGATCCGGAAAATGAAATTTCTCCGAAGGCTGACCTGGCTTTATGCAGGAGTGGGTATCATCCTGCTTGCGGCAGTTTTCCTTCTTGCAAGGACAAGCTACGGAGCAAAGCTGTCTCTTATGGGAATTCAGCCCTCTGAGGTTATCAAAATTACCTTTGTGTTTTTTATAGCCTCTCTGTTTTCCAGGGCAAACGATTTTCGCACGGTTGTGCAGGCAACTGTAGTAGCGGCTCTTCATGTGGGCATCCTGGTGCTTTCCAGAGATCTTGGAAGCGCGGTGATCTTTTTTGCCGCCTATCTTGTAATGCTCTATGTTTCCACAAAAAAGCCTCAGTATCTGGGACTTGGACTGGCAGGGGGAAGCCTTGGGGCAGTGGTGGCATACTTCCTTTTCGGTCATGTGCGCCAGAGAGTCAGCGCATGGAGAGATCCGATGGCTGTTTATCAGAACGAAGGCTATCAGATCGTCCAGTCACTGTTTGCCATCGGAACAGGCGGCTGGTTCGGCATGGGACTTTGCCAGGGTTCGCCGGAGTCTATCCCTGTTGTAAAAAATGACTTTATTTTCAGTGCTATCTGTGAGGAACTGGGCGGAATTTTTGCAATCTGTCTGATCCTGGTATGTATGAGCTTTTTCCTGATGATCGTAAATATTGCTCTCAGGATCAAAAATCCGTTTTACAAGCTGATTGCTCTGGGACTGGGAACAGAATATGCATTTCAGGTCATCCTCACTATTGGCGGAGCTACCAAGTTTATTCCTATGACAGGCGTTACCCTGCCGCTGGTAAGTTACGGAGGAAGCTCTGTAATGAGTACGATCCTGATGCTTGCCATTATTCAGGGACTGTATATTTTAAGAGAAGACGAGGACGAGGAATTTGAGAGACGCAGAAAAGAAGCAGCGCAGAGAATTCGAGCAAGAGAGGAAGCGCGCAGAGCGAGAGATATCTAAAAAAAGACGTGCCAGAAACAGAGAATATACATTTGTATCCTGGTTTTTTGTGGCTGTTTTTATGGCAATGATCGGATATCTTGTATATTTTAATGTGGTAAAAAGCGAAGACTTTATCAACAGTCCGTACAACACCAGACAGGACACCTTTTCGGACCGGGTGGTAAGAGGCCAGATTCTTTCTTCTGAGGGAGAAATTCTTGCCAGGACAGATGTTTATGATGACGGTACTGAGGACAGGATCTATCCCTATGCAAATGTGTTTGCCCATGTGATCGGATATGATTCCAACGGAAAAAGCGGCCTGGAGTCAGAGGCAAACTTTCAGCTTCTGACCTCTCATGAGTTTTTCCTGAACCAGATGAAAAATGAATTTCTGGGAAGAAAAAATATGGGAGATACCGTGATCTCCACTTTGAGCGCAAACCTGCAGACAACCGCCTATAATGCTCTGGGGGACAGAAGAGGGGCTGTGGTTGCCATGGAGCCTTCTACAGGAAAGATACTTGCCATGGTCAGCAAACCGGATTTTGATCCCAACTCCATTGAAGAAAACTGGGAATGGCTGGTCAGTGATGAGACAAACTCCAGTCTTTTAAATAGAGCCACCCAGGGACAGTATCCGCCGGGATCTACCTTCAAAGTGGTGACAGCTCTTGACTATTTCAGAAAACATGGAAGCTTTAACGGATATTCCTATGTCTGTGAGGGAAGTATTACAAAAGAAGATCATACCATTCAGTGCTATAACGGGACAGTCCACGGACAGGAGGATTTTTACTCGGCCTTTGCCAGCTCCTGCAACTGTGCATTTGCGCAGATGGGGCTGGATCTGGGAGGAGGATCTCTGCTGGAAACAAGCGAGGATCTGCTTTTTAATAAAAAGCTTCCCCTTGCCTCCTACAAAAAAAGTACCTTCAGCCTGAACGGAAAGTCAGGAATCCCTCTTACCATGCAGACCTCCATCGGTCAGGGAAACACCCTTGTTTCCCCTGCCCATATGGCAATGATCACCTGCGCTATTGCAAACAACGGAGTGCTTATGAAGCCGTATCTGATTGACAGAGTAGTAAACAATACAGGAGATCAGGTAGATGAAACTGCTCCGGAGGTGTATAAACGTCTCATGACAAAAAATGAGGCAGTGATGCTGGGAGAGCTGATGAAAGATGTTGTAGAATACGGAACCGCCTCTGCTCTTTCCGGACAGGGCTATACGGCGGCAGGAAAGACCGGTTCCGCCGAATATGATGAAAACGGCTCCAGTCATTCCTGGTTTATCGGATATTCCAATGTGGATGATCCGGATCTTGCGGTTGCAGTGATCGTTGAAGGAGGAGGTACCGGAAGCGAGGCTGCTGTGCCGATCGCCTCTCAGCTTTTTAACGCTTATTACTACAACTGACCGGAACAAACAGTTGCCAGCAGAGGCAAAAAGAGTTATACTATATCCAGTTTGAAATATCATTCACACGCATTACAGGAGGGACTTGCAGATGATAGAAGCAACGAGCTGTGGCGGTGTGGTAATTTATCGTGGAAAAATACTGGCTTTATACAAATCTTACAGAAACAGATATGAAGGCTGGGTATTGCCAAAGGGAACCGTTGAAAAGGGAGAGACCCATATCCAGACGGCGCTTAGGGAGGTCAAGGAGGAAGCAGATGTAAACGCTTCTATTGTAAAATATGTAGGCAAAAGTCATTACAATTTTACAGTTCCCGAGGATATGGTCACCAAGGAAGTTCACTGGTATCTGATGACGGCTGATAATTATCATAGCAGACCTCAGAGAGAGGAATTTTTTGTGGACTCCGGGTATTACAAGTTTCATGAAATTTATCATCTTCTCCGTTTTTCCAATGAAAAACAGATTGTGGAGAAGGCGTATCAGGAATATCTGGAAATGAGGAGTCAGGGACTCTGGGGCAAAAAATAAACAGGGTTGTGTTTTACGCAGCCCTGTTTAGATTTATCAAAAAGGGGGAATCCTTTAAATGCTGAAATGGCATGACCATTATTACGTAGGAGAAAGTGTACGTGATGAAAGCGCAGTCCGTGAGAAGCTGGATGCAGGAAAACCTGTGCCCGGAATTTATCTGGTGACTTTTTCGGACAACCCTCATAACATTCTGGAGATCATTCCGGCTGTGACCCTGTTCCAGAAAACTGCTGCCAGACTGTGTCCTGAGATCGTAGGCATGGCAAAGGGCATGGATGAAGCCATGGAACTGGTGCAGATGATCGTACAGACTGTGTATGAGGAGACAGGGGATGTCCTGGTGGAAAAATATTTAAAAAACAGGTGAAGGCATGTTACATATCTTATGGATGCTGATAAAATTGATATTGATCCTTCTGGGAACGGTTTTGGGACTGGCAGTGCTTGTTTTGCTGCTGCTTTTGTTCTGTCCTGTCAGATACAGCGCCGAGGCTTTAAAAGAAACGTCCTCTTTTAAGGAAACCGAAGCCGCAGTTCGTGTAAGCTGGCTGTTCGGAGGCATTTCCTTTACTTTCAGAAGGATACAGGGAAAAAATACTCAGAAACTTTGCGTTTTTGGGATTCCGGTTCTGAGCCTTCTCCAAAAACGGAAACAGAAAAAGGCCGCTGCCGGGAAAGTGCAAACGGCAGAGAAAAGCCCTTTGTCTGAACAGCCGACTGAGAAGCCGCTGCCCGAGACAAAAATATCCCTGCCGCAGGAAAAGAAACCGGATATTCCCTATGGTTCTGCCGAAGCAAAACAGAAAAAAGATCCGGAAACAGGCACTTCTGATCTCAGTGAATCAGACGAGAAGATCCGGACTGAAAACAAGAATAAAATATCAGCACTTCTGGACAAACTAAAAGAAATCATGGACAGGCTTGCGCAGCTTCCTTCCATGCTCAGCAAAATTCCGTTAACAATCCGGAGGATTTATGATAAGATAGACTGGTACAGACAGTTTTTTGAGCATCCCAGGACAAAGGAGGCAGTGAGTCTGGTTCTTGACCGGAGCAAAAAACTGATGCATCATATTTTCCCAAAAAAGATAAAGGGGAAGGTGACTTTTGGAAGCGAAGATCCTTCCATAACCGGAACCGCTCTTGCAGTTCTGGGAATGACAATGCCCTTCCATAAAAACAGAGTGGAGATTGTTCCTGTTTTTGACAATCAGAATATTCTGGAGGGAAATATAAAAATAAAAGGCAGGATCTACGGCTTTGTACCGGTGAAAATGCTGGCAGAGCTTTATTTCAATAAAAATATTAAATATATCATCAGCCGATGGAAGCATAAGGAGGTCTGAAAATGGCAAACGAAAATAATTTTAAGGACACGGTAAATTCCCTTTTTAAAGGACTGGACACATTTATTTCAGCAAAAACCGTTGTGGGGGAGGCAGTCCATGTAGGCGATACCATCATCCTTCCGTTGGTAGACGTTACCTTCGGCGTAGGCGCGGGAGCCTTTGAGGGGGACAAAAAAAGCAACGGCGGCGGTGGAATGACCGGAAAGATGACGCCGAGCGCTGTGCTGGTGATCCAGAACGGAACTACGAAGCTGGTAAATATTAAAAATCAGGACGGACTGACCAAGGTTCTTGATATGGTTCCGGATTTTGTGGACAGATTTGCCGCAGGAAAAAACAGCAGTGAAACAACCGGCACAGAAATCTGATTTTATCTTTTTATTTGTGTTCCCGGAAGTATTTGCCGCATAAGATAGTATAGACCAAAGAGAAGAGGTTGTGCGATGTGGGAAGACTTCTGGGACTGATGCTTTTTTGTATAGGGATTGGAATGGTGATCGGAATGCTGATCGCGGAAAGTGTGATTATTGTGATCGCAGCAGGTCTCTGTCTGCTTTGCGGATATCATATGTTTTGCCGATAAAAAATTCCCCACGCTTTTGCGAGGGGAATTTTTAAGTTTGAGTTTTATGCTCTTTCAACTTTTCCGGATCTCAGACAAGAAGTACATACATACATCTTTTTAGCTCCGCCTGTAGCAGTTTTAACTTTTACAGACTTTACGTTGGATTTCCACATTTTATTGGATCTTCTATGGGAATGACTTACATTATTTCCGAAGTGAGCACCTTTTTCACAGATTGCACATTTAGCCATGATAGCACCTCCTTGACGCTTTTTTTCAACAGATTTTATTTTAACAGATGAAAAAGGCTTTTGCAAGCAAAAAAAGGAAAAATATAAAAATAATATTCCTTTTTCCGGGAAAAAAGGTTATAATACATACATATTAAAAAAATGGAGGTACCTATATGAATGGACGTATAGATTCCGGACTCGGACAGATAGTGATTGACACCGATGTGATTGCAACCTATGCAGGCAGTGTGGCAGTGGAATGCTTCGGCATTATCGGCATGGCTGCAGTCAGCATGAAGGATGGTCTTGTCAAACTGCTCCACAGGGACAGTCTGAAACATGGTATCAGTGTGATCATTACAGAAGAAAATAAAATCCGTCTGAATTTCCACGTGATTGTGGCTTACGGTATCAATATCAGCACGATTGCGGACAACCTTGTCAGCAATGTCAAATATAAGGTAGAAGCTTTTACCGGCATGGAAATTGAAAAGATCAACATCTATGTGGAAGGCGTACGTGCAATAGACTAAGTTTATGAGGAGGAACTTGTGGTGAGTATAAAAACCATAGATGCAAAAACACTGGCCAGAATGTTTCTGGCAGGAGCCAGAAATCTGGAAGCAAAAAAAGAATGGATCAATGAACTGAATGTTTTCCCTGTACCGGATGGAGATACAGGAACAAACATGACCATGACGATCATGTCGGCAGCTTCTGAGGTAAGCTCTCTTGAAGAATTTGATATGGAAACTCTGGCAAAAGCTATTTCTTCCGGATCCCTTCGCGGCGCAAGAGGAAACTCCGGAGTTATCCTTTCCCAGCTTTTAAGAGGATTTACAAAAAGTGTAAAAAAAGCAGAGTGTCTGGATGCCCTGGCCCTTGCCGCAGCCATGGAACGGGCAGTGGAGACAGCATACAAGGCTGTTATGAAGCCAAAGGAAGGAACCATTCTTACTGTGGCCAAAGAGGCTGCTCTGAAAGCAGCGGAGATCGCTCCTGAGGCAGAAGAGCTTCAGCCGTTTTTTGAGGAGGTATTTGCTCATGCAGAGGCAACTCTTGCCAGAACTCCGGAAATGCTTCCTGTTCTGAAAGAGGCGGGAGTAGTGGATTCCGGCGGACAGGGCCTTCTGGAAGTGCTGAGAGGCGCTATGGACGGCTTCCTTGGCAAAGAGATCGACTATTCTGTTTTTGAAAAGAGCAGTGCGCCTTCTGTGACAAAAATTTCTCCTCAGGCTGAGGCAGATATTAAATTCGGCTACTGTACAGAGTTTATCATCCTTCTGGACAAGGCTGTTTCAGAGGAAGAGGAGCATAAGTTTAAAGAATTCCTTACTTCTATTGGTGATTCCATTGTTCTGGTTGCAGACGATGAGATCATTAAAGTACATGTGCATACCAACCACCCGGGACAGGCTATTGAACGGGCTCTGACCTACGGAGCACTTTCCAGAATGAAAATCGATAATATGAGAGAAGAGCATCAGGAAAGACTGATCAAGGATGCGGAAAAGCTTGCAAAAGAGCAGGCAGAGGCAGAGCCGCCAAAGGAAAACGGCTTTATTGCAGTTTCTGCAGGCAGCGGACTTACAGAGATTTTCCGTGAGCTGGGTGTGGATTACCTTATTGAGGGCGGACAGACTATGAATCCAAGTACAGAGGACATGCTGAATGCCATTGCAAAGGTAAATGCAGAAACCATTTATATTTTCCCGAATAATAAAAATATTATCCTTGCAGCAAACCAGGCCCGTGATCTTACAAAGGATAAAAAGATCATCGTTGTTCCCACCAAGACAGTTCCTCAGGGAATCACTGCCATGATCAGTTTTGTTCCGGAAAAATCAGCAGAGGAAAACGCTCAGGAAATGGAAGAGGCAGTTTCCAAGGTTCAGACAGGTCAGATCACTTATGCGGTCCGCGATACACGTCTGGATGACAAAGAGATCCATGAGGGAGACATCATGGGAATCGGAGATAAGGGAATTCTTGCTGTAGGTAAGGATAAGGAGCAGGTTGCTCAGGATACCATTGAAGCCATGATGACAGAGAATGCGGAAGTGATCAGTATTTATTACGGAGAAGACGCATCAGAGGAAAAGGCAGAAGAACTTGCTGCTGCTGTTGAAGAGCTTTATCCTGACTGTGAAGTAGAGCTTAACAGAGGCGGACAGCCGATTTATTATTACATTATTTCTGTAGAATAAAATGGGAGAAAGTTTAAGAACTCTGAAAGGAGTGGGAGAAAAAACGGAGAAGCTGTTTCAGAAAATAGGTATTTCTGACACGGAATCCCTTCTCCGGTATTATCCCAGGAATTATGATGAGTATGAAACGCCGGCAGATATTGCAGATCTTAAAGAGGGGACGGTAAAAGCCGTCTCTGCTGCAGTATGTTCCGGCGTTTATGTAAATCCGGTACGAGGAAAACAGGTCGTTTCTATTACTGCATGCGACAGTACAGGAAGGATCTCCATTACCTGGTTTAATGCTTCCTATCTGAAAAATACTCTGAAAAAGGGAAGTGTTTTTGTATTCAGAGGAAGAGTGATGAGACGGCAGGGCAAGCTTCAGATGGAGCATCCTGAAATTTTTACCCCTGCAGCCTACGAGGAGATTCTTCACAGCCTTCAGCCGGTCTACGGGCTTACGGCAGGACTTTCCAATAAAACCATTGTAAAGGTGCTTCACCAGCTTCTGAAACAGCAGTCACTGAAAAGTGAATATCTTCCGGAAGAGATCAGGGAAAAATATCAGCTTTCAGATATCAACTATGCGCTCCGCACCATCCATTTTCCCAAAAATATGGATGAGCTTCTTGTATCAAGAAAGCGCCTGGTATTTGATGAATTTCTGTTTTTTATTCTTTCTGTCCAGCTTCTGAAAGAAAAGACAGAAGAGGCGGTGAATCTGTTTCCCATAAAAAAAACATGGACAACAGAGCAGGTGATCGAAAATCTTCCCTACAGGCTTACCAGTGCCCAGCTGAATACCTGGCATGAGATCGAGCGGGATCTTTCCGGGCAGTCTCTGATGTCCAGGCTGGTGCAGGGAGATGTGGGAAGCGGAAAGACGATCCTTGCCTTTCTTGCCATGATCCTGACCTTTGAAAACGGATACCAGTCTGCGCTTATGGTGCCCACAGAGGTTCTTGCCCGCCAGCACTTTGAGGCGTTTCAGACACTTGCCCGGGAACAGGGGCTGGATATTCCGGCTGTTCTTCTTACCGGTTCTAATACGGCAAAGGAAAAAAGACTGATTTATGAAAAAATCAGGGAGGGAAAGACCTCTGTGATCATAGGAACCCATGCTCTGATCCAGGAGGCTGTGCAGTATCGGGATCTTGCCCTTGTGATCATAGATGAGCAGCATCGCTTTGGCGTAAAGCAGAGAGAGGCTCTGGCAACCAGGGGGAATCCTCCGAACATTCTTGTTATGAGCGCAACCCCTATTCCGAGAACTCTTGCCATTATTCTGTACGGCGATCTGGATATTTCTGTGATCGACGAACTGCCGGCAAGAAGGCTTCCTATAAAAAACTGTGTTGTAGATACTTCCTACCGCCCAAAAGCCTATCGTTTCATTGAACGTCAGATCCGGGAGGGCCGCCAGGCATATGTGATCTGTCCTATGGTAGAAGAAAGCGAGGGCATGGAAGCGGAAAATGTTCTGGATTATACAAAAAAATTAAAAGATGCTCTGCCGGAGGATATTTCTGTGGAGTTTCTTCATGGAAAAATGAAACCAAAGGAAAAAAACAGAATCATGGAAGAATTTGCAGCCGGAAGCATCCAGGTTCTTGTTTCCACAACTGTTGTGGAGGTAGGCGTCAACGTTCCGAATGCAACTGTGATGATGATAGAAAATGCTGAGCGCTTCGGTCTTGCCCAGCTTCATCAGCTCCGGGGACGTGTAGGACGGGGCGAACATCAGTCTTACTGCATTTTTATTCAGGGCAGTCAGGAAAGCACAACTTCTAAACGTCTGGAGATCCTTGGGAAATCAAACGACGGTTTTTATATTGCAGGGGAAGACCTGAAGCTTCGGGGACCGGGAGATCTGTTCGGCATCCGTCAGAGCGGCCTGATGGAATTTCGTATTGGAGACATCTACAATGACGCAAATATTCTGAAAACAGCCAGTGAGGCTGCTGCACAGCTTCTTGCCCTTGATCCGGATCTTTCTCTGGAACAGAACCGGCTTCTTAAGGAACAGCTTGATTTCTGCAGGGAGGACGGGCCGGAAAATTTTGGACTTTAGGAGATACAATCCGCAATATCAGGACTTTAGTGAAATAAATTGTTGCAAAAAAACAAAAAACGTAGTATTCTAGTACCGTAATAATTTTATTTCACCTTGTAAGGAGGCTATTATGGCTACAAGAACAACAACAAAGAAAGCAGAACCTAAGACAACAACTGCAAAAACGGCTATCGAAAAAGAGGCTCCTGCAAAGACAGCTGCAGAAACTGAAAAAGCAGACGCAGCTACAGTTAAAAAAACCACAGAGAAAACAACTGCCAGAAAAACAGCAGCTGCAAAGAAAACTGCAGAAAAGCCTGCTGAGAAGAAGGCTGCTGTGAAAAAAACGGCTGTAAAAAGAACTGCAGCAAAGACAGCATCAGTAAATACAGAAGTATATGTACAGTTCTGGGGCAAAGAAGTATATGCGAAGGATGTAGTAGAAAGCGTTAAGAAGATATGGACTGACGAGATGGGCAAAAAAGAATCAGAGCTGAAAGACCTGAAGGTATACATTAAGCCGGAAGACAACGGAGCACATTATGTCATTAACGGTGACATCACAGGCTTCCTTGGTTTATAAGAAACAGAAAAAAGCTCAGGGGACAGTTGTCACCTGAGCTTTTCTTCTGGCTGTCTTGTTAGAACTGGCTGTTCTGAGCACCGCCGGACATCTGACGTTCCTGTTCAGCGATCATTTTACGGACCATTTCACCGCCTACAGATCCGTTCTGCTTGGATGTCAGGTTTCCGTTGTAACCATCAGTAAGCGGTACGCCAAGCTCATTGGCAACCTCAAATTTGAAACGGTTAAGAGCACCTTTTGCTTCTGGTACAGTTGCTTTGTTAGAAGAACTTGTGTTTGACATGATTCATTTCCTCCTTGGTTGTTTTTGTTATTTGGATGTTACACTGGTAGTATGTGAAATTTACGGAATAATACACTAGAATATACTGTCTGCGCTTCCAGAATTTTGAAATTATTAATTTTCTGTGAATTTTGTATATTCTATAAGATTTAATTGCGTTTTTTTTGGACATTTGTTATAATATCAAGGGAAATAAAGAATGTATAAAGAAGAGAAGTAAAGAAACTATAAAATGTATTGGTGAGAATGGAGAGATGATCAATGAATTTAGGAATCATTGCACACAACAGTAAAAAAGTACTTATTGAAGATTTTTGTATTGCCTACAAGAATATTCTCGCTAAGCATGAAGTTTATGCTACGGGAACCACCGGAAGAAGAATCGAGGAGGCCACAAACCTGCATGTGCATAAATTTCTTGCAGGCAGCATAGGCGGTGACAAACAGTTTATGGAAATGATCGAGCGTCAGGATCTTGATATGGTGATCCTGTTTTACAATCCGGCAATGCTTGATCCCAAGGAGCCGGATATTGCGGCCATTACCATGCGCTGCGATCAGTATAATATACCGGTAGCTACCAATATAGCTACAGCAGAACTTCTGATCCTCGGACTTGCGCGAGGGGATCTGGATTGGAGACTTAATCTTAAATGAGAGTAATTGCAGGAAAAGCCCGCCGCCTTCCTCTGAAGACGCTGCCGGGATCAGATACAAGGCCCACAACGGACCGGATAAAAGAAACTTTATTTAACATACTTCAGCAGGAAATACCGGACTGCTCCTTCCTGGATCTTTTCAGCGGAAGTGGCGCCATTGGTATTGAGGCTTTAAGCAGAGGTGCTGCATCTGCTGTGTTTGTAGAAAAAAATCCAAAAGCCTGCTCCTGCATCAGAGAAAATCTGACATTTACAAAACTTGCGGAAAATGGTAAACTGTTAGCCATGGATGCATTGCAGGCGCTGCGTTCTCTGGAAGGACACCAGGCGTTTGACTGCATTTTTATGGATCCGCCCTATGAAAAAGGCCTGGAACGTCAGGTTCTGGAATATCTGGCGGACAGTACACTGGCAGATGAACATACGCTGATCATCACAGAGGCAGATCTTCATACGGATTTTTCCTATGCGGAGGAAATGGGATATCAGATCAGCCGCTCAAAGGAATATAAGACGAACAAGCATGTTTTTCTGTACAAAAGAAAGTGAGAACATACATGGTAACAGCAGTTTATCCGGGAAGCTTTGACCCGGCCACCTACGGTCATCTGGATGTGATCCGCAGGGCCAGCGTTTCCTTTGACAGAGTGGTAGTGGGAGTTTTGCATAATTCTGCAAAAAGTCCGTTGTTTTCTGTGGAAGAACGTGTTAATATACTAGAAAAGGCGACAAAAGATATTCCAAATGTAGAAGTGAAGCCTTTTGAAGGTTTGTCAGTGAATTTTGCAAGAGAGAATCACGCGCAGGTTATTATAAGAGGGCTGCGGGCAGTTACAGATTTTGAGTATGAACTGCAGATGGCACAGACAAATCGTGTCCTGGCTCAGGATATAGATACTGTTTTTATGACTACAAGCCTTGAATACGCATATTTAAGTTCCACCATCATGAAGGAAGTGGCTTCCTTCGGGGGAGACTTAAGCAAGTTTGCGCCGCCGGAGATCATCGAGGCGGTAAAACAGAAAATGCCGAAAGATAAACAGATAAAATAAGGAGAGTGTATTATGAGCAGCAGAATTGAACAGATTATTGATGAGATTGATGAGTATGTGGAGAGCTGTAAATTTCAGCCTCTTTCTACTACCAAGATTGTCGTACAGAAGGAAGAGATCATGGAGCTTCTCAGAGAGCTTCGTCTGAAAACTCCAGATGAGATTAAACGCTACCAGAAGATCATCAGCAACAAAGATGCCATTCTGGAAGATGCACAGGCAAAGGCAGACGCGATCATCGCAGACGCACAGGCAAAAGCCCAGGAACTGGTAACACAGCATGAGATCATGCAGAAGGCTTATGCACAGGCGAACGAGACGATCAATGCAGCAAACAAACAGGCACAGGAAATTCTGGACTCCGCTACAGAAGATGCAAACAGCATTCGTCTGAGCGCGATCACATAT
>ERZ894183.635-NODE-635-length-25738-cov-16.748394_pt1 | contig 25738 bp, 17 predicted proteins | sample MGYA00380279_ERZ894183 | MGnify/ENA primary metagenome ERZ894183 (study PRJEB32331, sample SAMN06328422) | human gut metagenome | biome: human gut microbiome; feature: stool | host: Homo sapiens | collected 2013-06-26 ... | reverse complement strand
GGGATATGGAGTCCATTGGGGACATTGCCACTGTAACGGTGCATATTAAGAAGATTCGTGAGAAGATAGAGTTTAACACGGCCAAACCGCAGTATATTGAGACGATATGGGGGGTTGGGTACCGGTTTAAGGTGTAATATTGACATAACACTAAATTTAGTGTAATATAAAGATAGCTAAGAAAGTAGTTAAGACTATGTGGACACAAAGCGAAATCCCGTGTATGCCAGTACACGGGATTTCATTTTAAGTTAGCTGTCTTTATGTTTTCTGTCTAACCATTTGCATATGTAGTAGCCAGCTACACTTGCCATGACAGAAAATATGAAAGTAGTTAAGAGTTCCATGCAGACTACCTCCTTCCTGCTGGAAAGAGTCGACAGCATATTCATTATATCTCATACAGATGGAGATGTCTATGGAACAAGAAGGATGATAACATTACTTTTCCTCATGGTAGTATGAAACTCCTGTACTACCACAAATACTACCGAAAGCAACACGGCTAGAAAAAAGTGAGAGGGAAAGAAAAGGTAAGATGTGGAAAGTTCCTAGAGATAACAAGGGATAAAGAGGTATAAAACTTTAGACACGGTTAAATTGGGGACAGTTTATCGGCTACCGGTTTAAGGTGTAATATTAACATGACACTTGCTTTGGCTATATGGTTTCGGTCCAGTCATTTGCTCTCGAATATTGTAAGAGCTTACATAAATGAGACGGAAATGAACCGGGATGGGCTTTTGACGGATTCAGGGTTATTCGCAAAGTTATGTACATACAACACCGAAAGTTCGCATATACGATTAAACAACGCATATGTGAAAATGACAGAAAATGAAAGTGCTTACAGCGATTTTACCTTAAAATTTAACAAATTTTCACGGAAAAACTCTTTACTCGCGAAAACTTTGTGATATAATGAACGAGGTGGACGGACAAGACATGTATATTTGTTCCGTTCAGAATGAGAGGCATAAAACAGAGCGTAGAATGCCAGTCTACAAGAACATGAGGAGGAATTAACTTATGGCAAAATGGGTTTATAAGTTCCACGAAGGCAGTGCGGCAATGAGAAACCTTCTTGGCGGCAAGGGCTGCAACTTAGCAGAGATGACAAACCTGGGAATGCCCATTCCACAGGGATTTACTGTTACAACAGAGGCTTGTACCGAATATTATAACTGTGGCAAGCAGATTTCACAGGAAATTCAGGACCAGATTTTTGAGGCCATTACCTGGCTGGAAGGTATCAATGGCAAGAAGTTTGGTGATACAGAGGATCCGTTACTGGTTTCCGTACGTTCCGGCGCACGTGCATCCATGCCTGGTATGATGGATACAATCCTGAACCTGGGATTAAACGATGTTGCAGTCGAGGGATTTGCAAAGAAGACCGGCAACCCAAGATTTGCTTACGATTCCTACCGCAGATTCATCCAGATGTATTCTGACGTTGTTATGGAAGTTCCAAAGTCCTATTTCGAGAAAATCATCGATGAGATGAAAGAAGCAAAGGGCGTACATTTTGATACAGATCTGACTGCTGATGATTTAAAAGAGCTGGCAGCAAAATTCAAGGCTGTTTACAAGGATGCCATGAATGGCGAGGAATTCCCGCAGAATCCTACCGAACAGCTGATGGGCGCTGTTAAGGCTGTGTTCCGTTCCTGGGACAACCCACGTGCCATCGTATACCGCCGTATGAACGATATCCCTGGCGACTGGGGTACTGCTGTTAACGTTCAGACCATGGTATTCGGAAATAAGGGCGAGACCTCCGGTACAGGTGTTGCGTTTACACGTAACCCATCCACCGGTGCAAAGGGAATCTACGGCGAGTACCTGATTAACGCACAGGGCGAGGACGTGGTTGCAGGTGTCCGTACACCACAGCCAATCTCCAAACTGGCAGAGGACCTTCCGGAGTGCTATAAGGAATTTATGGATCTGGCTATAAAGCTGGAGAACCATTTCCGCGATATGCAGGATATGGAGTTTACCATTGAGGAAGGCAAGCTGTACTTCTTACAGACACGTAACGGCAAGAGGACTGCTCCGGCAGCCATCCAGATTGCCTGCGATTTAGTAGATGAAGGCATGATTACCCCGGAAGAGGCTGTATGCAGAATCGAGGCTAAGTCCTTAGACCAGCTGCTGCATCCCACCTTTGTTCCGGAAGCACTGAAGGCCGGCGAAGTAATCGGAAGCGCGCTTCCTGCATCTCCTGGCGCTGCGGCCGGCAAGGTGTACTTTACAGCTGACGAGGCTAAGGATGCCGGCAAGGGCGGCAGAGGCGAGAGAGTTATCCTGGTTCGTCTGGAGACATCCCCAGAGGATATTGAGGGCATGCACGCAGCACAGGGTATCCTGACTGTCCGCGGCGGTATGACCAGCCATGCAGCAGTTGTTGCACGTGGCATGGGAACCTGCTGTGTATCCGGCTGCGGCGAGATTAAGATTGACGAAGAGGCTAAGGTATTTGAACTTGGCGGACATACATTCCATGAGGGGGATTACATTTCCCTGGATGGTTCTACAGGAAAGATCTACAAGGGCGACATCGCTACACAGGAAGCTACTGTAAGCGGTAACTTTGAGCGCATCATGAAGTGGGCTGACCAGTTCAGAACCCTGCGTGTACGCACCAACGCAGATACCCCTGCAGATACCCTGAACGCGGTTAAGCTGGGCGCCGAGGGTATCGGTCTCTGCCGTACAGAGCATATGTTCTTTGAAGCAGAGAGAATTCCGAAGATTCGTAAGATGATTCTGTCCGAGACAGTTGAGCAGAGAGAAGAAGCATTAAACGAGCTGATTCCATTCCAGAAGGGCGACTTCAAGGCCATGTACAAGGCTCTGGAGGGAAGACCTATGACCATTCGTTACCTGGATCCGCCTCTGCATGAGTTTGTTCCCACCGATCCGGAGGACATCAAGGCTCTGGCTGATGATATGGGAATGACAGTTGAGGCTGTTAACGCCAAGTGTGCTGAACTCCATGAGTTCAACCCAATGATGGGTCACCGTGGATGCCGTCTGGCTGTTACTTATCCGGAAATCGCTAAGATGCAGACAAGGGCTGTCATGGAAGCTGCAATCGAGGTTAAGGAAGAGTGCGGATATGACATTGTTCCTGAGATTATGATTCCATTAGTTGGCGAGAAGAAAGAGCTTAAGTACGTCAAGGACGTAGTGGTTGAGACTGCTGAACTGGTTAAGAAGGAGATGAACTCCGATATCCAATACCACATTGGTACCATGATTGAGATTCCGAGAGCAGCCCTGACTGCTGACAAGGTTGCAGAAGAAGCGGACTTCTTCTCATTCGGAACCAATGACCTTACACAGATGACCTTCGGCTTCTCACGTGACGATGCCGGTAAGTTCCTGGATTCCTACTACAAGGCTAAGATTTACGAGTCTGACCCATTTGCAAGGCTGGATCAGGAAGGCGTTGGACAGCTGGTTAAGATGGCTGTTGAGAAGGGACGCTCCACAAAGGCAGACCTTAAGTGCGGTATCTGCGGCGAGCACGGCGGCGATCCTTCATCTGTAGAGTTCTGCCATAAGATTGGACTGAACTATGTATCCTGCTCACCATTCCGTGTTCCGATTGCACGTCTGGCAGCAGCTCAGGCAGCGTTGAACAATAAGTAACATTGTGGTTTACGCTAAAACTATTAAGTGATCTTGTAATCAGTGCTTGATATAATATAAACAGGCAAAAGAGATTATATTTATTTGAAGCACAAAGGGAAACCCTCAGGACCGCAATTCCTGAGGGTTTCATTTGAGTTAGTTGTCGTCCTTATTTCTGTCTGACCCCTGCGTCTGTAACGGGCAATTACATTTACCATGACAGATACAATAAAGGGGATAAAACCAGTTGATAAATGCGGCATACCATGGATGGCGGACTCTTGGGAGTCCGCTTTTCTGTACTCTCAGCCGTTTTATTCGTCCCGGCCGCTATCTCCATACGGACCGGGTGGTTGAACTTCCGGACTTTGTCTGCCGCATTTATAACCCAGCGCAGAACTGATTTGGCTGCTGGCAGACAGCAGTGCTGAGAGATACCGGTCCATGGCAGATGGCTTTATATTGTTGGTTGTTCCTGAGACGCCCAGACTGTAATTCACTTCGCCGCGATAATCATAAATAGGGGCGGCAATACATCTGACGCCTAAAGCTATCTCTTCGTCGTCCACTGCATAGCCCTGGCTGCGTATGATTGCCAGCTGTTCCATCAGAATGTCCATGTCCGTAATTGTTTTGGGAGTATAAGCTGTCAGGGGGTAGTCCTTTAACAAACGCACAGCAGCGAAAGGGGGGCGGAAAGCAAGGATACACTTTCCGACAGAGGAACTATGCAGCGGCTCCGCCATGCCGACAGTAGCCGACAGGTTATATACCTTATTTGACTGGACTTGATCTACTACATAGGCTGCATCGTTATTGAAGGCACATAAATGTACACTTTCATCCAGTTCATCATAAAGCTTTGTCAAAAAGGGACGGGCAATTGTTATGATATTAATATTACGTTTTACGCCTTCTCCCAAATATAAGATTTTAAAGCCCAGGCCATACTTTTTTGTTGCAGGATCTGCCTGCACCATATCATGTTTTTTCAGAGTCTCCATTAGCCGGGAGACAGTGCTTTTATTTACACCTAATTCTTCCGCAATTTCTGTAACGCTTGCCGTGTTTTTCTGTTCAAGAATTGACAGAATTGTCATTGCTCGATCAAGAGATTGTATCATTTTATCGCTCCTATAAGAATCCTTGCCGGTATCAATTCCGGCATCAATATTTTTTATGTTATCTACCGATTTCCCCAACAGTTTTGGATCGAATCCCCCACCCCATATGGATTTCTCTCATTATAACATATATCTTACATTAACACTACTTTGGCAAATATGACTATAAATACCTTGTTTATTTGTGGAAAAAAGACAAAATTACTCATGGTTGCATAATGCGCAATTGAGTTCCCGATTGTGTATTGTAACATATTCTCGTTATGATATAATCAAATCCAAGAAAGGGGTAATTTTAACCGAACTGATTACCAGAAGGAGGAAGGAAGTTTAAATGGAAGCAAATGTCTAAAAAGAGGCGGGGAAGATGGAAGCACATGAAATTAAAAAGGATATAGAGGAATAATTATGAATGAAATGATGGAACAGAGAAAAAAACGTGCGAAAGAGATTAAAACACACGGCACAATTCGTAAAGCTGTGGAAGCTGGCAGCCTGGAACAATTTCAGGACATCAGCCTCAGCGAGGCAGTTGTGTTAGGGTTAATAAATCAGGGTGTGAAAACCTTTGTGGGTATTTTCGGTCATGGAATGACTGATGTCGGTGAAGTGCTGCGTATATATGAAGAAGAAAATGCTGTTAAGACGGTTAATGTCCGGAACGAAGTAGAAGCTTCCCATGTGGCGGCTATGCTCAGATGGAAATATAATGAGGTTCCGGCGGTTTTTACTTCCATTGGACCGGGTGCCTTACAGGCCGCTGCCGGATCGCTGGTTCCGTTGGCCAATGGCCTTGGCATCTATTATTTGATGGGTGATGAAACCAGCCACAGTGAAGGGCCTAACATGCAGCAAATCCCCAAAAGAGAGCAGGAACTGTTTCTGCGGCTCCTGTCAACATTTGGGCCTGCATATTCGCTGCATACGCCGGAAGCAGTGTTTACAGCGTTGAAAAGAGGAGATGCGGCAGTCCATGGAAGAGCAAAACGTACACCATTTTACATGCTTCTTCCCATGAATATCCAGCCCAAATTAATGAAAAGCTGCAATCTGCTTGAGTTTACTGAAAAATCAGAGGAGTCAAAAGTTATAAGCACAGATATGAGTGTTTTCAACGCCGCACTGGAGGCTATCCTAGATTCGTCCAGGATTACAGTCAAAGTTGGAGGCGGAGCAGCAGATGTCACGGCCGAAGTACTGGAGGAATTTTTGGAACTGACAGATGCTGTATATGTACACGGACCGCAGGTACCGGGCTTATATCCATATTCAAAAAAGCGCAATATGAGTGTTGGCGGTTCCAAGGGTTCAATATGCGGAAATTACGCTATGAACGAATGTGATTTAATGATTGCCATTGGAGCAAGAGGCGTTTGTCAATGGGACAGTTCAGGAACCTCGTTTCGTAAGGCTAAGAAAATTATAAATATCAATTGCGATTACGATGACCTGGCCCAATATAATAATTCTGTGCGCATACAGGGTGATGCAGAAGAAGTACTCTTAAAAATAATTGAGCTGCTGAAAAAAACTGAAAATAAAACATCTGACCCTGAGTGGCTGAAAGAATGTACGGATAAGCGGATGGAGTGGGAGACCTATAAGCAGCTAAGATATGACAATCCTGTCTTGGTGGATGAAAAGAGGGGAGAGTCCATTCTGACAGAACCAGCAGCCATCAAAAAGGCAGTGGACTTTGCGGATATGCATGGCTGCGTAAAAATATTTGATGCGGGGGATGTTCAGGCAAACGGGTTCCAGATTGTAACAGATGAAAAACCGGGACAAACAATAACAGACACAGGCTCATCCTATATGGGATTTGCAGTATCCTCCATGCTTGCTTTTGCACTGGCAGGAGGAAAAGATTACCCTGTGGCCTTTACCGGTGACGGAAGCTTTATGATGAATCCCCAGATATTAATTGACGGGGTTCAGCATGGACTCAGAGGCATGATTGTTTTGTTTGATAACCGGCGTATGGGGGCTATTACCAGTCTGCAGCACTCTCAATATGACGTAGAGTATAAAACCGATGATTCAGTTATAGTAGATTACGTTCAAATGGCAGAAGCAGTCAAAGGGGTGAAGGGATTCTATGGCGGAGCTACGGCCGAGGAACTTGAAAAAGCATTATGCCAGGCATATGAGCATGATGGTCTGTCCCTGGTGCATGTCCCCGTATATTACGGCAGAGACGAGCTGTCCGGCCTTGGTTCTTTTGGAGACTGGAATGTTGGAAATTGGTGTGAAAGGGTCCAGAAACTGAAACATACGATTGGCTTTTAGGCCCTTTAAGAGCACTGCATTATCTGAGGAAACGGTCATGTGTTGTTGTGAAAACGGATGACTTAAAAAATATACAATAAAAACGGAGGAAATATTCTATGAATTATGAAATTCCAGAAACAATGAAAGCATGGGTCTTGGGGGATCCTGGAGTACTTACGTTGGAAGAGAAACCGGTTCCGCAGCCTAAAAAGTCAGAGGTACTTGTAAAAATTGACGCGGTGGCTATTTGCGCCACTGATTTGGAAATCATTGAAAACGGACCACCCGCTATGATTCAAGGCGGTCTGCCTTTTAATAAGGGTTTTACGCCCGGTCATGAGTATATGGGAACCGTTGTTAAGCTGGGAGATGGTGTTGATGAGTATAAAGTTGGCGACAGAGTGGCAGTGGAAATCCATGCCGGCTGTTCCAGCTGTGAGCGCTGCCGCGAGGGCATGTATACTTCGTGCCTGAATTATGGCAAAAACTACGAAGGCAACGATAAAGGCCACAGAGCCAATGGTTTTACAACGGATGGAGGCTTTGCGGAATACGCTATCAACAATGTAAATACGTTGTGCCATGTGGGGGACAATGTTACTGACGAAGAGGCAACACTGATTGTGACGGCCGGAACTGCAATGTATGGTTTAGATACCCTTGGCGGTTTGATTGCAGGTCAGTCGGTGGTTGTAACCGGACCAGGACCCATTGGTCTGATGGCGGTTGCGGTCGCTAAGGCTTTGGGCGCCAATCCGGTAATTTTGACCGGTACAAGAGATAACAGACTTGAGCTTGGTAAAAAACTGGGGGCAGATTACACTGTAAATGTCAGAAACCAGGATGTTGTCAAGGCGGTTAAAGAAATTACAAATGGTGAAGGTGTTCACTATGTAATGGAATGCTCCGGCGCCCCAAATGCTGTTAATGAAGCAGCCAATATGGTCAAAAGGGGCGGAAGAATCTGTCTGGCTGCTTTTCCGTCAAAGCCTGTTGAGGTTGATGTGGCAGCTTTGGTCCGCAATAACATTTCTCTCTTTGGCATCAGAGGCGAAGGCAGAAGCGCTGTTCACAGAGCGGCTTCCCTGATTAGCGAAAAGCGCTTTGACGCCTCCCTGATTCATACTCATACATTTGGCTTTGGGGATCTGCTTACAGCCCTGAAATATTCAAAAGAAAGAATAGACGACGCAATCAAAGTAGTTGTGAAGATTCCGGGCTAGGAGAGTAATTGTATGCTTCAATACAAAAAATATTATATGCCGAAATCAAAGGAAGAACTTTTCCGTTTGATGGAACAAAATGCTCATTCCTTTGATATTATTTCCGGAGGAACCGATCTGTTTGCAGAAGAAAGGACTCCTTTTAACGGTCAGGACTCTGCAATTGATATCAGCAGCATTGAAGATTTTTCCATAATTGAATCTAAATGCGGGTTCATAACAATTGGGGCAAATATCAGAATTCAACAGTTTTTAGAAGAACCGGTATTAATTGACACTGTGCCTGTTTTGAGGCATGCAGCCAGTTACTTTGCAGATCAGCAGATACGGGAGATTGCAACAGTTGGAGGCAACCTGGCAAACGCATCTCCCTGCGCTGATTTGATACCGCCTTTATTGGCCATGGATGCAACGGTTCATACGATTAGGAAAAACGGAAACGATATTTGCACGAGTGATGTACCGCTATCTGATTTTATTAAAGGCGTTGGTAAAACTTCGTTGTCTGAAGGAGAGGTTATCCAGTCAGTTACATGCCCCATATTAAAAGATTACGGGTGTGCCTTTAAAAAAGTCGGGCTTAGACGCTCTTTGTGTATTTCAACCGTGAACTCTGCCTTTTTAGTAAAGGCCGATGAAACGAATCAATATTTTAAGGATGTCAGAATTGTGTTTGGAGGAATCGGGCCGGCTCCTGTAAGATTAAATGAAATCGAGGACAATTTGAAGGGAAACCGTATTTCAAAGGATATAATTCTGAAGATGGCCGAATGTATTCCCGGAGATATTGTTAAGTCCAGAAGCAGAAGAGAGTATAGAAAGACAGTCATCAGAAACTTTTTGCTGGCCGGTCTTTATGAATCACTTGCAGAAATTAATATTGTACCGTGTTGACCAAATGCCGAAGACGCAAAAATGCATCTTAAAAGAGTGGAAAATTATGAATGCAGAACTTGTAAAGATAGAATTAAAAGTAAATGGCAAAAAAGTTTGTAAATATGTTGCTCCGTCAATGAGACTTGCGGATTTTTTGAGAGAAGAGCTTCATTTGATTGGAACAAAAAAGGGCTGCAATGCAGGAGAGTGCGGAACTTGTTCTGTTTTGATTAACGGCGTACTGAAAAAGAGCTGTATGATACCGGTTATCAAAGCCAATCACTGTGAGATTCTGACCATAGAAGGCATTGGAACTGACGGGTTGAGTATTATACAAAGATGTTTCATAAAAGCCGGGGCTGTTCAATGCGGTTATTGTACTCCGGGTATGATTATGGCAGCTACAACTATATTAAAAGAAAACAGGCATCCTGATAAAGTCGAAATCAGAAGACGTCTCGGCGGAAATATATGCAGATGCACAGGCTACGTCAAAATAGTTGAAGCCATAGAATTGGCACGGGATATCCTGAATCATGACCAAAGCGCTGATTGTCTGGATTCCATTGTTCCGGATACAGGCAAAATCATCGGTTCACGGATAGAGAGAGTGGACGCCAAGGGGAAGGCTGCGGGCGCGCTGGAATATGCGGCCGACATGACGATGCCCAGAATGCTTCATGTCCACCTTGTCAGAAGCAGGGAGGTTCATGCTGAGATACTGAAGATTGATTATGAAAAGGCACTTACGATGCCGGGGGTTGAAACGGTTATTACCAGTAAAGATGTGCCGGGCGAAGATGGGTTTGGCGTCTACTATCATGATCAGCCCGTTCTGGCAAAGGGTAAAATCCGCTTTTATGGAGAACCGGTTGCAGCTATTGTAGCTGAAACGTTAGAAGAGGCGGAAGAAGCTGAAAAATTAATTGAGATTACATACAGGAAGCTTCCTGTTGTCTCTGGTATTGCCGATGCAATTGGCTGTAAATCAGTGGTTCATGATGATTACCCGGACAACGTGGTTTCTTTCACATCTGTTACAAAAGGCGATGTTGAAAACGGTTTTAGAAACAGCGATATTATTGTTGAACAGGATTATTCTACACAATGTGTGGATCATGCCTATCTTGAAACGGAAGCAGGTCTTGCGTATTGCGATCCTGACGGAGTATTGGTGGTAAAATCATGCGATCAGGATATCACTCATCACCGCATGCTTTTGGCGAAAATTCTTGACATGCCCATCAATAAAATCAGGGTTATCATGACGCCTGTGGGCGGCGGCTTTGGCGGCAAGGAGGATATGATTTATCAGGGTATTTTAGCCATTGCCGCGCTTAAAACAAAACGGCCTGTAAAGCTGGTCTTTTCCAGAAATGATTCCATGATTGGAAGCTGTAAACGTCATCCTGTTTTAATTCACCATAAAATCGGATTGAGGAAAGACGGCAAAATACAAGCAGTTGAAATAGATTTAAAATCAGATGGGGGAGCCTATTGTTTTTCCACAAAAGGAACAGTGGCCAAATCAGCCATATTGGGAGCGGGACCTTACGAAATAGAGAACGTCAGGGTTATCTCAAAAGGTTACTATACAAACAATACGCCTTCCGGGGCAATGAGAACGTTCGGAATCTTACAGCCCACCTTTGCAATCGAATCAACGATGGATATCTGCTCTGAACGTTTGGGAATTGATCCAATTGAACTGCGTTTAATAAACGGAGTAAGGGACGGATCGGTTACCCATACCGGGCAGGTACTGGGGAGTGTGAGCTATTGTGAAACCCTGAAGCAATGTGCACGGATAGCCGCATGGGAACCGGGGCCGTCTAATGTAAGAGGCCGGGTGAGAAAAGATGTAAAGGGCAGCCAGACTGTACAGCCTTACATACCAGGCAGTGAGTTCAAGGCCCCTGCTGCTGTTGAACTTTGTAAAGCAAGATTTAAATACGGGCGCGGTGTCGGAACAGGGTGGTACGGAATAGGACGCTGCGCAACGGTTGATAAGGCCGGAGCATTTGTCGAAATTGACGACGGCGGCACTGCTATGATATTAACCGGTGTTACTGAGATTGGCGAAGGTATTCTGACCGTTTTAACACAGATTGCGGCGGATGAACTTGGAATGTATCCGGAAGATATTACCATCGGGGATAACGATACAGCAAGATCTCCTGAAGCCGCCCATGCCGGTGCCAGCAGACAGTCGTATATGATTGGCAATGCGGTATTAAATGCATGCAGGGATGTAAAAGAGAAATTTATAAGGGAAATTGCAGCCTACTGGAATGTTGATTCTTCCTCAATCTGTATGAAGAACAGAAGAATTTTTGTGCAGGGCCACTCCCGTTATGATCTTTCTCTTAAAGAGGCCGTTGATATTTGTAAAAAGGTTAGGGGCTATGTTCCTTTAGGTTCAGGCACGTATACAGCTCATCATGAAGCCTTGGATCCGGTGAGCGGAGAAGGAAATCCCTGGCAGGCGTATGTGTTTGGAAGCCAGATTGCGGAGGTTGCCGTTGATACGTTTACAGGAGAGGTTCATGTTCTGGGCATCTGGGCTTCCCATGATGTTGGAAGAGCAATCAATCCTCAGGGGATTGAAGGGCAGATCGAAGGCGGCGCTGTTCAGAGCATCGGACAGGCTATTATGGAAAATTTTGTATTATCTGAAGGCGTGCCTGTAAACAGGAACTTTGCAAAATATATTCTGCCTACCAGCGTGGATGTGCCGATGTTTTGCACCAGTCTGGTTGAAAACAGGGATCCTTTTAGTCCCCTTGGCGCAAAAGGAATTGGCGAGCCGGCTCCTCTGCCCACAATACCGGCAATTGTGAATGCCATTTATGATGCCGTGGGGGTACGGGTCACTTCACTTCCGGCTACACCGGAAAAGATCTTAAATGAAATGTCTGAATAATCATCTTCGTTTCTCACCGCGCAGGCAGATTATCAGATAAAATGGAGAAAATTGATTATGAGTAATATAAATAATGTATCGGGTACATCGGGTGGTTTATCAGTAAATACAAAAAGATGGATTTATATATGTATTAGCCTTATTGTGTTGGTATTTATTAAGAATGTCAGCTTTCCGGCATCAATTGCTACGATAAAAGATGCAACGCTGACACCGGAAGGGCAGAATGCACTGGCTGTTTTGATTTTTGCCCTTCTGCTCTGGATAACAGAAGCGATTCCGTTCCACTTTACAGGTCTGCTGGCAATGGCGCTGTTGGCCCTGTTCGGTGTGGATTCCTTTGGGGGCATTGTTAAAACCGGTTTTGGCAACATTAATGTTATATTCTTTATCGGCGTATTTATCTTAAGTGCGTTCATCAATAAATCAGGGCTTGGAAAAAGGCTTGTTAACGTATGCCTTTCAATCACCGGAAACAGCACTCAATATGTTATATTAGGCTTCCTGGTGGTGGGCGTGCTGTTATCAATGTGGATTTCCAACATGGCTGTTGCTGCCATGCTTATGCCGCTGGCCAAGTCTCTTCTGGATGAGGAGGGATTAAAGCCGCTGGAAAGCAACTTCGGTAAGGCATTGCTCATTTCTGTGGCCTGGGGCAGCTTAATCGGCGGATTTGGAACACCTGCAGGAAACGGCCCAAATCCATTGGCCATTGGCTTTATGAAGGATATGGCCGGAATTGATGTTTCATTTCTGGACTGGATGATATACGGGGTTCCGATTTCACTGATTCATATTCCCATTGCATGGGGGCTGCTCTTATTGGCATTCAAGCCTGAAATGAAGTATCTTAAAAGGACAAATCAGGAGATTAGGAATGAATTCAGAAACCAGCCCAGGCTATCCCGGGATGAAAAGGTTACTTTAATTCTTTTTGTTGCAACGGTTGCGTTATGGGTGTTTTCCTCACAGCTTTCAGAACTGTTGGGCGTTGACATTCCAATTGCTTTGCCGGTTATTTTAACCACAATGCTGTTTTTCTTCCCGGGTGTCAGCAAAACGAAATATAAAGAAATAGAAAAGGAAATGTCCTGGAGCAGTATCATTTTAGTGCTTTCCGGCGTATCCCTGGGGATGGTACTCTACCAGACAGGAGTTGCAAACTGGATTGCGCTGGGGCTGTTAGGAAATCTGGGCGGATTAAGCCCCATTCTGATGATTTTTGTGGTGGTATTAAGTGTATCGCTGATGAATATTACGCTTTCCAGCGCCACAGTATCTGCAAGTATTGTTATTCCTATTATTATAGAGCTGTCTATTAATCTTGGGATATCCACGTTGGCCATAGCATTTCCGGCGGCATTGGCATCTTCACTGGCGTTTATTTTAATTACATCTACTCCGACAAACGTAATTGCATATTCAGCGGGGTATTTTTCAATCAAAGATTTTGCAAAGGCAGGAGTCCTGATGTCGATTGTGTCCTGTGCAATCGTGGCTGTCGTTATGTACGGCGTCGGACTGTTAACAGGATTGTACTAAGAAGCAGAAGGCAATCTGGTTATGGCGAAAGGAGGAAAGGGAACATGAAAATCGCGGTTATCAATGAAGTAAGTGCTTCAATCAGAAATGAAGATATTGTCAACGCATTACATAAGACCACCAATGCAGAGGTACTGAATGTGGGGATGAAGAATCCGGAACAAACCCCGTCTTTAACGTATATTCACACCAGTTATATGGCGGCTATTCTTTTAAATACCGGCAGCTGCGACTTCGTTATTGGGGGATGCGGCACCGGACAGGGTTTTTTAAATGGTGTACTGCAATTTCCTGGGGTGGTGTGCGGTTTGATCGTGGAACCGTTAGATGCCTGGCTCTTTTCACAAATAAACGGAGGCAACTGCGTGTCTCTGCCGCTTAATAAAGGATATGGCTGGGCGGGCAGCATAAATCTGGAGTATATTTTTGAAAAATTGTTTGCAGACCCGGCCGGGGCAGGTTATCCTAAGGAAAGAGCAAAGAGTCAGGCAATGAGCCGCCAGACATTAGCAGGTATCTCAAAGCTTTCCCACAAAGATTTTACAGATATTCTTAAAGCTTCGGATCCGGAAATATTAAAAGCGATTGCGGGAAGTAAAGATTTTATGAAGGTCTTGGCGGATGGCGGTGAAAAGGCAAAGGCAGTCCTTGAATTACTGGGGGAAAACAGGTAAGAGAGGTATTATATGGTACAGTCACTGGCGAGAGGAATTGAGATTTTATCAATCATTCAAGAAAGAGGAAGTGCGACAATTGTGGAGGTGGCATCCGTTCTTGGGGTGGACAAAAGTACGGTTTCCCGCCTGATGGCAACGCTGATGCACTATGATATGGTAAGTATTGACCCGGTCAGTAAGAAATACCGGCTGGGATTTCGGAATCTGTACCTCAGCGAAGGAGTTAAAAAAAATTTCAATGTGGCTATTGTAGCGCGGCCCTATCTATACAAAATTTGTGATGATACCAAAGAAAGTGTCCATCTGGCGGCAATGGGAAATCGCAAAATGTATATTGTGGATCAGGTACGGAGCCAGAGGGAATACAATCTTTCGGCCCAGATTGGAATGATTGAAGCGTGGCATTGTTCCGCTGTGGGAAAATGTGTTCTGGCTTACAAACCTCCGTCATTTATTGAAGACATCTTCCGCGATTATGATTTTGAACATTATACATCCAATACGATTACAACCTATCAGAATTTAGAAAAAGAGTTAAAGAAGATTAGGGAGCAGGGCTATGCTCTGGATGACGAGGAACGCACGTTGGGGGTGAGATGCCTGGCAGTACCGGTTTTCAATTACAGCGGCAATGTCAGCTGCTGCATCGGTATTTCTGCTCCCAAGGAGCAGATTACTGAGGCAACCATTAAGAAATATACATTATGCATGAAAAAATATGGCAGCCAGATAAGCAAAGAATTAGGTTACGGATTGTATCGCAGTTAAGATATGCTGTAGAAACAAAAAACAGAAAAGGATATTTAATATGAGTAATTTTATAGATAAATTTAGCTTGGCGGGTAAGAAGGCAATTGTGACCGGCGGTGCAAAGGGGCTGTGTAATGGAATGGCACAGGCGCTCCATGATGCAGGGGCCGAGGTGGTTCTGCTGGATATTTTGGATATGGTTGGAGATTCCGCCGGGGAGATGGCAAAAAAAGGTCCCATGGTACATGCGGTAAGGGGCGACCTGACCAAAACAGAAGAGCTGGAGAATATATATAATGAATGTTTGGAGAAGCTGGGAGGCAGGGTGGACATATTGCTGAATGGAGCAGGCATACAGTTTAGGGCTCCGGCTGTTGATTTTCCCCATGACCGCTGGGAGAAAATTATTGCCCTTAATATGAATGCGGTATTTTATATGTCGCAGCTGGCCGGCAAAACAATGCTGGCGCAAAAATATGGTAAGATTATCAATATAGCATCCATGACCGCATTTTTTGCCAGTGTGTTGATTCCGGCATACAGTGCCAGTAAAGGCGGAGTGGCACAAATAACAAAGGCACTTTCCAATGAATGGGCCGGTCAGGGAGTGAATGTAAACGCAATTGCACCGGGGTATATGGCCACTGAGCTAACTGCCAATATAAAGGAAGTAAATCCAAAGCAATATGAAGAAATCACCAGCCGGATTCCCGCGGGGCGCTGGGGCAGGATGGAGGATCTGCAGGGCTTGGCGGTCTTTCTGGCATCCGATGCATCGGCTTATATTTCCGGCGCAGTGATTCCGGTTGACGGCGGTTTTATGGGAAAATAGAAGGCGGGCAGCTGGCTTTCCTGTATTCCCTGGGCGTACACTTGAAAAAGCGCACAAACATCTGGGAAAAATTACTGGGACTGTTGAATCCGCACATGCCTGCTATGGAGGATATGCTGCTGTGGGGGCTGCGAAGGAGCATGGAAGCCCCCTGGGTTACTCTGTATTTCAGCAGATACTGCAGGGGAGAGGTCTGGATGGCGCGTTTGAAACACCGCAGGCACTCACGCTCTCCGATATCCGCAGCCCTGGCAATCTGGGCCAGGTCCAGGTTTTCTTGAAAATGTTCATGGATAAAACTTATCATTTTTTGGATACGTATATTATCCGTATCCGGCATTGGTTTACTGGAATCCATGGCATGGGAATAGTACATATACAAGCAGCAGCATATACAAGACAGTTTTTCACGGACCACAAACTCGAATCCCAATGGTTCGCCGCAAAATGCATCAAAGGCAGCGGTGAACACGGCCGCAGGATTTCCGGCTCTTAAGTTTTCGGCAAGATAGTCAAATGGACAGATGTCAAAGCTTCTGCACTGAAGGAGCGGTGCCACGTACCTCCTGGAAAACACGGAATCCTTTTCTCCGGTTACCAAAAGAGGGTGAAAGACCAGGGAGTGGAGTTCGCAAAGGGGCTCTGCCGCGGCAAAATGCAGTATATTGGAATTGATGACAGCGCCTTCTCCCTGTTTTAGATGAAAGGTTTTACCCGGAACCTGCAGTCTCAGATGTCCGGACTCAACATAAATAATTTCCAAATCCTCATGCCAGTGCCAGGGAACCACATCCCCGGCACTGTCTGTATATACAGAAGAATATCCTGCACAGGGAAAGTCCGGCGTCCCATGGGGCTGCAGCTCTCTTCCTGTGCGGTTTAAATTCAGGGCACAATCCTGTAATGCCATGTCAGTCCTCCGATTGGTCGTTTTTCTTATATTATAAGTCGGGATTTGGGTTGAATCAAGAAGGAAAAGACGATATTCTTTTGGTGTGTATTTATTATATGTTTTATATGCTTTGCGCGCAGGAGGCCGTATCGGGGTTTCCGGGTGCTCAGTAACAGGAGGATGAGATGTTTCAGTTATTACTTGTGATTATTTATCTGGCGTTTATCAGTCTGGGACTTCCGGACGCGCTTCTGGGTTCAGCATGGCCGTCCATGTACCGGGAGCTGGGAGCCTCGGTGTCCTATGCAGGCATTATCAGCATGATTATTGCCGGCGGCACCATAATTTCCAGCCTTTTCAGTGACAGGCTTATCAGGAATTTTGGGACAGGAAGGGTGACGGTTGTAAGTGTTGCAATGACGGCAGCAGCCCTGTTTGGCTTTTCCTCTTCCCACTCCTTCCTGCAGCTGTGTGTTTGGGCCGTTCCCTATGGCCTGGGAGCAGGCAGCGTGGATGCAGGACTGAATAACTTTGTGGCGCTCCACTATAAATCCCGCCACATGAGCTGGCTTCACTGCTTCTGGGGTATCGGCGCAACGGCAGGACCCTATATCATGGGCCTGTGTCTAACACGCGGCTTTAAGTGGAATTCCGGTTATATGGTGGTGGGTGTGATTCAGATTGCGCTGGTGGCCTGTCTTGTGCTGTCGCTTCCTCTGTGGAAGGTAAAGAAAGATGGAAACAGCGGACAGGATGCCGTCCACAGGCAGATTACCCTGAGAGAGGGGCTGCAGCTTCCGGGGGCAAAGGCGGTGCTGACTGCATTTTTCTGCTACTGCGCCCTTGAGGCTACAGCCGGTCTGTGGGCCAGCAGTTATATGGTGCTGCATAAGGGGATTGCTCCCCAGACAGCGGCAAAGTGGGCTTCGTTTTTTTATCTGGGGATTACCCTGGGCAGACTGGCCAGCGGTTTTATCACGGACCGGCTGGGCGACAGGAACATGGTGCGCTGCGGGCAGCTGACTGCCTTTGCCGGAACTGTGATACTGCTCCTTCCGGCCGGTGACGGAGCGGTACTAACAGGACTTATTATGGTGGGACTGGGCTGTGCTCCCATCTATCCCAGCCTGCTTCATGAAACGCCGGATAACTTTGGGGTGCAGTATTCCCAGTCCATGATGGGTATGCAGATGGCCTGCGCTTATGTGGGCTCCACTTTCATGCCGCCGCTGTTTGGGGTTGTGGCAGAGCGCATCAGCGTGACGCTGTATCCCGTGTGTCTGGTGGTATTTGTGGTATTGATGATTGGGATGACAGAGAGGATGGGGAGGGTTCAGGATGGAAAAGTTAATGGACTTACACATGCACAGCTATTACAGTGATGACGGCGAATTCAGTCCCGGGGAGCTGGTGAGACAGTGTGGCATGAACGGCATCCGTATCATGTCCATTGCGGACCACAACAGTGTGCGGGCAAACGAGGCGGGAAGACAGGCAGCCCTGAGGGCCGGGATTACGTATGTTTCCGGCATAGAGATTGACTGTACGTTCAGGGGGGTGAATCTTCATGTGTTGGGGTATGGAATTGACGATACAAGCCATGATTTTGCCTGTATTGAAGATAATATAAGCAGTCAGGCAGCGGCGGCATCCAGCCAGATGCTCTGTGCAACCAGGGAAATGGGGTTTGATGTGACAGCGGAGGATATGGCGGAGCTGGCCGGAGAGCATTACTGGAAGGACCGGTGGACCGGGGAAATGTTCGCAGAGGTGCTCCTGGGCAGGGAGGAATACAAGGACCATCCCCTGCTTCTTCCCTACAGGGTAGGCGGAGCAAGAGGCGATAACCCTTATGTGAATTTTTACTGGGATTTTTATTCTCAGGGAAAATGCTGTTATGTTAAAATGGAATACCCCCAACTGGAGGAGGTGGTTGATACCATACACAGAAACGGGGGATATGCGGTGCTGGCGCATCCGGGGGTTAACTTAAAAGACCGTGCGGAATTGCTGGATCCCATACTGGAGGCAGGAGTGGATGGAATAGAGGCATTCAGCAGCTACCACTCGGAGGAACAGGCCGCGTTTTATCATAAGGCTGCGTGCGGCAGATTCAGGATGATTACCTGCGGAAGCGATTATCACGGAAAGACAAAGCCGTCTATCTCCATAGGCGGCCATGGATGTACGGTTCCATATGAGGAAATGGTCCGGCAGCTGGAGCGTATTCTTGGTGAGAATGGTTAACTGAAAAATTTATATATGGCAGTCATTGGCAGTTGGCGTCTTTAAAAAGGACGATTGCCGGTGGCTGCTGTTTTTGTTTATGGGAGAACCCTATACAGAATCAAATATCAGTGACAAATGTCACTGCTGTAATGACGGACAGCATCTATAACCGGACTGGATTATATTTTATAATGAAAACATGAAAAGGAAATATGTATAGACGGTATCGGAAAGACGGATGGAAAGGGGAATGGGTATGGAGTGGTTTATCATTTTGTTAATATGGCTGGTGGCTCCTTTTGCTGAACTGGCTGCCATAATAGTTTTGGCTGTTGCCAACAGCCGGTATAAGAGAAGGATATGGGAACTGACAAGGGGAGCTGACAAGGCGGATACGGGAATGCAGGATAAAGGGCCGGCGGATATAAAGATACAGTATGAAGGGCCGGCGGATACAGAGATACAGCATGAGAGGCCAGCGGATGCAGTGACACAGCATGAAAAGTCAGCGGCATGGTATGGGCCTGGGCAAGCAATTGTAGTACCGGAGGACTTTGAAAAGGGTGAGTCTGCCTGCCAGGTGCCGGAGATACCTCACAAGCAGACAGCTCTGGTCAGGGCGCAGAAAATAGATGGGGGGTTCTTCCATGGGACGGCAGCACTGGTGATCGGAGTGATATTTGTGGTACTGGCCGGATTGATTTTCGCCACCACGGCATGGCATGTGCTGCCCAGTGTCTGCAAGGTGATTATGGTTCTGGTGGGTTCAGGTTTGTTTTTCGGGGCAAGCCGGGCAGCTGAAAAATATTTTAAGATTGAGCGGACGGGACAGGCCTTTTATATTCTGGGCAGCGTGTTTTTATTTCTTACCATATTGGCGGCTGGATATTTCGAGCTGCTGGGTCCGGAGTTTATTTTAAAGGGAGAAAACCGTTACCGTGTCCTGCTGGCAGGCAGCATAGCCACGGAAATAGCTCTTTTTTCCAAAACCAGAAGATTTCATAACAAGGTCTATACCCGGGCCTGCCTGTGGGGAATGACGGTCAGCATGTGCTTTTTGATGGGAGCGTTAAAGCTTAAATGGCCGGATTGCATGAACGGTATGATGTATTACTCCTTTCTTTTGATTGGGGGAAATGAGGTTTACAGGAGAAAATCGGGTTTGCAAGGCAGCATGAACGACCCGGCGGACCGGTTTATAGACGAATTTATGGGTGAATTCGGCCTTTTTGCAGTGCTCCAGTTCTGGATAATAAGCGGAATGATGGCTTATAAAGCTGTGGCAGGCGGGATTGGATTCATTATAGGAATACTGTTTCTGGGAATTTGGGAAGTTACATTCTGGGATACCCTGGCATTTGGGCTGATGGCAGCCGGGACCGCCCTTGTGGCGCTGCGGCGCAGGAGCCCGGAAATGAAGATGCTTCACAGTCTGTCCATGATGATTTTCTTTCAGTATGCAGGCTTTTGTATCCCCGTGGATTTTACATATCAGGTATTTTTTGGGGCAGTCATGACCGCGGTATGGTTTCTGGCTGAGAGAAGGTTTAAAAATCCTCTTAATAACCAGGCGGGCGGATGTGTATTTTCCGCTGTTCTGGCGATTGACATGGCGGTACTGCTGCTGGATATGCTCTTTTCCAGGGACAGTCTGGGAAATCAGCTGGCAGCATCCGCAGTGGTAATTCTTCTGGCGGCGGTCATGTCGGAGTGGGGCAGACGGTACCCGGTACTTCGCGGCAGCGTTGCGGCAGTGCTCTTTGCCCTTACCCTGACCGGATGGGAGGTTTTTAATAGAACATTGGGCATGGATGTGGGATACGATGTGGTTGTATGGGGGTATGTGCTGATTGTGTCCATATGGGATATGGTGAAGAAAGACAGATTCTGTATTCCCATACTGGCCATTGGTACGGCTGCGCAGGCGCTTGCCCGGCTGGAGAATCAGGAGACTCTTTCTTTTTTCCTTCTTCTGTCTGTTTACCTGCTGGTGAAATCCTCTGGCAGGGAGGGGACGGCGTGGGAACGGTTCATCAGGGGCAGTTGTCTGTATTCCCTGGCAGGCGTGTATCTTCTGGCAGAAGGTGCGACCGCAAACGGCGTGCTCCGGATGGTGTGGACAGCGGCGGTATACGGTCTGGAATATGCATCGGTTATCCTGCATGACCGCAGCAAAATCAGGGATAGGTTCTGGAATTGTACAGGTATGACGGTATTCCTGATGATGATGGGGGCATTTTACAGCGATCCATCTCTGGCGCTCTGGAATATGATTCTCTGCATGGCGGTATTTGCAGGCGCCTATGTGATGCTTTACCGGAGCGGCTGCAGCTGGCTGCATCTGGCAGCCGCAGCCGCTGTACTCCCCCTTCCTATGATAGCAGCGGCAAGGTATGGTTTGAACGAAAACCAGGTATATGGCGCCACGGCGGCGCTGCTCATCCTTTCGGGGATTCTGTTCCGGCGGTTCAGACCTGTTATGGTACGCCGTGAAGGGGAGAGCGGAGGATGGGACGTGGACTGGTTCCACATCCTGGTCATCTTTGTCCTGATACCCATGGCATGGGAGGCAGGCCGCGGATGGCAGTGCGCGTATATTCTTTTGACAGCTCTGTATGTACTTCAGTTTGCAGTGCTGGAACACTGGAAAAGGGCGGCGTTTACGCTGGCAGCAGCTCTGGCAGCAGCGGCATTCTGGCGCCAGCCGTTTATCCGGTGGCCGGAGATGCTCAGCCTGGAGATTCAGCTGATTCCGGCTGCCGGGTTTATCTGGAGTCTGGGCCGCATATGGGGGGACAGAAAAGAAATAACAAATTTGCAGACGGTTCTCTACTGCCTGTGCCTGGGGGCCATGGCATCGGATGCCTTATCTACAGGAGCTGTATGGGATGCGCTGATACTGGAGGCTGTCAATCTGGCTGTGTTCCTCCTGGCGCATATGAGAAAATGTATGAGATGGATTCGGATTTCCGGCATCATCATGATACTGGTGGCGCTTTACATGACAAAAGATTTCTGGCTCAGCCTGTCATGGTGGGTCTATCTGCTGGCAGCCGGACTGGGACTCATTGTCTTTGCCGCGGTGAACGAAATGAAGAAGCGTTGACGGGAAGCGGTGATAGGGGAAGCGGCGGTAGAGGAAGTGACCGTCTGCAATTCTTTTGACACACAGCGGCAGAGAGGCTATAATCAAGGGTACAGGCCATGCCTGCGCCCTGTTTTGCCTTATGGGTGAAAGTAACGGGAAAACTGCCCGGAGGAGGTTTGGGATATGCTTGATATCATGCTTAGGATTGCCTATCTATCTGCCATCGGCCTGTCTCTTTACACATCGGGCTGGCTGCTGATGAAGGCAGATAAAACCAGGACCACAGGAGCTTTGGCAGCCTGTCAGCTCCTTATCATTATTTGGTGTATGCCACAGCTGTTTTCGGCTTTGCCCATGACAAAGGGGATGAAGTATCTGGCCTATGGTATTTCCTACATAGGAATCAGCTTCATCGGACCGGCATGGCTGGAGTTTGCGTTTCTCTACAGCAGGAGAAAACTGGGGCATGGGGCGGAACTGTTTTTATTCGGTATTTCGGCTGTTAACTATTCGGTTCTCCTGACAAATGAATACCACCATTTATTCTATGCCAGTTTCGAGGTGGCTCAGGTGGTGTACGGGCCTGTATTTTACATCCATATGGCCTATACCTATATCTGCGTCCTGGCTGGCATGGCTGTGGTGCTGGCGGCTTTTAAAAAGAACCGTGTGGCGCTGGCGCATATTGCCGTCATATTGCTGGCTGCAGCAGTGCCTCTGGCTTTTAACCTGCTCTATATGACGGGGCTTGTGAGAACAGGCTTTGACCTGACACCCCCTGCTTTTTCCCTGACCAGCGTTCTCATGCTGCTGGCTGTGTTCCGGTATGATTTCCTGGATGTCAATACCATGGCCTTTGATAAAATATTTGATTCCATTGCAGAGGGCGTGGTGGTGTATAACAGGCGTGATAAGATTACCTACTGCAACGGGGCTGCCGTACATTGGCTGGGGCTGCAAACCGGAGATGATATGGAACCGCTCAGGCGAATCCTGAGGGAAAAGGGCGCGGACGCGGATTGTGCGGATTCTCAGACACCTGTATTTACGCTGGAAGATAATGGTGAAAGGAGAAGGCTGGAGGTCAGGCAGTATATCCACAGGGATAAGAAGGGAGATATGGTTGCGGGAACCATTATGCTCACAGATGTGGGAAGATATTACCAGCTTTTGGAGCAGGGCAGGGAACTGGCTGTGACCAATCAGAGTCTTGCCATTGAAAAAGAGCGCAACCGCATTGCCCAGGAGGTGCACGATACCGCCGGACATACGCTGACCATGATAAATTCGCTGCTCAGGCTCATACGGATTGGATATAAGGAGGAGAGAGGCCGGGAACAGGACAAGCTCATAGAGGAGTACCTGCTCCAGGCCCAGGAGCTGGCCGGCAGCGGGATCCGGGAGTTGCGGTGTTCCATCAATAATCTCAGGCAGTCCGCCTCCTATGGACTTATCTCCCAGGGAGTATACCAGCTGGCCGGCAGTGTGAAGGAATTTGAGGTGGAGGTGGAGATACAGGGAGAGGACAGGCAGGAATACTCCCATTTGTCTCCTGTGGTTTACGACTGCCTCAGGGAGGCCATTACCAACTGCCATAAGTATGCCCATGCAACCCACATGGATGTGATACTTAAATTCGGCGCAGACAGCCTGAATCTGTATATGTTTGATAATGGAAAGGGATGCCTCCATATAGAGGAGGGAAACGGAATCCGCGGTATACGCCAGAGAACAGAGCAGGCAGGGGGGACAGTCCGGTTCATATCCGAATCCGGGGAAGGATTTCAGATATATATAAACCTGCCGTACGGAAACTGAGGGCGCCGTGTGCCGGCAGATAAGGGATAGAGGAAAAAGGAGCAGAACCATATGATAAAAGCAGTGATTGCCGATGATATCCAGATATTGAGACAGGGGCTCAGGGCCATACTGGAGCAGGACAAAGACATCCGGGTGGTGGGACTGGCCGCTGACGGCCGGGAAGCGTGGCAGCTGTGCAGGAAGCACAGACCGGATGTGGTGCTTATGGATATGCGCATGCCGGAATATGATGGCAGCTATGGGATTACCAGAATCAAGGAGGACTATCCGGATATAAAGGTGCTGGTGCTCACCACCTTTGATGACAGGGAAACCGTGGATGCAGCCGTGGGAAGCGGTGCTGACGGGTATATCTTAAAGGAGATGGAGGATGACAAGGTCATCCAGTCCGTCAAGGCTGTATGCGCCGGAATACGGGTTTTTGGAGGAAGCGTATTTGAGGGGATGCGCCGTCAGATGGCGTCCGGCAAAACAAAGGCAGACATGGCCGGGGATTTGACGCCCAGGGAACGGGATATCATGCGGCTGGTTGCCCGGGGAATGGACAACAGGGAGATTGCGGGGGCGCTATTCCTGGCAGAGGGGACGGTGCGCAACAACATCTCCCGTCTGCTGGAAAAGCTTAAGCTAAAGGACCGGACCCAGCTGGCTGTATTTGCGGTCAAGCATAATCTGGATGAATGAAAACGGACCTTCAGGCGCGTCCGGCCACAGCGTTGACCTGGGTTTTGAAGGATTCCACAGGTATATAGTGCTTGCTGGATACCAGTACCCGGCTGTTTTCATCATATAGTGTCTCCTGTACCAGAATGAAGGAGGCGTGCTGGGAGAGCATGTACTTGACGGCTGTGAAATTGCCTGTGGTGGTGTAGGAGAGCTGGCAGGTGCTGCTGACGGCATCCTCATATACGCCATGCTCCAGGTATTGGAATAAATCTTCTTTCTCCCTTAAATCTATCTGTTTCCCGGATATAACCTCGATGGGAATGAAGCTGAGGCTGTAGGCGCACGCCTTTCCGGCGTTTTTATACCAGCGGTCTGCGATCACCACCACGGCGGTTTTCCGCTTCAGGTTCTGACTGATGGATTCCGTGGGAGGTTCTATGCGAAATTCCATCTCTGTCTCGTCAATGGCTCCGGACAGAGTACAGCGGACCGGGTGCTGTGTGACCTCCAGGCCCGGCATACTGGCGCCGGGATTGCGTTCGCTGATGAAATTTCCCTTACCGCGTATGTTGATGACCAGATTGTCCTCCTGCAGCAGAGCCAGAGCCCTGCGCAGGGTCATACGGCTTACATCCATCTGCAGGGCCAGCTCCGGTTCGGAGGGAAGCTGGCTGCCCGGAGGATACACGCCGTCCTGTATCATGGAATACAGGCGGTTATATACTTTTACATGTTTTAATTTCTTTGCTTTCTCGGATATTACATCTGCGTCCATAGGTTCACCCTTCCTGTCTGGCTGTGTCACAAAAATATACAAGTCCTTATTCAACATCATAATTCCCAAAGGCTGTTTTGTCAATAAAATAGACATGTCTAGTTGTACAACAGACTGAAATCGGTAAAACACCATAAAAACCCGCGGATTTGTTGTCAATATACACAAAAATATACGATGATAATTGTAAAATATTCCATCTGGAAATTATACAAGTTAAATGATATTATACAAGTACGCGATAAACAGACAAATAAATAAACAAAAACAAAAGCGCAGACACCGGCAGGAATACAAGCAGATTCAGGTAAAGGCGCAAACAAAAAATCAATTAAAAGAGAGGGTAATTATTATGCAGAACTATTCAGGAGAAGAAGGATTACAGTACCATTTACAGATCAGGAAGG
>ERZ894183.631-NODE-631-length-25818-cov-10.505842_pt1 | contig 25818 bp, 34 predicted proteins | sample MGYA00380279_ERZ894183 | MGnify/ENA primary metagenome ERZ894183 (study PRJEB32331, sample SAMN06328422) | human gut metagenome | biome: human gut microbiome; feature: stool | host: Homo sapiens | collected 2013-06-26 ... | reverse complement strand
ATATTTTTATATCTGTCACCATTTTTAACTAAAAAAGACTTCGAAACATATTATTCTCAAAGTCTTCTCTACTTAACATCTTATTTTAATAACAGTAATTTCTCTTCCGGTATCTTAAGCCACCCCGGCATGCCTTTCTTTTCCAGCACATCCCACAGATCTCTCTGTACGAACCAGCAAACATCCTCCTGTTCCTCTGATTCTTTAAGAAAATACTTATGTTCAAACGGCAGCTTTGCAACGCTGTCCACTTTTACTTTTATCCATCCTTCCTCTGGCTGCTCTCCGTCAGCAAGCCAGATTGGTTCGAAATCATGCGCACGGATTCCCACATAACGGATATCCTCATCGATCTGCTGTTCCAGCGTAAATCGGATACCCCAGCCCGGCACCTGCAGATGATGTTCGTCTTCTCTGATGGCTTCCGTGATATTCTTACATCCGGTCAGCCTTGCTGCTTCTTTCCATTCCGGGCAATCAAACGTCTCTTCTGTGTTTCCGTGACACACCACTTTCCCCTGATCCATAACTATCAGTTCATCGCTGAAACGGTAGATCTCATCCCGACTATGCGACACCAGAATAACGGTTCCCGAATAGTCCTCCAGCATCTGAATCAGTTCCTGCTGCAGTCTGTCTTTTAGAAATTCATCCAGTGCGGAAAATGGCTCATCCAGCAGGATCACCTCTGGTTCATAAGCCATGATCCTTGCCAGTGCTGCTCTCTGTTGCTGCCCGCCGGAAAGCTCTCCCGGCAGCCGGTCTCCCAGTCCGTCCAGCTGGAACTTGGTGATCATCTTATCTGCGATCTGCTCCTGCTCTGACTTGCCGCATTTCAGCCCCGCCATAATATTCTTACGCACAGACATGGTCGGGAATAATGCATAATTCTGGAACAGATAGCCGATCTTCCTCTTCTGTGGCTTCACATTGATCTTCTGATCTCTGTCATACAGCGTGCGTCCTTCCAGCACGATCCGCCCCCGATCCGGTGACTCAATTCCGGCAATGCATCCTAGCGTCATGCTCTTGCCACAGCCGCTTGCCCCCAGGATGCCGATCCGCCTGCTGTCACTCTTCACTTCCATATTCAGATGGAATCTTCCCAGTGTCCTGCTGATATTTATCTCAATCATACTCTCTCCCACAGTCCGCTCTTGCCGCCGGATTTCCGGAGCAGATGGACTTCATTGATTTCCATACCTTTATCTACTGCCTTGCACATATCATAAATGGTAAGCAGTGTTACATTTACACCAGTCAATGCTTCCATTTCTACGCCCGTCTTACCTGTCGTTTTTGCCGTACATCTAACCTCAATCTCACAGGTCTCATCGTGACAGATAAATTCCACTTCTACTTTACTGAGATTCAGGATATGGCACAGCGGAATCAGCTCTGAGGTCTTCTTGGTTCCCATGATGCCTGCGATCCGCGCCACGCCCAGCACATCCCCCTTCTTCATGCCACCGGCTTTCACCTTTGCATAGCATTCTTCTGACATACGGATACGCCCAGACGCTGTTGCTTCTCTTACCGTATCCTGCTTCTCACTGACATCCACCATAATCGCTTCGCCCTGTCCATTAAAATGTGTAAACTCACCCATAACCTGTCCTCTTTCTTACCAACGTTTAATATTTTTCATTTTCCTGCCGGAGATCAGATTCATCAATACAATCACACCGAATGCAATCAGCATGACGATGATGACCCACACCCCCGCCGTCATATAGTCGCCATCCTGCACGACCATGGCTATCCTCTGGGAAATGGTTGCCGTCTTTTTTGGAATATTGCCTGCAAGCATGGACGTTGCCCCATACTCACCCAGCGCTCTTGCAAATGTCAGGATCGTTCCGGATATGATTCCCGGTCCTGCCGTTGGCACCACCACTTTCCAGAAAATGGCCATTTCACTCATACCAAGTGTTCTTCCTGCATAGATCAGATTCACGTCCACCTGCTCAAATGCTGCTCTGGCATTCCGGTACATTAATGGAAATGCGATTACCGTTGCTGCAATAATACAGCCAAGCCAGGTCTGTACGACCTTAATGTCAAATGTCTCATATAAAAAGATCCCCACCGGTCTTCTTCTGCTGAATAACAGCAGCAGGAAAAATCCGGCTACCGTAGGAGGCAGCACCATAGGAAGCGTCAGAATTCCGTCCGCCATCGCTTTTACCCATGGTCTTGCCTTGATCACCTTACGGGCCGCATAGATGCCGAGGAAGAAAGAGATGATGGTTGCCACAAACCCTGTCTTGATCGATATCCACAGCGGACTCCAGTCTAAATTATTCAAAATCTCCACAATCTCTTTCATCTCGGTCTTCTCCTTACTTTGATAGCAACTTAATAATAACTTTGATCATTCGTTTATTACTCTACATCTGTATCGAATAAATATTTCTCATATACTTCTTTTGCCTTATCTGATGTCAGGAAATGCAGGAAATCCAGTGCTGCTTCACTTTCCAGATCATCGGCTTCGTCATTCTTGATCTGAGCGACCGGGTAGATAACGTCTCCTGTCAGGTCATAACCTACTACCTGCAAAATCTCAAGCTTGTCTTCCAGTCCGTATGTGTCTGATTTATATACGGTACCCACTTCGTTAGATCCTTCTGATACAGCTGCTGTTACCGCACCAACATTGGCACACTCATTGATCTCGATTCCGCCGAGTGCATCCGATACTTCCTGTGTTGTGATCGTAGATACATCATCAACCTTATCCAGCATACCTGCATTTACCATAGCCTGGCGTGTGTATTTACCAACCGGAACACTTCCATCAGCCAGCGCAAAGCTTTCAGCCTTGTCAATGTCTTCCAGTCCGGTTACCTTCGTGTCGCTTCCTTTGTATGTTACCACACATACCTGATTGTTGACTACATTTGCACGGGTTCCGTCTACTACAAGCTCGTCTCCTTCGAGCTGATCCATCTGCTTCTGTGCCGCTGAGAAAAACAGGTCACACGCTGCCCCCTGCTCAATCTGCTCCATCAGAGTTCCTGAACTGTCATAGCTTGTCACAACCTCTACATTCGGCTGCTCCTCATTGTACATAGCAATCAGCTCATCGACTACGCCATTCAGACTCTTTGCTGCAAAGATTGTAACAGTTGTGTCATCAAACTGATCTCCGTCACTTTCCTTGTCTTCGTCCTTTGCCGTGTCCTCTGCCTTGGTGTCTTCCTTCTTCTCATCGGAACTTCCGCCGCATCCGGCAAGTCCCAATACCATCACGCCTGCTAACATTGCTGCTAATACTCGTTTCTTCATGATTGTCCTCCTTATTATGGTTTTCTTTTCTTAAACCGATCCACTTTCAAAAAGCTAACGGTCGTAAGCCAATGTATTATTTATCTTTCTCGAGAGAGATGTGCCTATCCGTTACTATTCACAGTCCTCCACGTCTATCTGGCACACTCCCCTTCACTGCCTCTTAATATTCCAATCCCGTGACCCAGATTCGGAAGCAGGAATTCCAATGCCTCCTGCACTGCCTTCGGACTTCCCGGAAGATTAATGATTAATGTCCTTTTCCGGATACCCGATACTGCTCTGCTGAACATTGCTCTTGGTGTGATTGTCATGGAATAATTGCGGATCGCATCGGCAATGCCATTTGCCATCCGGTCACAGACCGCAATGGTTGCTTCCGGCGTCACGTCGCGCTCTGCAAATCCTGTTCCACCTGTGGTGAAGATTACATTGATCTGGCGCTGGTCTGCAAGCCGGATCAACTGTTTCTCCAATGCAGGCTTTCCATCTGGAAGAAGTAATGTCTCCTTTACATCGTAACCTGCCTCTTTAATCATCTCTACAATCTTCGGTCCACTCTTGTCTTCTCTCTCTCCGGCAGCACCTTTATCACTCAGTGTGATCACTGCTGCGGTAAATGGACGATCTTTCTTCGGTGGAATCATGGTAATCTCATCACCCACTTTGATATGTCCAGGCTTGACTACTTCGGTAAATACGCCTTCTCTCGGCATGATGCAGTCACCCATCCGCTTGTAGATCTGACAGTGGCTGTGGCATTCCTTTCCGATCTGCGTCAGCTCCAGCACCGCATCTCCGATCTGGAATCTGATTCCCACCGGAAGCGCCCGAAGATCGTATCCTTCTACGATCAGATTCTCGCCAAATGCGCCAAAATCTACTTCTGCACCTTTTGCCCGGAAATCTTCAATCTTCTCAAAGGACAGCAGACTCACCTGCCTGTGCCATTTGCCGCCGTGAGCGTCTCCTTCGATTCCCCAATCCTTAACCAGATTAGCCTCTGGTATCTCGTGCTTCTCTGTACCACGTTTTTCGCTGATACAGATGCCTAATATCTTTCCCATCTGTTATCCCCCTATCTGAACCATCTTGTGCTGTTCTGTAATATCCTCTTCGACATCAAAACAGTGCTGCTTTGGTTTCATCTGTATAGCTTCCTGTAACTTTTCCCGAATATCCGAATCCGTTCCATACCTGGCTGCATCTCTCACAGACATTGTATCTCTGTAACAGAGACAAGGCTTCAGCTCTCCTGTCGCCGTCATACGTATCCGATTACAGTTACTGCAGAATACTCCATGGATTGCACTGATGAATCCCACACTTCCAACGAATCCGGGAATGTGATAATATACCGCCGGTCCATTGCCATGCTCACGATCGTCCTTACAGACTCCAGGATACTGTTCCTGAATTTTCTTTAACAGTTCATCATTGGAAACGCCTGTACACTCTCTGCCTCTTCCGATTGGCATCATCTCGATAAATCGCACATCAATCGGCCGCCTCTCTGCGATCTCCAGAATCTTCTGCCATTCATCTGCATTTTTATCCTGTTGCAGCACTACGTTTACTTTCACTCTGAGTCCGCTATCAACCGCTGCATCTATCGACCTCAATACCTCCGGTAACTGATCAAATCCTGTGATCTCCTCAAACCGTCCGCGATTCATCGTATCCAGACTGATATTCACCGCATCCAGTCCTGCATCCAGAAGTTCGTCCAGATATTCGGAAAGCAGTATTCCGTTTGTCGTCATAGTCACCCGCTCTACTCCCGGCAGTTTCTTAATCTTGCGGATCAGGTCTGCACATCCACGTCTTACTAACGGTTCTCCGCCTGTAATCTTAAATCTGGTAATCCCAAATCCCACCGCCTGTTCGCACACCCGCAGGATTTCTTCAAATGTAAGAATCTCATTCATCGGAAGTAATTCAATGCCATCTGGCATACAGTATTTACACCGCAGATTACAGCGGTCGGTAATAGATATTCTCATGTAATTAATATCTCGTCCCTGCAAATCCTTCATAATCTTCCTCTTCCCAACACCATTGTTACTCAATCACTTCCAACAGCACATCCACCATGCCACCACATACCATGCCTTCGTCTTCTGCATCATTACCGGTCAAATCTGCCTGACAGATTCTTGCCTGTGTATCATCACTTCTCAGCAGAAGCAATGCTTTCTGCAGTACCGCTGACTCCATACAGCCACCGCCAATGGTTCCGATACAGTTGCCATCTGCGAGCACCAGCATCTTCACACCGATTCCCTGCGGTGCCGATCCCTTTCTTGTAATAATCGTTGTCATGACCTTTCTGCCCGGATATTTTTCGGTATCCATAATGGCTCTAACCATTTCTTTAGAATATCCAAAGGTACGTTTTTTCTTATTTTTCACTTCAATAATCTCTGCCATAATCGCTACGCCAATCTCTTCCGGTGTCTCAGCGCCGATATCCAGACCGATTGGTGTATAGACTGCATCTAATACTGCCTTATCCGTACCTTGTTCTTCCAGAAGCTTTTTGACCAGTGTTGTTCTTCTCCGACTTCCGATCATACCGATATAGGCATGTTCTTTCTCTGCGATTTTCTCCAGGCACGCCTGATCATACCGGTGTCCACGGGTCACAATTACAAAATATGTATCGGAACTTCCCGGCACTTTGCCAAGTCCCTCTTCAAAAGGTTCACAGATTACATGACTTGCCCCGGCTCTTCTGGCATTGTCTGCAAATTTGGGCCTGTCTTCCAGTACGGTTACTTCCCAGCCCATCATTATACCAATTTTGATCACGGGCATGGACACATGACCGCCTCCACAGATGACCAGCTGTTTTTCCTGTCCCAATGTGTCACAAAACACCCGGCTGTCTCCTATTGTAACCACGCCGCTGTCCTGCATCTGACAGACTGCTTCTTCATACTTTGAAAAGAAGCCTTCTTCATTACTCTCCCAAATCAGCTTTCCGTCTGATACCAGTGCCTTCTCTCCCAGATATTCTCCATCCAGCACAGTCAGCACCATATTCACACTGCCGGCTTCGCAGTTATCTATTGCTTCAAATAATTCTCTCATTGATTCATTCCTCAACTTTTGCTGAACATTTATTGATACCCGTTCCAGTTTCCGCTATATCTATCTGCTGCCACATTTGCCAAATCCACAATTCGGGAATGTACATGTCGGACAATTCAGACACAAACCACCTTCGCCCAGCAGATCCAGATCTTCTTTTGTCAGGATTTCTCCTGCCATAATTCTCGGCAGCACTAAGTCAAACACGGTTCTCTTGGCATACATGACACAACCAGGCAATCCCATCACAGGCAGATCTCCTCCGTAATATGCCAGCAAGAACATCGCTCCCGGAAGCACCGGTGCGCCATAGCTTACCACATTGCCGGTTACATTCTTAATTGCAAGCGGCGTTCTGTCATCAGGATCTACGCTCATACCGCCGGTACAAAGTATCATGTTGCATCCCCTTCGCAACAGATCATGAATCGCATCCTCGATCATCTCCGGATTATCATCACAGATCTCATGCCCCTCGATCTCTGCTCCATATTCAGTAACCTTATCAATGATCACCGGCGTAAATGTATCCTGAATCCGTCCGTGATACACCTCGCTTCCGGTCGTCACGATTCCGACTTTCTTATGTTCATAGGGAAGGATCTGAAATATAGGCTCCTTTCCGGCCACTTCCTTTGCACGGTTCATCTTCTCCTCTTCAATGACCAGAGGAATCACTCTCGTGCCCGCGATCTTATCTCCCTTTTTTACCGGGAAATTACCATGGCGACTGGCAATCATCATCTCACCAAGTGCATTCACTGCGCGAAGTTTTTCACCATTGATCTTCAATACACCGTCACAATCCGCGATCAGTTCAATCTTACCTTCCTTCACTTCAGATGGATGCATGTGCTCACCCTGGCTGATCTCCCGAAGAATCTCTGCCGCCTCATTCTCATGGAGCATGCCTTCTTGCTTTTCCCATACATACAAGTGTTCCTTACCTACGGATAACAGCACCGGAATGTCTTCTTCTGTAACAATATGCCCCTTGCGAAATACAGCGTCCTTTGTCACCCCTTTGATGATCTGTGTGATATCGTGGCACAATACATGTCCCACTGCATCTTCTGTCCTGATTAATTTCATTACCGAATCCTCCTGTACTGCTATTCTCTGTTCAACCAGTCTCCGCCAAAATATTTATCAAATGCTGTTTCCGTATATTTCTCAATCTCAGCTGTCATATGGCGGTAATTCTCTATCAAAAGTTTACCTTCTCTCGTCAATTCAGCTCCGCCGCCCCCGGCTCCACCAGTCCATCTGTGCACTGCCGACACTCCAAGCTGCCGCTCGATGCCTCTCAGCATCCTGCTGCCCTTACTATATGAAAGTCCCATCTCCGTGCACGCCGATTGCAGGGAACCTGTCTGCTCAATCAGTTCCAGCAATTCACACACGCCCGGTCCAAAAAATTTGTCTTCTGCCCGTAATTCTACCTTAATATGTGGAAACATTTGCTCTCCTTATCCGTTCGTCATTTAAAAACCGAACGCTTTTCTAAGCATTTATTATGCTATATTTTCTTCTCAGTTGCAAGAAGGAAATTAAGCAGCTTAAATTAAACTATACTAACACAGGCTATGATTAATCAAACAACTTTTATTAGTAATCAAAACGTTTGATTAATCACAGCCTGCGATTCTTACATTATTTTTTCAATTTATCTTTGTAATACGTCTCTGCGGTATACAATGCCGCTACCGGATTATGACCTAACACGCGATCCTTTGTCACTGCTGTCGTACACAGCGCATCCGAATATTTGTAAAACAGACTATCATGCCCAACGCACAATCCCACGACCACATTCAATTCCGTGCCAGCTTCATTCAGCATCTTCGCCTGCAGAATCGGATTGCACATATTCGCTCCCACTGCATTACATTCCTCCGGGATTCCCACCGACGTCTTCTTCTGTGCACCTGCCTTACAGGCAATGCCATACACTTCGAATCCATTGTCCCGAAAAATACGTGCCAACGTCCGACTCTCGTTCAACAGACCTACGCATGTTGCAATGCCAAGCTTCTTCATATGCATATTTTCCGCAAATGCCATGATCTCCTGCACTCTGGTGTACTGACAATAATGCTCGTACTCCACTCTCGCTGCCGCAACGGACACTTCCCGGTTCTCTTTCTCTTCATAACAGGCCATTGCATCCGCAAGTACCTCATCCGGCATATGTTCTGTTGCACAGAACTCCGGATACTTTCCTTTTCCTGTGTTACATTTCTTTATAGCACAGTCCACACATGAATGTTCCATCCTGATCCCCATCCTCTCTCATTTCACATTCTTACATCTGCCCGCATCTGCAATCATCGGATTACATCTGGTGTCTCACGATCTTATAGTCATCATTTGACCGATAATACGGACATTCTTTATAATTACTGTTCACGAACCGGTAATACTCATCCTCGTCCAGATTCACATCACAGTAATATTCTTCCTCATCGTCATCATATACATAATTTGAACAAAACTCACAGCTTGCTGCCATATATACTCCTCCATTTACTGATCTTCTTTTCTCGATATTGGTAGACCATATGCCTTAACTATACTATAATAAAAGAAAAAGCGAAAGAGGTGGCTACTATGAAATATGAAATCCAGGGCGGAACATTACCGGTTGTTATCTGTCAGCTGGCTGATGGAGAACGCATGATTACAGAGGGCGGCGCCATGTCATGGATGTCTCCGAATATGAAAATGGAAACAACCAGCAACGGCGGCATCGGCAAAGCATTCGGGCGCGCAGTCAGCGGTGAGAAGCTGTTCCAGAATGTCTACACTGCAACGAACGGTAACGGCATGATCGCATTTGCATCCTGCTTCCCGGGATCTATCCGCGCATTCCAGATTACACCAGGTAATGAGATGATCTTTCAGAAGAAATCATTCCTCGCCAGCGAAGCAGGCGTTACACTCTCCATGCATTTCCGTAAGAAGATCGGATCCGGTCTCTTCGGCGGTGAAGGCTTCATCATGCAGAAGGTCAGCGGTCAGGGCATTGTATTTGCCGAATTCGACGGACACGTAGTGGAATACAATCTTCAGCCTGGTCAGCAGATCATCGTCGACACCGGACACCTTGCAGCCATGGATGCCACCTGTAATATGGACGTACAGGCTGTGCCTGGCATGAAAAATATGCTTTTCGGCGGTGAAGGCATCTTTAACACCGTCGTAACTGGGCCGGGACGCATATGGCTCCAGACCATGCCGATCAGCAATGTAGCCGGAGCAATCCGTCCATACATTCCAACCGGCAAATAATATATAACGTTAAAAATGACTTCTTTCCTGTTCTCTCTCAGGTAAAGAAGTCATTTTCATAACATTATTATTTTCTATAACATTCCCAGCGATTCTACATCCAGATACCAGGAGCCTCTTATCTTAATCAGCGGTATGTTCTCTACCGTATCCTGGCTGAATCCAAGTGCAGTGATGGTAAATTTAACACTAACGTTCTTGGCAGCCGATACTCTGACACCAGCCTCCTTGTACTCTTCTTTCAGACTCTTTAACTCATCACCTTTGACATCTTGTGCATCCTGAATCTCATAGTCTACATCTACTGCCGTACTGATCAGATTACTTCCCAATGAATCGTTCCATTCATTCTGTAACAATTCATGTGCCTGCTCCAGAAGTTCCTTCTTAGATCCGGTATATCCTTCCTGCTCCAATGCATATACGACTACTTCCTTTGGAATCAGATCAAAGAATTCTTCGATATCAGCATCATTCATTGCATCCACCATATCTTCGATCGTGTCTTCGTAACTTCTGCCACCAATTCCAATTACCCGGGTAAAGAATGCCGCTGAAGCAATCAATGCTACCACAACCACTGCTACAATCGCAATCATCGCACCGTTGCGTTTGCCCTTAGGCTTACGCGGCATCGCTCCCGGCTGTCCCATCGGCGGCGGTGTCGGATTCCCATTCTGTCCACCATTCACGGAACCACCACCGTTCACAGATGGTCCACTGCTCATCGGTGTACCGCAGTTACGACAGAATCTCGCATCATCTGGATTTTTTGTACCACACTTTCTACAAAACACTCTCTTGTCCTCCTCTTCTCACGTATTTCAACTCTCATCCTGTCATGAATACCATTTGTTCAAATAATATTGCATGTATCATTCTATAATTACATAATACGTGGTTGAGAAGAATTTTTCAAGAATTTTTCACATGGATCCATAACCGTATGTGCACCTTTTACCAACCGGTTCCGCCAGGTGTACTGTACTGTTCGGACCACGCATATGTCTGATTATCCGTTATATCCATAAAAACTCCTGCATCCGTGCCATTCAATTGTCCGCTCTGCGTAACATACACATTGTCTGCATCTGTCCATTCAAAGTAAATGGTAAATCCTCCAGCCGAATACTGCGCCCTGTTACTGCTGGTAATCTGAGCATTTTCCAACATGTATATAGATTCATATTCATAATTCATAATTCATAAGCCCAAGCTTAAACTGGACAGACGAACTTCCCACGCTAATAATCTCCAACCTGCCTGTCAAATCTCCCCATGGATTCATTGCTATATACACCCCCGTACGGCCGATAAATTGTATCGTATTATTTTCCGCCGTCTCCGCTGGTGCATTCTCAGCCTGCTCCGCCGCAGCCTTCTCTTCTTCTGCCTTAGCTTTCAGCTCCTCGATTTCTTCATCCGACAACACAGAATAGCAGATTGATGTAATCTTATCATCCGCTTTTTCAAATACGATTTTTTCTTTTGCGTTATATGATATGACCGTATAGCTTTCATCTGCATTCTCTTCCTGATCCCAGGAGCCTTGCAACACATTCATCGCCGTATCGATATTCATTCCAATCTCCGCTTTGCGGAAGGACGGTGTCTTATCCGCATCTCCTTTGATCAATATGTAATTCACCTGACCATCATCATTCAAACCAACGCAGATATCATCATAGTAATACTTGCCGTCTTCTTTGTTCTTCTTAAATCCAAGCTTCCTTACCGCTTTCTCAGACTTACCTACAATCGTATTCAAATCAATCTGCGTCAAATCTGTCTTCTCTGATTTCTCAGTCTTCGTCTTCTCCTGCTTCGTACTCGTCGTGTCCGCAGAACTTCCGCATCCTGCTGCCATCACAACCGTCATCACCAGGCAGATGGCGGTTCTTGCTATCCGTTTCTTCATCTCATTCTCCCACACTGCCATATCTTCAGATACTAATTTGTAAATACATATCCATCCATACTGTACTGACCATTCACAACTTCCACGCCCATAATTCCATATACGGTAATCTCCGGTCCATCTATCGGTGTATATTGCGAACTGTCATAGTACACAAACATATCCGGCACCAGCTGGTGCGGCTGTAAAAATATCGTTCCGCCTGTATGCCCTGTTACCCATCCACTGATAAATACAGGTGTTCCAAGTTCTGGAATCGCGCCGTCTGCCCATGCCTGTACAAGATTCACACAAGCACTGGTATCAAAACTGTCAGCCGTATTACTCGGTGCAGATGCCTGCGCGCTTTCCCCATTTGCAGCTGCCTCATTACTGCTTTCCTCCGCAGCCTTCTCTTCTTCGGCTTTCACTTTCAGCTCCTCGATTTCTTCATCCGACAACACAGAATAGCAGATTGATGTAATCTTATCATCCGCTTTTTCAAATACGATTTTTTCTTTTGCGTTATATGATATGACCGTATAGCTTTCATCTGCATTCTCTTCCTGATCCCAGGAGCCTTGCAACACATTCATCGCCGTATCGATATTCATTCCAATCTCCGCTTTGCGGAAGGACGGTGTCTTATCCGCATCTCCTTTGATCAATATGTAATTCACCTGACCATCATCATTCAAACCAACGCAGATATCATCATAGTAATACTTGCCGTCTTCTTTGTTCTTCTTAAATCCAAGCTTCCTTACCGCTTTCTCAGACTTACCTACAATCGTATTCAAATCAATCTGCGTCAAATCTGTCTTCTCTGATTTCTCAGTCTTCGTCTTCTCCTGCTTCATACTCGTCGTGTCCGCAGAACTTCCGCATCCTGCTGCTATCACAACCGTCATCATCAGGCAAAGGACGTTTCTTACTATCCTCTTCTTCATCTCAATCACCCGTTCACTTTTAATGCATCCCTTACTTAACCTTCGTCAATTCCGTTTCATGTGCATTATCAAAATAATCTTCTTCATCCACCTTTGCTATAGAATAAAAATTGGAATCATCCAGCATTCCAAAGCCTCGCTTCGGTCCAACTTTCCCTTTTACAATCCAATCATCATTAAATGGATCTTTTACAAACTTGACAACATCGCCTATCTCGAACTTCGTTCCGGATTCCGGCTCTCTGTCCGTACATTCAAATCTTACTTCCTCGCCATCATCAAACACAACATATCTATCCAGCCACACACCACCAGCGCGCAGCACTGACACACGATACTTCTCTGTAGCAGTTCCTGTAAATGGATGCTCCGGATCACAGCCATTCTCATAATTAAGATTTGTAATCTCGAAATCCAATACATATTCATTATCGCCAAAATTAAATTCCTCGACTGACTTTAAAATACGTTCTTTGGGAATCTCGCTGCAAAACGCTGCGCAATCCAGACAACATTCCCATATAAACTCTGCCTTTTGTGCCAGCTGGTCTGGATTGCATACGATAATGCCATGGTCATTCCACAAGATCATGTCGGCCTCATACTCATCAACGTATTGCTTAAGGCACCATGTGTAATAATATTTGTTCATATTACAGATCTCCTATTTCTTTCATCACTAAATTTGCTTTATTTATAGCCTTCTCTATCTCTGTATAATTTATAGGATTAATTTCTCCATATTCACCACTTTCTACAAGACTCATCCAACACATCTCATATAATAGACCTAACAAAAGCATTGCATCTCGAACCGTTTTTTTCTCCATACCTGAAAACTGCTTCCAATCATCCTTTTGCAAATCATCTACTATATAGAAAAATTGGTCAGATTCTTCTTTATATTTTTCATAAACAATGTCAATAGACTTTTTATATGTTATGGCAATATTTTTTAGCTCTTCCAAATACTTATGGACAACATCGCTTTGCACTCTATTTGGCTTTTTATTTACTTCGCTCAGATTATAACAACCATCATACGTAACTGAATTCACTCTGCTTGCGATATAATTCCGATTACTCATCCGCAGTATAGCTAAAAGCCAAGAAAGTTTGCAATTGCACTTCCAACTGAAGTCACCGCATCTTTTACACCTGTTGCTACGCTCTTTACAACATCCACTGCCTTATCACGAACTTTCTGAGCTACCTTTACAACTTTTTCACCCACTTTGGAACCAGCCATATAACCTAATGTTCCACCAACAAAACCTCCAACAGCCGCACCTATTGGTCCAAACACCAATCCAACTGTTTCTCCTATCGCAGCTCCTTCTGCCATCGTCATCAGCCCTGCTGTCGTTGATACTGTAGTCTGTTCAATCTTTTCCAATCCCTCTTTCGCAGTAAGTTCACCATCTGCCATCTTTCCAAGTACTTTAATATCTTCAACCGCAACAAAAGCTATATTTGCAACAGTACTAGCTGGTGTTCCTTTCGGAATAACCTTAATAATTTCTTTTTCACTTCCAACTTTTAAAGCTCCTGCTGCCGCCGCTTTAACACCGAAATCAGCTCCTGTCGTTATAGCAGTCTCAACTATTTCATCTGCCTCAATTTCTTCTCCATTCCATAATTTCTGTGCAACATCCATTCCCACGCCTATTGCAGCGCCCTGAATAGCGGCATGTCCTGCCTGTTTGCCAATACCTTTAGCAAGATCTTTTAATGCATACTCATTCCAGTTTAACTCATTCCAGTTTCCACTTTGTGCCTCATCACGCATTTGTTCAGCACGATTTTTTTCCAATGGATTACTCGTCGTCCCATCAGGCGCTTCCAACACAATTGTACATTTTTTGTTAATACTGTTTTCCTGTCCTTCTGGAACCAGTTTCTGCTGTCCACGATAGTCCCCTTGTTCAAATGCTCTTTCTGTAGCCCGTGCATCCTTGCAATATTTTGACTGATATCTCCTTACTACTCTCCCCTCTTTATCAACAATAACAATATCCACAGAATTCTTTGCATATGCCCCATCAGGCTTAAGCACTTTCGCCTCGTACTGACTTCCTCTAGCTTTTGCATTCAAGTTAAACGTCTGCGCATGATACTGCTCTGCAATATAACCATCCAAACATGGGTTTTGACTAATTATGTTTGAATTAGTATCAAGGTGAATAGTCTCCCTAAGTGATTCATTTGCCTTTTTTAGTGCATCATCCAACTCGCCTAAATATTTTGCCGCCTCCTGGTTCGCCATTCCAGAAGTTGCCTTTTTAGTCTCTGATGCAAACCAACTTTCTTTACTTTTTCCTTTTTTTACTGCCTCATTTAAGGATTCCTGCTTCTCTTCATCCACCTCGATTGTAGCAATGATTTCTTCAACCATTGCTTCTATTTCTTCCGGAGTTTTTTCAGGCATTTCCTCCTGCATTTTAGAAACTAGCCATGTCTTAACTGGTTTATCTGAATTTTCCGTATAACTTTTGACAAAATCTTCGATTACCGGTTTAAGTTCTTCGCATTCACCTTCGACTAATATAGGTTTATCTTCCTCATCTAAAAGCAATTCATATTCTTCGTTCTTCATTTAAATCCTCCTCATTTTTTTATCTCTAATTCCGTATAACTTTCACTATATTTCCCAAACCTCTTAGCCATATATCTATTCCATCACCAAATACCTCAGCCTGTATAATCACCCCATCTTTTTCCTTTTTTATAATCTCTGCCGTTGGCAACCTGTCCAAAATAAAATCTACTGACTCTCCAAAGTATTTAAATTTAACCCTGCGAAGCCGTCCACCATACATAAACTGAATCCGTTTTCTAAACGCTCCTTCCTCAAACCGGTCACTGTATGGAATCCGAAAATGTTCATCTAGCACCTCATACTCCAAGAAACGATCTATTCTGTATATTGTTGGAAACGTATCGTCTGGATTCTGAAATTCTTCTCTTGGTGCATCTTCCATATATGCCGTCAAATAAAAGTAGAATTCAGAAAACATAATTCCAACTGGTTTTAATTTTCGTTCCACAATTTCACGATCCTTTTGCTTTCTATACTTCACTTTAATATATCTCTTTTCATATATCGCCTGTTCAAACTCCCATATACGTGGCAAAAGTTTCTTTTTGTGCTGAAGTTCCACATAATGATGCATCTCATTACGTAAAAACTCTTCAACTATTTTTTCATTTTCACAATCGCAGCAAAACTTACTCAAATTGTGTAAAATCGGAAATAATTCCTCTTTTACTAATGCTCTGCTTTCCAGCAATATTTTTCCAACAGCTAGTACATCCTTACTATCCAGATACTTACGATTTTTCGTCTGTAGTACATATCCACCTGCACTCTTGTTATGTGCAATTTCCTGTATTTCTCCAGTCTCCAGTTCCTGATTTTGAAGGAAACATTGTATATCTGCTATATCCCTTTGTATGGTTCGTTCCGATACCCCATACAACCGACTTTGTTGCGCTTTATTAATCACTTTCCCTTGTGTTAGCTTTGTATATATCGACAAAATCCTCTCCGCTTTGTCTTCCGAATTAGAACCCGTCATTCCTCATATACCTCCTATGTGCTTTCTATTATAAAAATTTACATAGACACTCTTTGTCATTCTACAAATATTTTCCATTTTATATAGACATATTTTGTCTATAAATTCCATACGATGTCCTATCGCAGGACAGTTTATTGTTTCGTTTAGTATACCATTTTAACTGTCCTATTACAAGACAGGAGGGAGGTCATCAGCTATGGCTCGGATTATCGACAGTACAAAAAAAAATTTAGTTGGAGCGAGAGTAAAGCAGCTCCGTACAGAAAAGCATCTCAGTCAACAACAACTCTCAGACAAATTAGAAACTCTTGCAATTTATATTTGCCGCGGCTCCATTTCCCGAATCGAAGATGGCAGCCGTACTGTAACCGATATTGAACTACAGGGTTTATCTCAAGTTCTTGCTACTCCTATCGAAGATTTTTTTGTATAAAATACTATCAGGACAGGAATTTGTATCTATTCCTGCCCTGTATAATTTGTTTTGTTATGGCATCACAACATAATTTGTATAACCATTTTTCAAATCCATAATTACTATCTTAGAATACTCTTTAATATATACTATTTTGTCTTGTGAATACACTGAGCTAATCTGACTATTCGGGAAATCATTGTACAAATCAAACACTTCATTTTTCAAGTCCCCAAACATGATAGCCCCATACATTCCCTCATCTGACATTTTTCCAAGTTTCATTTCTTGATTATCTTTTTTATTAATACATAACATATCTCCAAAGCAATAATAGTTTTTTGTTTCTACAAGTTCTGCCACTTCACTCCTTGATAAATTATCTAACGCTTCCTTTGAAAATATGTTTTTATCAATATTTCCATTTTCTGTATAGCATTTACGCTGTCCTGCATCTTCCACAACATAACCAAAATCTTTTCTATTCTTTGAATATACAGCCACTATCACTCCGCTACTACGTACTATACATTCAACATTTTCAAATTCATTATCAACTCGTAATATTATGTGATTATTTATGATATATATATGCCTTTCAATCTCCTTTAACGCATAAAATTTAGATTCATTCAATCCCACAAGGCATAATTCTTTCTGCTCTCCTGTCTCTTTTATTTTAACAATCTTATCCTTTAACAAAAGAATTATATCTTGATTCACAATACTTATTCCTATTATTGGTTTTCCGCTCTTATATTCTCCTTTTTTTCCTGTCTTCAAATATTTCCATCTTGCAATCAATTTTCCTTCTGTAGTGCATACATATATATTGTTTTTTACTTTTTCATTAAAGCCAACATCTTTTAATTCTTCTACTAACTTAATCGTCATATCATATGTATTTATCCCTAAAATCTGCCTATGAACAATAACTTGCACCACTTCATTGTCTCGCCGCTTTTCCATATCCTTTAAAAGCTCAATCGCTTCTCTCACATCTTCCTCTGGATATCCGCATTCAATCCCCACATCGATCGGATTTTTAGTTTCAGCATCTTCTTGTCTTAAGATCGTCTGTACAATCTGCATATAATACTTATTCGTGTTCACCTAATATACCTCTTCTCTTATACTTTCTCCGACTGGAATACACCATGTATTTCTTTGTTTTAAATCTTTAATTACAATCATTTCTTGGTCGTATACATAAATTACTTTATCATCTGAAACCATCGAATATCTTTGGTCTCTTCGGGTATTACCATAGAATATGCAATTGACTTTCGTCACACTACCAGTCCTTTTTTCATATATATAATCGTATGTATAATCATTCAGAAAATAATAATTCTGTGTTTCGATTATTTCTTCAAAATACAAATTTGCCGTATTTCCCTTCAACACACGTCTTAATAGTTTTTCTGGAAAGATTGCCTCTTCTTCCTTCCCATCCAATGTATAATATTTATATATCGGATTGCTGTCACCTTTCCACCATTTTATATAGTAAGTTTTCTTGCAATCTTTTGTACAAAATGCTTTAATAATAGAATTTTCCCAATTTGCTGTTTTTTTCACCTCAGCAAACGTTTCTCCGATTCTCCATATTTTATTTTTAGTAACCACATACACAATATCATTCTCTATTCTCAATGCATATTCTGTCCTCGACTTGTCAGAATCAATAGTTATTATCTTAGTTTCTCTCTGATCAAAATAATATCTTATCACTTGTAAATTGCTATAACTTCCGGATGCTATTACCAATCCATCTTCTGTCACAATAATATCCCCAACTTCTTGTGTGTGAAATGTACCTTTTTCTTCAGTTCTTAAGTTTTCCCATTCTACATTCCATTTATTGCTCTTATTTCTGTTATTTAAATCTTCATATGCAATAATCCAAATCCCTTTTTGAACTTTTGCAATCTTATACCATTTTTGAATCTTTTTTTCTAAAGAAACTGACCAATCAAATGTATTTAGAGATACTACATTCGATCCCACTATAAAATATAACAGCTCCGATTCGCTTCTTTCTATTTCATATGCAAGCCGTATTGCTTCTACCACATCTTCCTCTGAATATCCGCATTCAATTCCTACATCAACCGGATTCTTATTCTCAATACCATCTTGTTTTAAAATTGTCCGCAAAATATATTGATAATACCTTTTTTTATTCATCCCACTTTTCCTTTACACTAATTTTTTTCAATATACTCCCTCAATACTTCTATACTTTCGAGCCAGATTTTTTCTTTTTCACTTACTCTCTTCTTATCCTTTTCCGTTAATTGATTCATAACTTTTTTCTCCATATAACTCAACATTTGCCTTACGTTCTTAATTGCTCGTAACTCTTTATTTCCTACATCTATATTTTGTCTTGGAATTGTTTCATAATTTCTAAGTAACTCTTTTATATCCATTATTTCATCCTCCTCATCTTTTCTATTATGACGCACTCTTAAACTTTCGTTCCTGATACTCTTTTTCTAATTTAGATATTGAATCTCCCATAATTTCCCTTAGCGAATGAGTCTTACTTATAGCCTCTTCTATATCTTCCGTTGTAATCTTCGATTTCTTATTTACAAACGCACTTTCAATCGCATCTTTCACTACTCCTTCTATATCTGCTCCACTATATCCTTCCGTTTTTTTCGCCAAATCTCTCACTGCTATAGCTGCATAATCTTTAGGACGACGTTTTTTTATATGTATTTCAAATATCTTCTCTCGCTCCATTTCTTCCGGCATTTTCACATAGAAAATTTCATCAAAACGTCCCTTTCTCATCAATTCCGGTGGTAATTTCATAATATCGTTAGCCGTTGCCACAACAAATACCGCGCTTTCCTTCTCCTGCATCCATGTTAAAAACTGACCAAACAGACGGGTAGTAACTTCTGCGCCTCCGCCACTGCCTCCAATTCCTGCAAATGCTTTTTCTAGTTCATCTACCCACAATACGCAGGGTGCAATAGCCTCTGCAAGTTTAATTGCCTGGCGCATGTTCTGTTCTGATTCGCCTATATATTTCCCCATCAAACGTCCCATATCCAATTTTAATAACGGTACTCCAAATAACTTAGCTGATGCTTTTGCATTTAACGATTTTCCACATCCTGGAAGGCCAGCAATCAATACTCCTTTTGGTAATTCCACACCAAATCTTTGGGCTTCTTTCATATTCTGCATAACAATGGCTTTTTTCCTCAGCCATTCTTTCAATACGTTTAATCCGCCAATATCCTCGATGCTTTCTTTCACGGAAATCATTTCTAAAATCCCCGATTTCTGAATCAACTGCTTTTTTTGATCTATAATCAAATCCATTGCTTCTTCCGTCAATTCACCATTTCTACTAAAAGCTAATGCCAAAATAGTCTCTATTTCCAAAGCAGACAAACCTTTAAATGCCAACGCCATTTTATCAATCACTTTTTCATAAATATTGCCTGCAGCATTTTCTTCAATAAAATCTAAGATTTCTTTTTTTATCTCTTCTTCCGTTAAATAATCTTCTTGCAAAATCGTAATATATTTTTCTATCTCTTTCGGAATTTTAAGAACTGGAGAAATAATAACAAACACTGTGTCTAAATCTCCATTTTCGATAGAGAGGCACGCATTCTTCAATAACGCAATTATCTTCGGATTTTCTAAATACACTGTACTATCTTTTAATATAATTACCTTTCTCTCAAATTCACCATTACGTACCCCATCAATCAAAAAATCCTCAATCGTGATATCCTCACTCAGCATTTCTTTTACTTCTCGATAACCCCTTTTTTCTATATCTTTACGGCTACGCAATCCATACATCTGATTCCATTCCCATACTTTTCTTCTTCTGGTCACTTCGAGAATACACTTCTCTACGGCATTATCATCATAACTATTAATATATATAATTGGCACCTTTGCATCGACATATTCTTTTAGTTTTTCTCTAAACATATATTATTTCACTTCCTTCTCCATCATACGTTTCAAAATATCCAACAATTCAAGTAATGTACTGTCCAGAGTTTCTATGACCATCTTTTTTTCAGTTTGATCATCCGCTGGCTTGACATTTATCATGCTAATCCGCTGTTTTATGAATTCTTCTTTATTTTGAGCTTCTATACGAATGATCACTTCGCCGATTCCTTCTAGCTTCACATCACTTATCCAGTTTGGTATATAATATTCTCCATCCAACAAATAAACTTTTTTCTTTCCCTCTTGCACATATTGTTCTAACATATTCTGCGATTCAACTGTATAGGCAAGTACTTGTTCTACTTTTTCCGTTGGAAGCAATCCTTTCAATCTTTCTTTTATATGTGATTCTCTCAAATTTTTTTGTAAATCAATTCTTCCATGCGTACAATCCCCTTCAACCCCTAATGCCTCCATAAATTTAGGCACAAAGTCTTCATCATCTTCACTCAACGATTCAATTTCTTCTAAAATATCGTCATTATAAGTACTTTCAAGCCATTTTTGAAGTTTACCATTAGCAAAATATTCTATCGCCTTTTCTAAATCAAAATTCTCCTGAAACTCCTCTAATTCTCGTACTTTCACACCATCCTTCATTTCCAACGGAAATCTAATATTTGCCATTTTTCTTTTTCTCCTTACGTGTTATATTCGCTTCTTTAAGCCCCATTCTTTCAAAAATCCCTGTAAATTCTTCTCCAGAATTTTCTTCCTTCTGATGCATATTTTTCAGATAATAACTATCCTCACTCCGATCGTATATCACTTCCTCCCCGGTATACATCTCACTAAAAAACACTCGTATATCTTCAATGTCCCGATCAAAGGTTCTGCGATTTATTTTCATATCCTCACAGAATGTTTTTTTCTCAATTTTCCTTCCTTCTATTAGCCTAGAATATAAAATAAGTATTCTAGTAACTTTGTCAATTCCCGCCATATACGTTCCTCCATTACACCTGTAGAATAGCAATCACGAACGTCACATTCTGACGTCTGGACATATCGTGACATAAAAATAGAACATATCTTCAAATCTCCTTTCTGATGATATGTCCTATTTTTTCCACATTACCTGTTTTCACTTATAATATTTTTCCAGCTTTCATTAATGCCATTTCATGCATAAACTGCTCATCCTCATCTGTCCACTCAATTTCTTCATTGCAGTGATACTTTTCGGAATCTCTACGCACCTCTGCTTCCATCTTTTTAAGTTTGATATCCCCTGGTAAGTATTTCAACGTATTCCAAAGTCCCATAATTTTCTACCTCCTGTGTTTTTGTTTTCCTTGTCTCTATACCTTATAGCGCTGGCAGACATCTATAATCCGGCATAACCAAGTCATCCAAATCAATTTTTCGACTGTCATACCAATTCAATTCATGCGCATAAAAGTATTTCATGTTATCCCGTATTCTTCCGCTCTTCCCAGGTACACAACCTCACCTTCCAGCTTCTTAACCTTATCTGCCAGTTCCTGCGGACTGATTTGCTCCATACCGTTACCGGATATCTCAACGCCTGCCCCATTCAGCAGATGCATAATAAATTCGGAACAGTACATACTTTTTTGCTCTGTTTCATATTTTTCTTTCAACACATATCTGATTAGCCCTTTCAAATTATATGCTGTCCGATTTTTTATCTTTGCCATGACCGATATCTGCTGCCGGATTCTATCGTACTGGATATCATTTACCCAGACACGATTCACCTGAATCAACGTCTTCTGTAATCGATAATCCCGAATATTTTCATATGTGAATCCGCCTTCGATATTCGAGAATCGGTTTCCTCTTGTAATTGTAAACGAATACATATTGGTCAATGATTCCTCCAGTGCTATCGCCACATGTGAAAAACTTCCTTCTGTATAAGCTATGATTGCTCGTGCCATGGACGAAGCCGGAGCAAATGAGAATACCAGATAGATTGCTCTCTTTCCCACCCTTTCATCATCCATGTCCCTTTCATCTATACAGGGTTCTCTTTTAAAATATTTTTCTGTTTCTTGCGCACAAGTTCGATGTGTCTTCACGATTTTCCGATATGCCCGATGGATTGTTGCTATCTCCTGGCGATTTCCCCATGGCTTGTACCGCATCAACCGGATAATTTCCTTTTCCCATCCTACATACGGATTCCACTTTATCCAATTTACGTTCTTTATCTCTTTCGCTTAAATCCCTCGCCTTCATATACTCTGACCGGATTTCCTCTCACAATCTTCGTATGCTCTCTCCATGCAGAATTAACCTGTTTCTGTTTTTCTGCCAGTTCTCTCTGACTCAAAATTACATTCAATTTTTCCAATGCATCTTTTTTATTTGCATACTGACTTCTCTCGGACGTGGATGTTACCGTGATACCCGTCGGAACATGTATCAGGCGCACACCCGTTTCCACTTTATTCACATTCTGCCCGCCTTTTCCACCGGAATGAAATCTCTCAAACCTGATATCCTGATCCTTACAAATGTTTTCCATTTCCGGAATAATACTCACATCTACAAACCAGTTTTTCCGCTTATGATTCGGTCGAAATGGACTTCTGCATATCCATTGAATACTTCCTTCCAAGTCTGACAGATCCCGTTCTGTGGTAAATATAATAGATGTGTAACACCCTTTTTCTCTTGCTTCATGTGCGGACAAAAATTCTATATCCGGGTATTCCTTTTTTAATGCTTCATATAATTTCAACACCGCCAGTTCACACTCTGACGGTCCCTGTCCTGAACTCAACTGTACAATCATTGCTATCTCCTATTTTTCTGTGTGCATCGTCAGTTATCCTGCCAGGAATCATATCGTTTTTCTCTCCGTTCCCCCAACCATTTGAGTCTGAGCGCCATCACACCTGCTATCAACCAGCTCATGGCTAATTAGATGTAACAAAAGCGAAGAAAGGAAAAGCACAATCCAGACGGAATCGGCGGTGCGGTCAAGAAATATTGTGGAAACGCAAGATTTCTGCTATAATGAGTGCTGAACACTTGACGATAGAAAGAGGGACGGAAGCCTATGAACATCAGCTATCAGCCATTATGGGACACCTTGAAAAAGCGTAGCATGAGAAAAGAGGACTTGCGGCTTGCCGCCGGTCTGACCACCAACATGATTGCCAACATGGGTAAGGGTAAGCATATCAGTATGGAAACACTATTGCGGATTTGTAAAGCTCTGAATTGTGATATTTTAGATGTGATTAAGTTGGAACAAGATAAAACTGATATCTACGGGAAATAGACTAATGGCGAAAAGGAAAATATATTGCAGTTAGCAAGAAATATGTTACACTGATAAAATAATCTACAAGAAAGGCGGTGAGTGGATGGCGGGGAAAACCAAATACACTTTTGAGAGCAAAATCCATGTGTACCGGGCAACCAAGAGAATGACCCAGCAGGAACTTGCTGATTTGGTCGGTGTGTCCCGTCAGACCATCATGCAGCTTGAACGGAACCGTTACAATCCCTCGATGATGTTAGCATATAGCATTGCACAGGTGTTTGATGTAACGATTGAAGAACTATTTGATTTTAAGGTGGAAGAAAAATGAGTGATTTGATATTGTCCATAGTCAGTAATAGAACGTTTTTTGTGATAGGAACGTATTATTGTATGCCTATTACTATTGCTGTAATTGCTATATTCTTTGTGAAAACCTCAAGAGATGAAAGAGGGCGGGCGATTCTCGGAAAAGCAAGTATTATATCAACGATTGCATTTATTGTTTTTATCAATATTTTTGCAAGATTCAGTATGCACGTACCTATGGACTTTGACAGCATTGCTTGTTTTATTCAGTGGATTTATAATATTGTATTGACCATTCAGGTTGTTGCCATATTGATATATAAGAGAATTGAATAGCGAAGCTCTCTTACGGTGGTACTTCTGATAGCAGGTTGAATTGTTCTGATTTTCCAAAACTGGAAATCAAATAGTAAAGTTAAAGTCATGCTTATGCCAAATACGCATGGCTTTATTTTTTCTTTCTTAATGTATGAAATACTTGACATCAAGAAAGAAATAGATTATACTATCCATTATGGAATTTCCAATTCCAATCTATTTTGACCCGCGAAAGGAGAGAAAACGATGAATGATCTGTGGGCACTGATTATTTTTGTTGTGTTCATTTTAGGTGGTAGCTGCTCATTAGCAGGCACATGGTGGTGCAAAAATAAGAAGAAGAAAAAAGATGTGAACAAACCGCAAAGAGATAAATAACAAAACAAGTTGTTCCAAGCTATTAAGAAAGATGGAAACAGCCGTTGCAGGAGTCGATCCCACAACGGCTGTTTTTATTTCCACGGTCTGCGCCGGAAGTTAATCCCGGAATTTTTAATCAGCGGCGATCTTTTGAACAGCCTTTTCAGGGTTGTTCTTTCTTCGTCTGTGAGCCGCTTATATTTCAGTTGAAACGCCTTGCAGAAGATTTCCAGAAATTCCTGCACCCTGTCGCCGGTGGATTGCATGGCCTTTCGGACTTCCTTTATCAGTTCATCGGCGGGCGTGGTATCCGGCGCACTCTCCATGTCATTCTCATGGGCTTTGCGTATATCGTGAAGGATAGCATCCCATGTTTTGTGTGTCACATGGCAGAAAAAATCTTCTTCCTCTATCTGACCGGCTTCCAGAATTTTCAGGGAACGGTCTGCGGCGGCTTCGGGGTGTTCTTCCAGTATCATTGCCCGGACAGCGGCCAGCGCACTGTTGATGTCATGGAACCGCATGGTAGCCATTCCATCCACATAGATTTCTGCGTCAGCCATCAGTTCCGCAAATTTTTCGTGGGACATCATCTCGCACAGCAGCCGGGTATTGATCCGTCCGCTTTTCAGAAGCGCCACGGCTTCATCGGTCAAATGTAGTTCAGACAGCGGGGTGTTGATCTGCTCCCGGTTTTCTGTCCGGCAAAATAGATAGTCAATGGACACCTCATAAAAGTCTGCCAGTGTGATAAGGTTGCCGTGATTGATTTCCTTATTTCGGTTTTCTTCATTTTCATAGCTGGCTAAAGCAGATTTTGAAATGCCGGTCTTTTCCGCCAGTTCTTCCAGCTTCAAGCCCTTTTCCACCCGTAAATCTTTCAAGCGTTCTTGTAAAGAAACATGGTCTTTCATAGGTTTGCCACTCCCTTCCCATGTGGTTTTCGAGCATATATAATCATTATATCATACCGTTCCGAAATCGTGGAAATTTTCGATTTTGGGGCGGTATTCCTACTTTCTGGACATACGGGAAAGGGTTCAAAAATGAGCTATGATTAAGTCAGTTCATCGATG
>ERZ894183.629-NODE-629-length-25917-cov-11.439680_pt1 | contig 25917 bp, 26 predicted proteins | sample MGYA00380279_ERZ894183 | MGnify/ENA primary metagenome ERZ894183 (study PRJEB32331, sample SAMN06328422) | human gut metagenome | biome: human gut microbiome; feature: stool | host: Homo sapiens | collected 2013-06-26 ... | reverse complement strand
CTACAGCCCCATCCATCTGCTGCTTCTGCCGCCGAAGGATGCGCCGCATTGTCAAAGGCGTCCTCCGGCGCATCCTTCGGCGGCAGAAGCAGCAGATGGATGGGGCTGTAGGGCAGCATGACCGCAAGCCTTTTCCCAAAGCTGATCTGGCAAAAGCTGTCCGCCTCCTTTTTGGAAAGAAGAAGCGCCGGACGGGCGGGGGAAGAAAGAAGCCGCGCCTGCGCGTCGGAAACGCGGCAGATTTGGCGCACCGTTTCCAGATCCCGCGCCATGAGGGCAAGGGGGCGGGCAGGGCGTTTTTTTTGACGGCGAAGCCGCGCCACCGCCTCCGTGTTGTATGCGTCGCAGGCAAGATGGATGCCGCCGGTTCCCTTGACGGCAAGGATTTTGCCCTCTGAAAGCAGGCGGCGGGCAGTCAGGAAAGGGTCGGCGTCCGCGCCGGTAAAAGGCTTTCCTGCTGCGTCCAGCAAAAAGACGGAGGGCCCGCAGGCGGGGCAGCAGTCCGGCTGGGCGTGATAGCGCCGGTCGCGGATGTCTTTGTACTCCCCAAGGCAGTCGGGGCACATGGGAAAGGCATCCATCGCCGTGCGGCTGCGGTCATAGGGCAGGCTGCGGATGATCGTGTAGCGCGGCCCGCAGTTGGTGCAGTTGATAAACGGATAGCGGAAGCGGCGGTTCCACGGCGTAAACAGCTCTTTTTCACAGTCCGGACAAGGCGCGGTATCCGCTCCGGCAAAGGTCGCTTCTTCGGAAAAAGCGCTGTCCAGAATATGAAAGCCGGGATCGGGACGGCTCCCTGCGCCAAAAGCAGCTGCCGGAAGCTCCCGTACCGCCATTTGCTCCACCCGGGAAAGGGGCGGAGCATCGTTTTGGATCGCCTGCAAAAAAGTTTCTACGGCGGGAAAAGCTCCGGTCACAAAGGCTTCCAGCCCGCCGGAGGTGTTGCGCGCCCAGCCGGACAGCCCGTTTTGCAGGGCGATCCGGTGCAGAAAGGGGCGGAAGCCCACGCCCTGAACAAGCCCGGAAAGCGTGACGAGGACGCTGCAGGGGGCAGCGCTGCCGCCGGATTCCCGTTTTGCCGCCGTTTTGCCGCTGTCTTTTGCTGCCGTTTTGCCGCTGCCTTTTGCTGCCGTTTTGCCGCTGTCTTTTGCCGTCATATCGTCTCGCTGCGTATTCATTGCCGGATTACAGCGTCGATCTGTGCGGACAGATAGCTGCAAAGACTGTCCAGCCCATCCTTTGTGCGGCAGCTGACCGGAAAATAGGGTGCGCCGGGGCAGAAGGTTTCATAATGGCAGCGGACTCTGGCTTCATCGAAATCAAAATAAGGAAGCATATCGTATTTATTTAATACGAGGCAGTTGGTTTCGGTAAACATGAGCGGATATTTTTCTACCTTATCGTCGCCCTCCGGGACGCTTAAAATCGTGATCCGCATGGATTCGCCGATTTTAAATTCGGCGGGACAGACGAGGTTTCCGATATTTTCCACAAAGATCACGTCCAGGTCGTCGAGCGGCAGATGGGGCAGGATGTTTTGGATGCTCATGGCTTCGATATGGCACGCCCCGTCGGTATTTAACTGGATGGCGGGGATGTTTAAGGCGGCGATTCGCTCTGCGTCGATCTGACCGGTAATGTCGCCCTCGATGACGCCGATGCGCCATTTTTCCCGCAGCTTTTCGATCAGGGAAACGATCAGGCTGGTCTTTCCCGCGCCGGGGCTTCCCATGACGTTGATCATGCAGATCTTATGGTCTGCCAGCTCTTTTTTCACCTGTTCGCTCACGTCCTCATTCCAGTCCATTACCTGATGAAGCACTTTGATTTCCATCAATATCTACCTCCAGACTTTCTATCATAAATTCTTTGCCGGACAAAATCTGCAGCCGCAGGCTCCCGCATGCAGGGCAGGCGATGTGATGCCGCGTGATCTCGCTTTCTGCATGGCAGTCCCGGCAGCGCACCTTTAAGGGCAGGGTGCGCGCTTCTATTTTAGCGCCCTCTGCGATCGTGCCCTCCGCCAGCAGGTCAAGGTACATCTGGATACATTCCGGAACGATCCCGGAGAAGGGACCGAGGCACAGGCGGATCGCTGAAATCCGGGAAGCGTGGCATTTGTCAGCTTCTTCCAAACTGGTTCGCAGAATGCTTTCCGTAATGCTCAATTCGTGCATGAAATATTCTCCCTCCTTTTGGCGGTCTTTGGATATTTTAGCACTTTATCTAAAAAAAATCCAGATAGACTTTCCCTCTTGCAAAAATCTGTTAAAAGGTCTATAAATAGAAAAGAGAAGAAAAAAGGGGCGCATTCTTTAAGAAAAGATACGCTGAGTCAAGAGGGAGGTAGGATCATGGTACTGATACCGGTACTGATCGGGATTCCGGTGCTTCTGGCGGTTCTGATGGCTTTGCTCAAAGACGGCAGGATCCGGGGGATTATCGTGTACGCAGGCGCAGGCTGCATTATGGCAGTGACGCTTGCCCTGCTTGCAGGCTGGGGAGCGGGCGGATACGGGCGCGCGGTATTTTTTACGGCGACGGAGACGGTGGACCATCTGATGACGGTTGGGGAGATCGGGCTGATGCTCCTGATCGTTTTTATGAGCGTCAAATATCACAAGGTGCTGCCGGCGGTTTTGTCGGTGGCGCAGACAGGGCTGATCTTGTATGTGGAGCAGACCGCGCCGATCGTGGAAAAGGAGCACATGATGGTGGACTGGCTGACTGTGCTCATGTGCGTGATCATCGCCTTTGTGGGCGGCTTTATCTGCATTTATACGGTGGGCTACATGAAGGGCTATCACGAGCATCATAAGGAGTACAAGGACAGGCAGCCGTTCTTTTTTTCCATGCTGTTTTTGTTTCTGGCGGCGATGTTCGGGCTGGTCTTTTCCCAGAGCCTGATCTGGATGTATTTTTTTTGGGAGATTACGAGCGTGATTTCCTTTTTAATGATTGGCTACACGCGCACGGAGGAAGCGCTGGAAAACAGCTTTTCGGCGCTGTGGATGAACCTGTTAGGAGGGCTTGGGTTTGCCGCAGCGATCGCGGTGCTTGCTTTTACGCAGGGAAGCGTCCAGCTTTCCGACGCGGTTTCCTCCGGCATGATGTTTCCGCTGGCGTGCCTTGCCCTTGCAGGCCTGACCAAATCGGCGCAGATGCCTTTTTCCACATGGCTGTTCGGGGCGATGGTTGCGCCGACGCCTTCCAGCGCCCTTTTGCACAGCGCGACGATGGTAAAGGCGGGCGTGTATCTGCTGATCCGGATCGCTCCGGCATTAAGCGGCAATATCGTGGGGCTGATGGTATCCTGCATCGGCGGGTTTACGTTTATCATGGCAAGCATGATGGCAATCGCCCAGAACGACGGCAAAAAGGTGCTCGCCTTTTCGACGATCTCCAATCTGGGGCTGATCGTGGCGTGCGCGGGAACAGGCGTAAAGGAGACAGTCTGGGGCGCGATCTTTCTGATGATTTTCCATTCTGTCAGCAAATCCATGCTGTTTCAGGCGGTGGGCGCGGCGGAAAACTGTCTCGGCTCCCGGGATATTGAGGATATGCACGGGCTTTTGCTGCGGCTTCCGAAGCTTGCCTATATCATGGGCATCGGCATCGCGGGCATGTATCTTGCCCCCTTTGGCATGCTGATTTCAAAATGGGTGGCGTTAAAGGCGTTTGTGGACTCCGAAAACGTATTTTTAGTCATCTGTATCGCATACGGCAGCGCCACAACGATGTTTTACTGGACGAAGTGGCTGGCAAAGCTGATTTCCCAGCACCATGCCAGAAAGGGCGTGGAGGACGTGACGCGCAAAGACGAGTATCTTTCGATGTTTGTGCATGCGGCGATCATGCTTTTGCTGTGCCTGATGCTTCCGTTTGTGGCGACCCATGTGGTAGACCCGATCGTGGCGGAAATGTTCGGCGCGTCCGAGGCGGTGCTTTCCATGAGCGTGCTGACGACGATGGCGATCATGCTGGGAGCGGTGCTGATCGTCCCGGCGATCATGTTTTTGGTCAGCGGCGGCGCAAAAAGGCAGCTGGTACAGATTTACATGGGCGGCATCAACCGGGGCGACAACCGGCATTTTACGGACAGCTTCGGGGAGGAAAAGCATTTGTATTTAAGCAACTGGTATTTGCGGTTTGAATTCGGGCGGAGGCATCTGTTAAAGCCGTCCCTGATATTGTCGGCGGTGGTTCTGATCATCGTGTTCTGTCTGATCATAGGAGGTGCGGTATGAACAGAGTGATTTGTGTGATCGCCTATCTGCTTTTGGCGCCCCTGATCGGCGGGCTGATGGACAGCTTTGACCGGATCGTGAGCGCGCGGATGCAGAGGCGGAAGGGACCGTCGGTATGGCAGCCTTTTTATGATTTGAGAAAGCTGTTTTCCAAGCAGATGCTGGCGGTCAACAATGTGCAGCTTTTGCTGAATTTAAGCTATCTGGTGTTTATCGTCATCGCCGGGGCGATGCTGTTTGGCGGCATGGATATTCTGATGTGCCTGTTCATCCTGTCCACGGCGGACATGTTTCTGGTCATGGCGGCGTCCAGCGATTCCTCGCCCTTTGCAAACATGGGGGCAAGCCGGGAAATGGTGCAGATGATGGCGTACGAGCCGCTGACGCTTCTGGTGGCGGTCGGGTTTTATCTGGCGACCGGATCCTTCCATGTGGCGGACATCATTCAGGCGCCGGTCAGCGCGGTGGCATTTATGCCGGGGCTTTTGGTGGGATTTATGTTTACCGCGGCGTTAAAGCTTAGAAAATCTCCCTTTGACCTGTCCACGAGCCATCATGCCCATCAGGAGATGGTAAAGGGCATTACGACCGAGATGAGCGGGGCGACGCTGGCGGTCATGAACATTGCGGAATATTATGAGATCGTGCTGATCTTCGGTATTTTCGGGCTGTTTATCGTCAACGAGCACTGGTGGAGCTGGATCGTGGCTGCCGCAGTGTGTATGGTGATCTATTTTGCGGAGATTTTGTGGGACAACGTGAGCGCCCGTTTAAAATGGAATCAGGTGCTGGCAGGCTGCTGGATCGTGACGCTTCTGACGGGCGGCTTAAATCTGCTGATCCTGATGCTGATCAAATAAAGTGGGGAATGGAGATTGATATGGGAAAAGTATCGAATTCGCCGTGGCTTCTGCATTATGATGCAAGCAGCTGCAACGGCTGTGATATAGAGGTGCTGGACTGCCTGACGCCCAAATATGATCTGGAACGGTTCGGCGTGATCAATACGGGCGACCCGTTTCAGGCGGACATCCTTTTGATCACGGGCGGCGTCAACAGCCAGACCGAAAGCGTGGTAAAGCAGCTTTACAGCCAGATGCCGGAGCCGAAGGTGGTCGTGGCAGTCGGGATCTGCGCCTGCACGGGCGGCGTTTTTAAGGAATGCTATAACATCCGGGGCGGCATTGACACGGTAATCCCGGTGGACGTTTATGTGCCGGGATGCGCGGCGCGTCCGGAGGCGATCATCGACGGCGTCGTGGAGGCGTTAAAGATTCTGGATGAAAAAACAAAGGCGCTGGAACGGTCAAAGGAGCAGAAATGATGGAAGACAAAAATCAGATCAGGGAAATCTCGATGGATGATTTTTTTAATGAAGTGATCCGTATGAAAATGGAGGAATGGCGGCTTGTGCAGATCTGCGCCGTGCGGATAGAGGACGGCTTCGAGCTGAGCTATTCGTTCTGCAAAAATTATGAAATGGTAACGCTTCGTCTCCATACGGGAACGGATGAGGAAGTATCCAGCATTACGCAGGTATATCCCTGCGCGTTTATCCAGGAAAACGAGGCGGCAGAGCTGTTTGGCGTGCCGATCAAAAACCTGACGGTAGACTATCATCATAAGCTTTACCGGATTGATCGGGAAACGCCATTTAAGGAAAAGGGGTGAGGGAAGATGGCAAAACAGAGTATTGTACCGTTCGGGCCGCAGCATCCGGTGTTGCCGGAGCCGATCCATCTGGATCTTGTGCTGGAGGATGAGGTGGTCGTGGAAGCCATCCCCAGCATCGGATTTATCCACCGGGGGCTGGAAAAGCTGGTGGAAAAAAAGGATTTTAAACAGTATGTTTACATCGCGGAGCGCGTCTGCGGCATCTGCAGCTGCGGGCACGGCATGGGCTACTGCGAGGCGGTGGAGCATGTGATGGGCATTGAGGTTCCCAAAAGGGCGTCCTATCTGCGGACGATCTGGATGGAGATGAGCCGCGTGCACAGCCATCTTTTGTGGCTGGGGCTTTTGGCGGACGCCATGGGTTTTGAAAGCCTGTTTATGGAAGCGTGGCGGCTGCGCGAGGAAGTGCTGACGATGTTCGATTTAACGACCGGAGGGCGGATCATTTTTTCGGTAAATACGGTCGGCGGCGTATTAAAGGACATGGACGGTTCGATGTTAAAGGCGATCTCCGATATGGCAGAGAAGCTGGAAGAGGCGATCCGCCCGATGACGAAAACCTTTTTAAAGGATTACACGGTGCAGAGCCGTTTAAAGGAGCTGGGCGTCTTAAAAAGAAAGGATGCGCTCCTTGCGGGGGCGGTGGGGCCGATGCTGCGCGCCAGCGGCGAAGCCTATGACGTGCGGATGCTGGGCTATGGCGCATATTGCGACCTGAATGTGGAGCCGGTCGTCCGCACGGACGGCGATTCCTATGCAAGATGCGAGGTGCGTCTGGAAGAGCTTGTGCAGTCGCTCCATCTGATCCGGGAGGCGGTTTCCAAAATCCCGGAGGGGCCGGTCGCAGAGCCGGTCAAGGGCAATCCTTCCGGCGAATATTTTATGCGCATCGAACAGCCAAGGGGCGAGGCAATCTACTATGTAAAAGGAAACGGCACGAAAAATCTGGACCGTTTCCGCCTGCGCACACCGACGACGAGCAACATCCCGCCGATGGTGGATCTGTTAAAGGGCTGTCAGCTGGCGGATGTGCCGCTGCTGATCCTGACGATCGATCCGTGCATCAGCTGTACGGAACGCTAGGATTTGGAGGAAGATAGAGATGGATCTTGATAAAATAAAAGCAGATCTGGAGCTTGACAAGGTAAAGGTGTTTGTCTATGCAAAAACCGCGCTGAAAAATCTGTTTTCCAAGCCCGCCACCGTCGCATATCCGGAAAAACCGGCGGAATTTCCGGAGCGGATGCGGGGACATATTGAAATAAACGCAGCCGACTGCATCGGCTGCGGGATGTGCATGCGTTCCTGCCCGCCCGGCGCGATCATGGTCAACCGGGCGGAAAATACGTGGTCGATCAGCCGGTTCGACTGCGTGCAGTGCGGAAGCTGCGTGAATATGTGCCCGAAGAAATGCCTTTCGATCGTGTCGGGCTACACTGCGCCGGGGACAGAGAAGCGGACGGATACGGTGGAGATTCCGGAGAAGAAGGTTGTGGTAAAGCCGGCGGGGCAGGGAGGGATAGCTTCGGCGGAAAAGAATCCTGTAAATCCGGCAGGCGGGGCTGAAAGAAGGATGCCGGACCGCACTGGATCAGATTGCGGAAAAACAGTATGCGCGGAAGCTGGAACGCAGCGGATTTAAGAGCGTGCTTCGGTATGGGATCGCATTCTGGCAAAAGGAGTGCATGGTCGCAGCGGATGAAATAAAAGAATAACATTCAGAGGATCGCCCGGCTTCGGAGATTTTTCCGGGGCCGGGCGATTTTAGGATTTATGCAAAAGGCTGTGGGATATAGGATGTTTTTGGCAATACAGGCTGTTTTTTTCTTGACAGAAGCCGTGCGCTGCGGTATTGTAAAATCAGTTATGATAGTTGGGCGGCGGACGTTCTGGTCTGCCTTTTTCGAGGGCGAATCGCCCGGATTTTCCGATGGGATAAAGAAGAATTTATATTCGCATACATAATTTTTGCGGGACGGAAAGGAAGTTATGTATTGTCAGATCAATGCGGGAGGGCTTTACGGTTTAAAAAGCTATGCCGCGCAGGTGGAGGTCGATGTGTCGAGAGGGCTCCCGTGCTTTGACATGGTGGGGCTTTTGGACAGCGAGGTGCGCGAAGCACGGGAGCGGATCCGTGTGGCGCTGCACCATATTGGGATGGGGCTTTCCGCGGAAAAAATAACGGTCAATCTTTCCCCGGCGGGTATCCCCAAAACGGGAACGTCGTTCGATCTTCCGGTGGCGCTTGGAATCCTTGCGGCAAAGGAGGTGATCCCGCCCGAAAGGCTCAGGGGCGTCTGGGCGGCAGGGGAGCTGGGGCTGGACGCGCGGGTAAAGCCGGTGCGGGGCGTTTTGGCGATGGTAACGGCGGCAGCAGAAGCAGGCATTTCCGAATGTATCCTGCCGATGGAAAATTTCCGGGAGGGGCTTTTGCGGGAAGAAATCTGCGCGATGGGCGTGGAGACGCTGGAGGAGGCGATGCTTTATCTGGCTTCGGACGCAGAGGAACGGAGCCTGCTGAGAAAAAAGGCGCAAAAAGGGCTGGAAAAGCTGCCCTGTACAGGGCGGACACAGACAGAAGAGGAGCCGGATTTTTCGATTGTAAAGGGGATGGAGGAAGCAAAGACTGCGGCGATGGCAGCGGCGGCAGGCATGCACAATCTGCTGCTTGCAGGACCGCCGGGAACCGGAAAAACAATGCTGGCGCGGTGTATGCCCGGGATTTTACCGCCTATGACGCGGCAGGAGCAGTATGAGATTTCGTCCATTTACAGCGCGGCAGGGCAGCTGGAGGAAGGGCGGCTTTTGGAAAAAAGACCGTTCGTAAGCCCGCACCATACGGTGTCGCCTTATGCGCTGACCGGGGGCGGCAGCATCCCAAAGCCCGGGATGGTGACGCTGGCGCACAGGGGCGTTTTGTTTTTGGACGAGCTGGCGGAATTTAAGCGTCAGACGCTGGACGTGCTGCGCCAGCCGTTGGAGGAGGGAAAGATTTTTCTGGCAAGGAGCAGGGGAAATTTTGTGTATCCGGCGGATTTTATGCTGCTTGCCGCTACCAATCCGTGTCCCTGCGGCTATTATCCGGACCGGAACCGGTGCAGGTGCCGGGAGTGGGAGGTGGCACGTTATCTGTCGCGGATCTCAGGGCCGCTGCTGGACCGGATCGATTTATGCTGCAGCGTATCGCCGCTTCCGGTACGGATGCTGTGGGAGACAAAAAACGCTTCGGCAGCTGCTTTAGATGTCCTTTCTGATGACGCAGGCAAAAAAGCGCCGTCCGACAGCGCCCGGATGCGGGAGAGGGTTTTGGAAGCGCGGGAGCGCCAGAGCTTCCGCTACGCAGGCACGCCGATCGGGGTAAACGGGCGGCTGGGGGCAGGGGAGATTTTGCGGTATTGCGCGCTGGGCTTTCAGGAACAGGAATTTTTGGAAAAAGCGGCGGGACAGGCGGGGCTTTCGGCACGGGGCTGTCATCGCGTGATCCGCACGGCGCGGACGCTGGCAGATCTGGACGGCAGCGAAAGGATTCTGGTGCGCCACTTAAGTCAGGCGGTGTATTACCGGAATCAGCATATGCTGCAAAAATGAGGGATATAAAAAGGAGGAGCGATGGACGAGCGGGAAAAAGCGGAATATTTTGCGCTGTGCAGCATAGATGGATTAGGGAGAGCGGGGATCATGCGCCTTTTGGAAAAAACAGAAAGCGTATCGGAGGCGCTAACGCTTTCAGAACCGGCGCTGCGGGAAATACTGGGCGAAGCGCGGGCAAAAAAAGTAGGCGCGCAGCTTTCCGGCGCCCGGGCAGATGAGGCGGCAAAAAAACTGGAGGATTTTCAGAAAAGGGGAATTTTTTTCCTGCCTTTGTGGGATGATGATTATCCAAAGCGGCTTCGCCAGATTCCGGATCCTCCGGCGGCGCTCTATGGAATAGGAAGAGTTCCGGACGATCCGGGGAAAAAACGGGCGCATAAAGCGCCGGATAGGGCAGGAGAGTACGGAAAAGCCGCAGCGGTCGTGGGGGCGCGGGCAGCGTCGGCTTACGGACAGGAGATGGCAGCTTATTTTGGGCGCGGGCTGGCAAAGGAAGGCGTTACAATCGTCAGCGGCATGGCGCGCGGTGCAGACGGGATCGCCCAGACGGCGGCGCTGCAGGCGGGAGGGTTTTCTGTCGCGGTGCTGGGCTGCGGCGTGGACGTGTGTTATCCGCCGGAAAACAGAAAGCTCTATGACCTGCTTAAGGAAAGAGGATGTATCCTGTCGGAATATCCGCCGGGGACGCAGCCCCATGCGCATCTTTTTCCGCCGCGCAACCGGATCATCAGCGGGCTTTCCGATCTGGTGCTGGTTATCGAGGCGCGGGAAAAGAGCGGCACGCTCATTACGGTGGATATGGCGCTGGAACAGGGGCGGGACGTATTCGCCGTGCCGGGGCGCATTACGGATCTGTGCAGCCGGGGCTGCAACCGGCTGATCGGAAACGGCGCGGGGGCTGCGGTAAGCGTGGCGCAGATTTTGCGGGAGCTGGACGGGGGCGGCAGCGCAGAAGTACCGGACGATGATCAAAAGCCTGCGGGCAGGAAAGGCGCAGCGCCAGACGGCAAAAAGCCGGCACAATCCGAAGGCGCGCCAGCCTCCCTGCGCTCCCCTTTCCGCCGTGCGGTATGGGAGGCACTGGATACCACGCCGGAAAGCCTTGACGCAGTGCTTTTAAAGCTTCGGGAAGGGGGCTGGGAGGCGTCTGCCCCTGCCGTAATGGAGGAGCTTGTCTTTCTGGAGCTGGACGGGCTTGCAGGCGCAAGCGGCGGGCAATATTATCGGAAATTATCAGAAAATTTCTGCTTGCAATGAATCCTGATATGGTGTATAGTGGTTCACGATAACTGCACGGAAAGACAAAAATGTGCGGAATAGCAGTAAAAGGGATTGGGGATATCAGAATATGGCGAAATATTTAGTGATCGTGGAGTCACCTGCCAAAGTAAAGACGATAAAGAAGTTTCTGGGAGCCAACTATGAGGTGGCAGCCAGCAACGGGCATGTGCGCGATTTCCCGAAGAGCCAGTTCGGCATCGACGTGGAACATGATTACGAACCGAAATATATTACGATCAGAGGAAAGGGTGACATCCTTGCCAACCTCCGCAAAGAGGTAAAAAAGGCGGAAAAGATCTATCTGGCGACGGACCCGGACCGGGAAGGGGAGGCGATCTCCTGGCATCTGATGGAGGCACTGAAGCTTTCCGGCAAAAAGGTATATCGTATTACGTTTAATGAGATCACCAAAAGCGCGGTCAAGGAATCCTTAAAGCATGCGCGGGAGATCGACATGAATCTGGTGGACGCGCAGCAGGCGCGCCGTATGCTGGACCGCATGGTGGGCTACCGGATCTCGCCGCTTCTGTGGGCGAAGGTAAAGCGGGGGCTGTCGGCGGGACGCGTGCAGTCGGTGGCGCTGCGCATTATCTGCGACCGGGAAGAGGAAATCAACGCTTTTATCCCGGAGGAATACTGGACGCTGGACGCTTCCTTTAAGATCCCGGGCGAAAGAAAGCTTCTGACCGCCAAATATTACGGCGAAGGCGATACAAAGCGCCAGCTAAAGAGCGCAGAAGAGGTTGATCGGGTCAAAAAGGACTGTGAGAACGCTTCCTTTGCCGTTTCTGATGTAAAAAAAGGTGAGCGCGTCAAAAAGGCGCCCCTGCCCTTTACCACCTCCACTTTGCAGCAGGAAGCCAGCAAGGTGCTGAATTTTTCAACCCAGAAGACAATGCGTCTGGCGCAGCAGCTCTATGAGGGCGTGGACATCAAGGGGCAGGGAACGGTCGGTATCATTACCTATCTGAGAACCGATTCCACCCGTGTTTCCGAGGAAGCGGAAGAGATGGCGAAAGCCTATATCACGGAGAAATACGGCGAACAGTACGCGGGCGAGGGAACAGTCAGGAAAAGCGGGCAGAAGATCCAGGACGCCCACGAGGCGATCCGCCCGACAGATGTGGCGCGCATCCCACTGGAATTAAAGGAATCTTTGTCGAGGGACCAGTTCCGTCTGTATCAGCTCATCTGGAAGCGCTTCATGGCAAGCCGTATGACGGCTGCGCGCTATGAGACGACGTCCGTAAAGATCGACGGCGGCGGGCACCGTTTTACTGTGGCGGCGAGCAAGGTCGTTTTTGACGGCTTTATGAGCGTCTACACGATGGATGATGAGGACAAGGCGGAAAACAACACGCTGGCAAAGAGCATCGACAAGGATACGAAGCTGGCATTTGAAAGCTTTGACGGGGCGCAGCATTTTACGCAGCCGCCCGCCCACTATACGGAGGCGTCCCTTGTGCGGACGCTGGAGGAGCTCGGGATCGGACGTCCCAGCACCTATGCGCCGACGATCACGACGATCCTTGCGCGCCGCTATGTGGCAAAGGAGAACAAAAATCTTTATGTGACAGAGCTGGGCGAGGTCGTGAACAAAATGATGAAGGACGCGTTCCCGACAATCGTGGACGTGAACTTTACGGCGAACATGGAAGCACTTTTAGACGGCGTTTCCGAAGGGACGGTAGACTGGAAGACGATCGTTTCCAATTTTTATCCGGATCTGGACGAGGCGGTAAAAATTGCGGAGAAGGATCTGGAAGAGGTCAAGATCGGCGACGAGGAATCGGACGAGGTGTGCGAGCTGTGCGGCCGCCGCATGGTCATCAAATACGGCCCGCACGGACGTTTTCTGGCATGCCCGGGCTTCCCGGAGTGCCGCAATACGAAGCCTTATTATGAGAAGATCGGCGTTGCCTGCCCCAAATGCGGAAAAGACATCGTTATGAAAAAGACGCAGAAGGGCAGACGCTATTACGGCTGTATCGACAATCCGGACTGCGATTTCATGGTGTGGCAGAAGCCTTCCAATGAGAAATGCCCGGTATGCGGCTCGATCATGCTGGAAAAGGGAAACAAGCTCGTATGCTCCAAAGAGGGCTGCAGCTTTGTAAAGGAAAAAGAAGAAGAGAAGGAATAGTATCGTTTGCCGGAAAGACAGCGAACGGTAATGAAGTAACGCTTCGTCTCCGGATGCTTGACCTAGGAGACGGATGTTTGGAGGAACAGGAAGCATGAGTGGTGTCCAGCTTCTGGATAAGACCAGAAAGATAGGAAAATTGCTGCATAACAATCATTCCAGCAAGGTGATTTTTAACGACATCTGCCGGGTCATGCAGGATACGACGCAGTCAAATGTGCTGGTGATCAGCCGCAAGGGAAAGGTGCTGGGGCTTTCGGACAAGGACGGCGGCGCAATCTGCGAGCTTTCCGGCTGCAGCGTGGGGAGCTTTCTGGATCCGCTTTTGAATGAACGCATGCTGTCGATCCTTTCTACGAAGGAAAATGTGAATTTAACGACGCTCGGCTTTGACGGCGCGGAGGAACAGGAGTTTTCCGCGATCGTTACGCCCATCGAGATCGCCGGCGAGCGGCTGGGCACGCTGTTTTTATACCGCCGCGAAAAAAGCTACAGCATCGACGACATCATCCTGTGCGAATACGGGGCGACGGTCGTAGGGCTGGAAATGCTGCGCGCCGTGAATGAAGAGAGTGCGGAGGAGGACAGAAAGGCGGCGGTCGTGCACGCGGCGCTGGGCACGCTGTCTTATTCGGAGCTGGAGGCGATCGGGCTGATCTTTGAGGAATTAAAGGGCGGCGAGGGCATCCTTGTGGCGAGTAAGATCGCGGATCAGGCGGGCATTACCCGTTCTGTGATCGTAAACGCGCTGCGCAAATTTGAGAGCGCGGGCATCATCGAATCCCGTTCTTCCGGGATGAAGGGAACCTATATCAAGATCCGGAATGAATTTGCCTATTCGGAGATCAAAAAACTCCGGGAAAAGAAATAGAATCAATTTAGCCCCAATCGGTCTGTTACAAGAAATAAAAACTCCCCCTTGCAAGAGGGGGAGTTTTGTGTTAGAATCCAAATGTTATAGCTAAAAAACACGCATTCTGCTGCGCCGCGGGTGTCCCTTAACGCTTTGGATGGCGGCGAGTCGGAGATTTTTCCCGAAAAGAGTGCGGAAGAACAAACCACAGGAGGACAAAAAATGAGCGTTATTTCCATGAAACAGTTACTTGAAGCAGGTGTTCATTTCGGACATCAGACCAGAAGATGGAACCCTAAGATGGCTCCCTACATCTTCACAGAGAGAAACGGCATCCACATCATCGACTTACAGAAGTCTGTTGTAAAAGTGGACGAGGCTTACAAGGCAGTATTCGAGATCGCTGCACAGGGCGGCACGATCCTGTTCGTAGGCACAAAGAAGCAGGCACAGGACGCTGTTAAGACAGAGGCTGAGCGCTGCGGAATGTACTTTGTAAACGAGAGATGGCTGGGCGGCATGCTGACCAACTTCAAGACCATCAGAAGCAGAATCGAGAGACTGAAAGCGATCGAGGCTATGGCTGAGGACGGCACTTTTGAAGTTCTGCCTAAGAAAGAAGTTATCCAGATCAAGAAAGAGTGGGAGAAGCTGGAGAAGAACCTTGGCGGTATCAAGGATATGACAAGAATCCCTGACGCGATCTTCGTTGTAGATCCCAAGAAGGAGAGAATCTGCGTACAGGAGGCTCACGCTCTGGGCATTACACTGATCGGTATCGGCGATACAAACTGCGATCCTGAAGAGCTGGATTACATCATCCCCGGCAACGACGACGCGATCAGAGCCGTTAAGCTGATCACTTCCAAGATGGCAGATGCTGTGATCGAGGCAAATCAGGGCGAGGAAGTTTACACAGAAGAGGCAGTTGCTGTTTCTGAGGCTTCCGACATCGAAGAGGTTGCTTCCCAGGAGGCATAAATAGCTGGTTCGGGATCCGGGATCCTGAAGGAACATGACAACCGGTTTTTAATGGAGGATTGAAAAATGGCTGTTACAGCTGCAATGGTAAAAGAGTTAAGAGAAATGACCGGCGCCGGCATGATGGACTGCAAGAAGGCGCTGACAGCTACAGAAGGCGATATGGATGCCGCTGTAGAATTTTTAAGAAAGAACGGACAGGCGAAGGCTGAGAAGAAGGCAAGCCGTATCGCAGCAGAAGGTATCTGCCGCATCGTTGCAAAGGACGACAGCACAGCAGCTGTTGTTGAAGTAAACTCTGAGACAGACTTCGTTGCAAAGAACGAGAAGTTCCAGACATTTGTAGGCGCGGTTGCAGAGCAGGTTGTTGCTTCCGAGAATACAGATCTGGATGCGTTCCTGGCTGAGCCTTGGCACGCAGATGCGTCCAAGACCGTAAAGGACGTTTTGGTTGAGCAGATCGCTGTAATCGGTGAGAACTTAAAGATCAGAAGATTCGAGAAGGTTGTTGCAGAGCACGGCTGTGTTGTATCCTACACACACGGCGGCGGCCGCATCGGCGTTCTGGTTGAGGCTGACACAGACGTTGTAAACGACGCTGTAAAAGAGGCTCTGACAAATGTTGCAATGCAGATCGCAGCTCTGAATCCGAAGTACGTTTCCACTGCTGACGTATCCGAAGAGTACAAAGAGCATGAGAAAGAGATCCTGAAGGCTCAGATCGCAAACGATCCTAAGATGGCAGGCAAGCCCGAGAAGGTGATCGAGGGCGCAGTAATTGGCCGTCTGAACAAAGAGCTGAAGGAAGTATGCCTGCTTGAGCAGGTTTACGTTAAGGCAGAGGACGGCAAGCAGACCGTTGCACAGTATCTTGCACAGGTTGGCAAGGACAACGGCGCAAACCTTTCTGTAAAGAGATTCGTTCGTTTCGAGACCGGCGAAGGTATCGAGAAGAAGCAGGAGGATTTCGCTGCAGAGGTTGCTGCACAGCTCGGCTGATCGTCTGAATTTTTCCAAGAGATAGGGAAGATTTGTCCCGACGATGTTAGAAATACCAAAATGCCGGAAACCGTAAGGTTTCCGGCATTTTTTTATTCGGCAGGAAAGTTCCTTCCTTGCCGAATAAAAAAACACGATTCTGCGCACTCGCGCGCAGGGATCCTATTGCCTGACGGCAAACGCGCTCGGCGCGGGTGTGCGCCTTGGCGCACACTTTTTTAAATGCACTTATATTCATAAACATACAAAAACCGGTCATTTTCAATCCCGATTTCTTTTATTCTTGAAAATCCGCACTTTTCTGCGATTTTCCAGCTTCCTTCATTTTGATCCACGATATATCCAAGGATCCGCTTTACTTCCGGATAGTCCGGGAGAAGCTTTAAAATCCCCTGTACCGCCTCCGTGCCGTAGCCGGCATTCCAGAATTTTGGCAGGATCATGAGCGTGGCGCTGTATGTCCCGCAGACAGGATCGTCATGCTCCGGGATCAGGCTGATATAACCTGCAAAATCGCCGTTTTCATTGATCAGCGCAAAGGGAAGGCAGCTGTCTTCCAGATAGTGCCGCAGCAGCTCCCGGGTCTGTTCGATGGAAGCATGCCTGCCGTAGCGCATATAACGGGCAGAGGTTTCGTTGGAATAAAGTTCGTGCAGAAACGGGAGGTCATCCCGGGAAAGCGGGCGGAGCGTAAGTCCGTTTTTCATGGTAAAAAGTCCTTTCTGTCAGTGTCGTTTGATCCAAAGATTCTTCCAGACAGTGTATCGCAAATCCTGAAAGGTGTCAAATATATATATTTAGACAATATATCCCCAAAATAAGACTTCTAAAACATTCAAAGAAGAGCAAGAACAACAAAATATAGAAAAAATTAAGAATATTTTATGAAAAATTCACGATTGAAAATCTATTAAGAAGCTTATATAATAAGTTCGTAAGTTATAAACGTATGTATAAATGAGTTAAAAACTGACAAACAAAAGAATTTAAACAGAATTGATCTATGTCAATTCTGCTCTAAATGACTGATTTTGAAAGGATATAGCGGAAAAAGACAACAAAAAAGTCTGACCGGCATCAAAATGAAATTACCATATATTGATATACATAATCACAGTCTGCCCGGTGTGGACGACGGGGCGCGGAGTCTGGACGAGAGTATTTTCATGCTCAGGCAGGCGGCGGACGAGGGGATTGGGACAGTTATCCTGACGCCCCATCAGAAACCGGGCAGGGAATGCGCTGACCGTGACAGGATAGAGGAAAAGGTCAGGCAGCTTCAGACGGCTCTGGATGAACAGCAAATTCCGGTAAAGCTTTATCCCGGCGCAGAGGTGCTCTACAGTTACGATATGACGGCATTTCTGAGGCGGGAAAAAGCATGTCCGCTGGCGGATTCCCATTATGTGCTGACAGAATTTTTGCCGGATGCGGAATGGACGTATATTCAGAACGGGGTGTACGAGCTGCGCAATGCAGGATATATTCCGGTAATCGCCCATACGGAGCGCTGTCTGAACGTGGCATGCGATCTGGACCGGGTGGACGAGCTGCGGGAAAGCGGCTGCCTGATCCAGATCAATGCAGGGAATCTGACGGGGCTTGGAATGGATCGTTTGAAAAAATCTGCCAAAAGGCTTGTAAAGGAGCAGCTGGCGGACATCGTGGCAACGGATGCCCACCGCGCGTCCGGGAGCCGGCAGGTACGGATCGCAGACTGCGCGGCATGGATTCGCAGAAAGTGCGGGACGTCTTATGCAGAGCGGCTTTTATATGAAAATGCCGCCGCAATTTTAAAGGATGAAGAAATACCGCTGTAAGGAAGCGTCTGAAACAATATCAACAAAAGGAAAAAGCAGGAGAGTATCATGGAAAATCGAAGCCAAATGCAAAATGAGGAAATGGAAATCGATCTTTTGGAGCTTATGCGCGTAATGGTCGCAAAGCTGCCGCTGATGATCGCGGTAGGATTATGCACGGCGATGCTGGCGTTTTTATACAGCGGGTTTGTGGCGGAGCCGGACTATCAGTCATCCACGAAAATCTATATTTTGAATAAGCAGGATAATGCAAGCGTTACTTACAGCGACATTCAGCTGGGTACGCAGCTGACAAAGGATTATGCGGAGATGATCAAGAGCCGTTTTGTGCTGGAGTCCGTGATCGAGCAGCTTCGCCTTCCGGTAAGCTATGAGCAGTTAAATGAAAGGGTGGCTGTGGCGGCTCCCGACGATACGCGCGTTTTGACGATTACCGTAACAGACAAGGATCCGGTGCAGGCAATGAAGATTGCAAATGCGATCCGGGAAGCGGCGGCGCTTCATATCAGCAATGTGATGGATATTGAGGCGGTAAATGTGGTGGAGACTGCGAACGTGCCGAGAGGCAAATCCGGACCTGCGGTGGGAAGGAATACCGTTTTGGGAGGTATGCTGGGGATGTTGATCGTGGCAGGCGCTGCAGTCGTTTCTTATCTGTTAAACGATACGGTCCGGTCGGCGGAAGACGTGGAGCGTTATCTGGGGCTGTCCACGCTGGCGGTGATCCCGCTGAATGAGGGCGATACGAAAAAACGCCGCAAAAAAAGCCGCAGAGGCAGACGCTGAAGAGGACGGGGCTTTACGCACAGGAAGAAAGAAGGAAAATAAGAATGCAGAATGTAGCGATCCGAACAATAGAGCAGCTTGATTTCAGGACAAAGGAAGCTTATAAAACGCTGCGCACAAATTTAAGCTTTGCAGGAAAGGATGTCAAGGTAATCTCCCTGACCAGCTGTACGCCCAATGAAGGAAAGAGCAGCGTATCTTTCCAGCTTTGCATGTCTTTGGCAGAAAGCGGCAAAAAGACGATTCTGGTGGACGCCGATATGCGCCGTTCCGTTTTGAGAAGCAGATATAAAGCGAATAAGGGAAAATTCGGTCTGTCCCACTATTTGAGCGGACAGGCGGAATACGACGACGTGTGCTGCCGCACAAATGTAGAAAATTTTGACATGATATTTGCAGGGCCGGTTCCGCCGAATCCCAGCGAGCTTTTGAGCGGGGACAGCTTTAAAAGCCTGTTGGAGCTTCTTCGGTGGAAATATGATTATGTGATCGTGGATACGCCTCCGCTGGGCAGCGTGATCGACGGCGCGGTGGCGGCGGCATGCTGCGACGGCGCGGTAATCGTGATCGAAAGCGGCGCGGTAAGCTATAAGCTTGTCCAGAATATAAAGGATCAGCTTGACAAAGTCAACTGCCGGGTGCTGGGGTGCGTGCTGAACAAGGTAAACTTAAAAAAGAGCGGTCATTACAGCAAATATTACGAACGGTATTACAGCTACTATGGAAGCAGCGGGGAAGAGGAAGAAGTTCTGCAGATGCCGGAGAAAAAGGATGGCGTGGAAACAGGTAAGACAGCTTCTTTTGCAGCAGAAGCAGATGCAGCGGCTGCAGACAAAATGAAAGCGGCGGAGGAAGAAAAATGAACATCAAAGGACTGACGATCGGATTTTTCGCTGTGGACGCGGTTTTGATCGGGATCGGGGCATTTTTGTATCTGGACAAGGACAGGACGGCGCCGACGATCACGATACCGGAAACGGAGCTTATCTATGAGCAAGATATGACGGAAAAAGAGCTGTTGGACGGTGTGACCGCATATGACGCGGAAGACGGGGATGTGACAGAGGCGGTTTTTGTGGAAAAAATCTCCGAGACAGCGGACGGAAGGGTAATTATTACTTATGCAGCTGCAGATTCGGCAAATAATGTTGCCGAAAGCTCCAGAATCGCAGAAATAAAAGATGTAAACTGATTGGTTTGCAGAAAACGATTGCAGCAGACGGAATCGTCGCGACGCCGCGTTCCGCCTGCCGCATGGTAAGAGAGAGAAAGCCATCCATGCGGGAAGCCCCGCATGGAATGGCGAAGCACGCCCTGAAATCTGTACGGGGCGGCAAAAGGGCAGAGGCGGGACGGGAAATGTGGTATGTAGTCTGGATCAAAACAGGGCAGGAAGAAAAATTAAAGGAGCTGTGCAGAAAAGTCATCGGGCACGGCGCTTATAAAGAATGCTTTGTTCCCAAAACAGAAACGGTGCGCCGGATCAGAGGGGAGCTGACAAAAAGGGAAAACGTGACGTTTCCGGGATATTTATTTTTTGACAGTCAGAACCCGTCGATGCTGTGGGAAGAATTGAAAAAGATTCCGGATTTTACGAGAATGCTTGGTTCAGACGGAACTCCGCAGCCGCTGTATCCGCACGAGGAAGCTTTTTTGAGACAGATGTCGGATGGGGAGAGGATCATCCGGATTTCCAAAGGATATATGCTGGGGGACGAGCTCGTGATAACGGACGGGCCGTTAAAGGATTACAGAGGAAAGCTTGTGCATATCGACAGGCACAAAAGAGAAGCAAAGCTGGAGGTCGCTTTTCTGGGAGATACGAGAACGGTAACGGTGGGGCTGGAGGTCGTGAAAAAATGAGTTTAAACCGGTTAAAAAGGCAGGATTTCCACAGCCGTATGTGTACAGCAGCATTGCTGGCTGGCGAAATAGTGATTTTTTATGTGACGGGAGAGCCGCTTTGGGAGGCTATCCTTTTTTTGACGCTTCAGCTGCTTTTTGGAATGGCGGCAGGCGCTTTCTGCGTGGGATTCAGGACGTGGAAGGAGCTGCTGGCACGGTACTTGTGCGCGGCTGCAGCCGCTGCCCTTATGGCAGGAATCGTGTCCGGGGATATGAGGACGGCGCTGGAACTGCTTGGGGAGGCAGCCGTCACAGGGATCGTCTGGCTTACGGCTGCAAAGCGGCGGATGAGGCATGAGCTGTGTCCGGGCTGGACGGTCCTCGTCTACGATACGCAGGAAAATCTGGAAAGGGCAAAGGCGATTGCGGAAAAAAGAAAAGATCTGATTGCCGACATCGCCCACTTTTGCAATCAGGATTTGCCGGAAGAGGAGCTGGACCGGATGATCCGGATTTTCAGGATCCCGCAGATGGTGATCTGTCTGGAAAAAGAAAGCGAAAAGATGCTGGATTACTGCGAAAAAGCGGGAATTACGGCTTTTGCGCAGGCGGACGGCGTCAGACGGGGGATCGGGATCGGCAGGAAGTTTTTCTGTATCAGGCCGCAAGGGGCTCAGAGCGGTCTGCTTGTAAAAAAATGACGGAGCAGTACACAAATGATCAGTATTATCGTACCGGTATACAATGCGGAAAAATACATAGAGACAACCATTGAAATGGTTCAGAGGCAGACCTTTGAAGACTGGGAGCTGATCCTTGTGGACGACTGCTCAAAGGATAAGAGCGCGGAGCTGATCCGGACGTGTATCAGAAAGGCGGAAGGATCTCAGGAAGGGACGGACGCCTGCGGCAGCGGCAAAATCCGGCTGATCGAAAAGCCGAAGAACGAAGGGGCGGCGGAGGCGCGCAATACGGGAATCGACGCAGCGAAGGGCAGATATATCGCATTCTTAGATGCGGACGACGTGTGGTATCCGCAGAAGCTGGAAAAGCAGATGGCATTTATGGAAAAGCACGATGCGGCGTTTGTTTTTTCCGCGTATGAATTCGGGGATGAAAACGCTGTGCCGACCGGGAAGGCGGTGCATGTGCCGAGGCTGCTGCACTATAAAGAGGCGCTGAGCAGGACGGTTATTTTTACCTCGACGGTCCTTCTGGATACGCAGAAAACCGGGAAAGAGCTGATCCATATGCCTGCGATCGGCAGCGAGGATACCGCGACCTGGTGGAGGATATTAAAAGCCGGATTTATTGCGCACGGGCTGGATGAATCGCTGGCAATTTACCGCCGGCCGGCTCAGTCCTTATCCTCCAATAAAGGGGCTGCCGTCAAAAGGATCTGGAATTTGTACCGGACGGTTGCGGATCTAAGCGCCCCTGCAGCTGCGTTCTATATGTTCAGATGGGCGTGGCGGGCGAGCGTGAGGCGGCTGGTCGCGGATACGATCCGGAACCATGCAGAGGCGGTAAAACGCTTTGTTGTGCTGGAACTGTCTTTGGTGGGCGTGCTCGTCCAGACGGCAATTTTTGCATGGATGTGGTTTGGTTACTATTATCCGCTGGTATCAAGCTACCGCGTCAGTCAGGAGGGCTTTGATTACGGGACGGGCTTAAAGCTGTATTTCAGGGGGCATTTGCTTGTCCTTGCAATTTACATGGCAGTTTTGTTGTGCCTGACCAAAATGAGCGGAGGGACAAAAACCGGATATTTAAAGCCGGGAAATATTTTTGCGTCGCAGACGACTTCCCTTGTGCTTGCGAATGTCATTTCTTATTTCCAGATTTCCCTGATGAGAAACTGGCTTGTCCCGGCGGAAGGGATGCTTGCCATGACGCTTTTGCAGATCGGTTTTGCAGGGCTGTGGGCGTTTGCAAGCGACAGGATATTCCGTCTTGTTTTTCCGCCGATCGAAACGCTGGCGATCGAGGGCAGCCAGAGCATCCGCCCGGTGCTGCAGGCGTTCCAGACGCGGGAGGACCGGTTTCAGGTTATGCGGACGCTTCATCTGGAGGACAATCTGGAGGAAATCAAGGAAGAATGCTTGCTCTGGTACGGCGCGGTAATTTTAGGGCCGATGGAAGAGGCAAAGCGCAGGGAGCTTCTGGAGTTTTGCTACAGCCATTACATCCGGGTGTATCTGATGCCGGATGTGGCGGACATCCTCATGCAGGGCACGGAAAATATGGAGCTTTTTGATACGCCCCTTCTGGAACTTCGGGAATACCCGATCAGCTGGGAGATGCGCGTGCTGAAAAGGACAGCGGATCTTGTGATTTCAGGGGCGCTTCTGGCGGCGCTTTCCCCGGTGCTTCTGTGCCGGGCGCTTTACGGAAAGGCAAAGTACGGGAAAGCAATTGAAACAAAGATCTGCGCAACGAAGTCGAACGCAAAATTTGCGCTGCATTTTTTTACGGTTAGAAAAGATGGAGAAGACAGGGGATGCCGGGAAGAAGCGGCATGGGACGACGGTTCGGCATCCTGCATGAAAGGGCGGATTGCCATGCTGCCCGCCCTCTGGGACGTGTTCCGGGGAAAAATGTCGCTGGTGGGGCCTGAGCCTTTTTCGGAAGGCAGGACAAAAAGGCTGCTGGAGGAAGATCCCAGATACTTTTACAGGCTGCGCGTCAAGGCGGGGCTGACCGGATACGCGCAGATTTACGGCAAAAAAACGACGTCGACGGAAGACCGTTTCAAGCTGGATCTGATCTATATCCAGCATTTTTCGGGATTATTGGATCTAAAGCTGCTGCTTTTGTCGATCGGGGCAAAAAGAGACAGAAGATGAGGTGGAGAGAGAATGAGAAAGAATGAATACGATGTGCCGGTCAGGATCTGCAAGGTGCTCAATGTCATTTTGATGATGCTTTGCTTTGCGGGGATTTGGTACGGCTACTATGCGGACAGGGCGCTGGTGGATTATTACAGGAGAGGCGACTGGGTTGTGGTATTTTTGTTCGGCATCCTGTATTTCGGGTTTTGCAGATCTTATGACGCGTTCCATATTTCAACAAGCCCGATTTCGGAACTGATCTACAGCCAGGGGCTTTCGCTGGTCATTTCCGATTTTGCGATGTATATGGTGATCTGGCTGTTATCGCTGCATATGCCGAATGTGCTTCCACTTCTTTTGACCTTTCTGGTGCAGATTGCGATTTCGGTAAGCTGGGCGCTTTTGGCGCATAAATGGTATTTCTGGAACTATGAGCCGAGGGAAACCGCGGTCATTTACGATACGCGGGAAGGGATGGAATCGCTGATCGGCGAGTACGGTCTGGAAAGAAAATTCAGGCTGGAGCATGTTTTGCAGATTAAGGAGTGCCTGGACAGGCTTTCGGTGCTGGATGGCTGCGATACTGTTTTTCTGGCGGGTATTCACAGCCATGACCGGAACATTATTTTGAAATACTGTATGTACCGGGGCATCCGCGTTTATGTGATCCCGCGGGTCGGAGATGTACTCATGGGCGGCGCAAAGCAGATCCATATGTTCCATCTGCCGATGATGCAGATCGAACGCTATCATCCGATCCCGGAATACAGGCTGGCAAAACGCTTTTTTGACATCCTGCTTTCGGGCATCGCCCTGATCGTGCTTTCGCCGTTCATCCTGATCACGGCGATCGCAGTAAAAAGCGACGGCGGTCCCGCCCTTTATAAGCAGAAGCGCCTGACAAAGGACGGCAGGGTATTCAATGTTTTAAAATTCCGCAGCATGCGGGTGGACGCGGAAAAGGACGGCGTGGCGCGCTTAAGCACCGGAGACAAGGACGACCGTATCACTCCGGTGGGCAGGATCATCCGCAAAATCCGCTTCGACGAGCTTCCCCAGCTTTTCAACATCCTGCGCGGCGATATGAGCATCGTTGGCCCGCGCCCGGAGCGACCCGAGATCGCGGCACAGTACGAAAAGGAAATGCCGGAGTTTGCGCTGCGCCTGCAGGCAAAAGCCGGACTGACCGGTTACGCGCAGGTGTACGGCAAATACAATACGACGCCCTATGACAAGCTGCTGATGGATCTGACGTATATTGGACGGCCTAGTTTGTGGGAGGACTTTAAGATCTGTCTGGCGACGGTGAAGATCTTGTTTATGCCGGAGAGCACGGAGGGGGTTGAAGAGGGGCAGGTGACGGCGATGGGGGAGAAGAAGCCTTGATATTTTTTATTGCTATTTGTGATATTGTACAAAAGTAATAGAATGGAGATTGAAATGGGAGAAGAATTCAAATTTAGTGTTTTAATGTCGGTATATAAAAATGATAAGGCAGATGAAGTGGAAAATGCAATAGCGAGTTTACTAATGCAAACGGTATTACCGAGCCAGATTGTGATTGTACAAGATGGAAGCCTTTCAAGGGAAGTGGATAATTTACTGCAAGAATATAGAAAAAATGCAGAGCTATTTACCTTTGTGGAGTTAAAAGAGAATGTTGGATTAGGAAATGCACTGAATATAGGGTTAAATTATTGTAATTATGAATATGTTGCAAGAATGGATTCAGATGATTTTTCGCTTCCGGATCGTTTTGAAAAGCAAATGTCATATTTAAAGTTGCATCCAGAAGTAGATGTGTTAGGGGGATACATTGAAGAATATGATGAAAGATTAGAAAAATCACTGGCAATAAGACAGGTTCCTATTTCTTTGAAAGAGATCAGGAAAGTAATGAAAACAAGAAATGGAATGAACCATGTTACTGTTATTTATAAGAAAAGTAAGGTAATGGAAGCCGGAAATTATAAAGACTGTTTGTATTTTGAAGATTATTACTTGTGGTGCAGAATGTTGAAGGAGGGAATGATATTTCATAATTTAGATGATATTTTAGTTAATGTTCGTACTGGAAATGAAATGTATAAGAGACGTGGAGGAATGACCTATAGTAAAAGCATTATAAATTTTGAAAAGAAAATACAAAAAATAAACTATATCAATATATATGAATATTGGAAAAATATTACCATTCGCCTTATAGTTTCTAATATGCCAAATGGATTTCGGAGTATTATATATAAAAAGAAACTGAGGAAACAGGAGAAGGTGTAAAAAATATGGGAGATATTATTGTTTTACATATCGGTTGTGCAGACGGAGATAAAACAGCAGGGGTATCGGTTTCAATACCTGAATATCTGCGGTTTCAATCATTAAAATGCCAGTGTGCATTATTGAATCTGGCAAATGTTTCATATATAGATTTCAACTGTTTTTTATATGAGGAATATAAAAGCATTGATTGTTTGCCGGGAATATTCAAGAATCCTTCTATTGTAATTTTTCACGAATTATATAGACTGCCATTTTTGAGGTTATATAAGGAATGTATAAAAAAGAATATCCCATATGTTATTATTCCTCATGGTGGATTAACAAAAAAAGCTCAAAGCGTAAAAAGAATAAAAAAAATAATCGGGAATATTTTGTTTTTTAATCAATACATAAAAAAATCATCATATATACATTTTTTGTCAAAGAAGGAAAAGGAGAATAGTATTTGGAATGGGCATAACAATTTTGTTTTGGGAAATGGAATTGATTTGCTAGATATCAGGCAGGAAGAAATAGAAAAAGAGAGTGATGAGCTATAAATGAGCAAATCCAAAATATTGCACAAAAGAAAGACACCCTCTGTAGA
>ERZ894183.626-NODE-626-length-26060-cov-36.648298_pt1 | contig 26060 bp, 25 predicted proteins | sample MGYA00380279_ERZ894183 | MGnify/ENA primary metagenome ERZ894183 (study PRJEB32331, sample SAMN06328422) | human gut metagenome | biome: human gut microbiome; feature: stool | host: Homo sapiens | collected 2013-06-26 ... | reverse complement strand
AACCGAATTTTAGGACATAGACCCATGAGGATCTTTTTGAAAAGGCAGGAGATTTAACCTTGCCACCGAGCCGCTGACTGAACTGATGAGCGCAGAACCATCCAAACGGGCAGAACTCATCAAGGATATAAGCTTCCTGAACTCCGCAAAAATTCAGAGCAATGAAGCGGATGTTGAGAAAATCAAGAACATTCTGATGAAAATTATCCGAGAAATCAAAGAGGATGTAGCAGCACAACAGCCTACCGGGGCAATCGCTACGGCAGAAGCTCTGAAGGGCATCCGTGATTCACTGCTGGACAAACCGCAATCTGAGCTGACCACCGATGATGTATCAGCCGCTATGGCTACCTATGTTGGAAAAGTGATTCCTATGGATGAATCCACATCTGCGCTGCTTCAGCAGCTTACAAAACAAATGTTAGAGTTGCCTACAGAGGACGAAGAATAATCGTTTCGCTATGGCGAGACGGAGTCTTATATATACATCGGCTTCCCTTTCCGGTCAGGCGGATTTTTCCCTGGAAGCAAAGGCATAACACACTAAGTCTTTCCTACGAAAAATCGTGTGCCAACAGGGATGCTACTTGCTCCTATTGGAAACCCAGAGCCGAGGGATTGTACCCCTCTGGACACCCCTGTTTTCGTTACCTGTGTATATACAAACTTTCCTCGGCTTGTATATTGTACACTCTCCGAAAATACAAAAATCCCACAGACCTCATCCCATAATTGGAATGAAATCTGCGGGATTTTTTACCGCACGCATAACACATTGCGGTTATGGGGTGGAACTTTAAAATGTTTATCCTTGTGGTGGGATAGGCGGCATCCCATTTGCAAACAAGCCTTTCAGCTCGTCCACTGTTTCGGCTTTTGCCCATTGTGCCATGCCGTTTTTCCATACCAAACTATCGGCAGTAAATTGTCCAGCAGCAACCATTTGAGTCAAGACTGTCAGATCAAAAGGACCAGCAGCTTGACCGTTGATTACCACATGATATGCCACAGTAGGAATGGGAGGAGGTACAGCACCGGGAACTGGCTGTTGATTGATACCATCCATCATGTTGTTCATAGCACCGGCTATATTCTGCCCAACAGCACCGCCAACAGCCATACTCGCCATCATAGCTGCCATGTTAAAACCATCGCCACCACCGCCGAGGTTTACATCACCGGCTCCATTTGCTCCCATCTGGCCAAGAGCTTGCGCTCCGGCAACACCAACCTCCGCTTGTTTCTCAACTTGAAAAGCTCCAAGGTTTGCAGTCTGGGTCTGCTTGTGCTGTGCATACTGCCCTTCTTCACGCTGGATACGGAGAGTCTCTTCATAATGTTCGGCTTCAATACGCTGCTTTGCATGAATATCTTTAATTTCCGCTTCTGCCTTCGCCGTAGCAGTTGCACCGGCAAGATCTCTGGTTACACTCATAAGCTGCCGGTATCCGTCGCTGGTCTTATCAATTTCAATCGTACCAATATCAATACCAGATACAACCACACCGAAAGTTTCCTTCAATCTTTCACCAAGGTCATATTCTACAACATCGTTAATCTGTGCTGTCCTGCTTTCAATCTGAACAACAGGAATGTTATGAGCAGCAGGAGCGTTAGCAACAACGTCTTTCACATAGCGATTGACCGCATCACGAATTTGTTTTTGGAAATCGTCAAGGTTAAATGTGCTAAGTCTATGTAATTTTATGAACTCACGATAATCGGCAATGCCAAAGCTGACAGTACCTCTAACAGCGACAGGAACACCGAAATCAGCAAATCTCGGATCATACACATCAAAGAACGGCACACCGAACTTTACTTGGATAATGCGGGCAAGATTGATAAAATAAACCTCTGCCTGAAATGGAGTACCACCTTCATATGCCAGTCCCACAATGCTTGCCAAAACAGGAAAGTTTGCAGTCTTGATAGTCTGATCGAACGGCCCGACAATGAAATCCTGCATTGTTCCGTTCTTTTGCTTGTAAACAAAAACAGCAACTTCGCCATCCTTTACTCGTAGAGAAGACCCCCAGCGGATAGCATTTTCCCTCTGATTTTTGCCTAACTGAGAGCCGGACGGATGCCACTTCCAAATAAGATAGGATGGCTCATCACAGCGTATCTCATCCATAAAGCCGCCTTTGCGGTTGTTTCTATCAAATAATCCCATCTCCATACCTCTTTTCACAAACTATCTAAATTGATTATAGTCATCTATGCGAATTACGATTGTATTAAAGCCCACATATTCAACAGTTAGGCTTATGTCATCACCTTTATCTGCTGAGAAATAATGCTCTGACCGGTAATCCTTTTCAAATCCCTTGTCGATGCATTTATCAACATAAGCATTGAAATCGTCAATGGTCATATCACCAAGATATACTGAAAAAGCCCAATCATAATCTGAGGAAATCTTGCCCACACTAAATGATGGCTTTGGTATCAATTTTGCAGGACCAGAAGAAGGCCAGCTAATTTCCGTCATTTGTATGGGAGCATTTATTGTAATACTCATTGCTTTCATTTCGTTATAGGAAATGGAGAGCTCGTACCCTTCTGTATTGAATCCGTTAAATGAAGTATCCTTCTTTTCCACATCAATCGTAAATCCAGCACTCTCGCATTCGGATATATAGGATTTGACCTCCGAACTTGAAACATCGTAAAGTATGATTTTCAATGTATCCTCATTCGCCGTTTCAACTGTTCCAGTTTTTCCGTCTTGCTGAGGAATTAAGTTTGCAAAGGCATGGGATGTCCACTCAAAGTTTTCATCTCCAACAAGAGGTGCTTTTAAGTTTATATCAAGGCGTTCCGATGACCAGTGTTGTAACTCCAATTTATATCCAATGCTGTTATACGCAGTATATTTGTCTGTATCTTTTACAGCATCAACTGTAAAACCTTTTTGTTTGCACAAAGCAATATACGCATCAAACTGTGAATAAGATATGCCCTCTATGTATATATCCAATTCTTCTTCGCTATTTTTCCAAATGTGACCACCTGTTCCTTGAAGTTCAGGCAACTCCGTACTCAAGCCGGTTTTGAGCCATTCAAATTTTTCGTCTGAACCATCGTTAGTTGAAAAGCCATTATCAGGAAGCAAATTCGTGACACCCTTGAGCAAAGAGCCATTTATCAGTACAAAAGCAAGAAACATAAGTACAATAGCAGCTCCTATTCCAGCACGGATACGAATTTTTTTGTTAACGGCATTTTTACTTGCGACAATCTCATTATACGCTGTTTCAGCAATCGTATCGTTACTGAGCAGAATGGTCGCTTTTTGATGAAGCTGAGTTGCCTTCGTATTCCACAAGCGGAGCCAAAAAGCATTTTTCTCATTTGCTTTCTCAGATGCCAAAAACGCCATTTTGGATTTTGTAAATAGCAATGCTTCCAAGACGGATTCCCTATCATTTGGAAAAGTGAAATTTTCAATGAGTGCGACTTTGCGTTGCTCTGTTGATGACAATTCAGGCGTAGCATTGCTCCTTATCAAAGGTCTGAATAAAGGCAATGTGAGGTAAATCACCAACGGGACACAGGATGTAAAAATATTGAGAATCACCCACAAAATTCGGGTTGACTTCTTCCAACTTTTCCAGCCCTTTTTAGGCAGTTCCTTCTTCGGTGTATTGGCTATGATTTTATCACATTCGTTGATTTCCTCAATAAACTCTTTCAAGGCTGATGAGAGCTTGGCAGAATTAATTTCATATCCACAAGAAGGACAAATTGCCGTCATACTTTGAAGAATCTCTCCGCACGAAGGACATTTATGTATTTCTCCACTATAAACTGTTCGTCTGACTGTTTCATCGTTTTTTTCTACTGGTGTTCCGCACTCAAAGCAAAATTTAGCACCAACCGCAAGCTCTTTGCCGCAATTACTACAAAATGCCATATTCTATCCTCCCCCTAACTCTCGTAATCTGATATTGATTTCAAGAGCGATATTGAAATGAAGTACGGATTATTTTCATCATTGATTTTTTCTATTAACGCTCCTTCGTCCGTAATTTCCAGAATGCGGAATTTATCCCCAAATTTAAAGTGAATCCCATCGTCAGTTATTTCATCACTATGAATAGTATAAACATCTGTGGAGTTCTTCACAGATGAGTCCACATGTTTTTTTACAGTTTTAATAATTACTTTACCACTTGCTTCTACAGTTCTAAGAACGCAATAACCACCTACTGCAACGATTCCAAACAACTGTACAGGACCGCCCACCTTTTTTGCCAAAGTTGTCATTTTTTGATACAACCCCAAATTACTCATACATTCCTCCATAAACACATAGTTAAATCAGTCGCTTTCTATGTGAACCGCATCGCATATATCGCCGATGTTGCAATCTAAATACTCACATATACGCAAAAGCACCGAAAGTGCCACATCTTCATTTCTCCGCATCTTAGTCATCGTTCCTGTGGCGATGTTCAAATCTTTTCTCAGCGTAGCAGGAGAAATATCCTTCTCTATGAGTAATATCCAAAGCTTTTTATAGCTAATCTTCAAAATAAATCCTCCTACCTGAAAACATCTTCTCGATTTCGATTGCATTATATGATAAACAGAATGTTAAATCAAGTATTTTCGCTGTTTTTTCAAGTATATTTCGCAACTTCTTGCGTATTAAATCATCGGAAAATACCGCCCGTAAGATTTCTCCTACGGACGGTATTTGCTCAGCTATTTAAAGCCTTATATTCAGTCACAGTTTTCAGATAAATTTCTGGATCGCCACTCAGTATCAGCTCCACATATGCCAATGGGTCATTGTAAATCAGCCAGTCCAATTCTGACCGCTGATACATATTATTGGCAACCTCATTCTCAATCGCAATTGTATCGATGGAGAGCATACTGCCATCAAAGAATTTCAATTCTACACAAGCTGTATCCATATTGAACTCACAAGAAATCAATCTATCCATAAGAAACCTCCATTTTGCGGGATGTTAAATCATCCCAAAATATTTGAATGCTTCTCGGATTGCTTCCTCTTTTTCCGGCGGACACTGGGGCTGTCTGGAATCCTCAGATTTCGGTTGATTGTAGTTTTTACCAACCTCAATCCCACATTTTCGCTTAATCTGTGAGATATAAAGACTGGATACCTTTAACCCGCTATGTTCCAGTACATAGTCCTTGATCTGCGTGTAGGTTGCCCCATCCTGAAATTCTGACATATCCATATCTTCCAAAGAGAACTCAACCCGAATCTTTTTCGAGTCGACCTCGCCCTTGGAAAGCAAGACAACCGTCTCCACATGGCACGAGAGGACAGAAAGTACGTCATTTGCCGGACGGTTCGTCCGACTTGATCCACTATTATTTTTGTTACTGTCATAGTAACCGGAAACATATCATCCTATCCCTTACACTATTACTCTTTCTCACCAAATAACATTTTATATAAACAATTTAAAGGATGTGTGACTCCACTGCTAAGTAAATCTCCATAATGCTTTTCAATATTAAGCCATGTGTCATACTTTTTCTTCCAATCAACAATTGTTTCAATAGAAATTTCTTTCATTCCTAATAATGGAACCCTATACTCTACCTGTAATTTTCTTTCTGCAAACTCGTACATTGGAATGCTTCTATGAGTACTCCAATGCCTTTTCCTAAGTAAAGATGCAAATATAATCTCTTCATATATCCAAGGTGACTGAGTATAACTTTCCAGAATTGTATTGTCAACTTTTGGTATAGAATTATCTGTATTTAAAAAAATCACTATTTCTGACTGATCCATCACCTTAATTATCGCAGTTGATAGCATAGCATGTACATGACTAGTTGAAAAATTTCTCTTTTGATAATCATATTCCCCACAATCTTTTTTGCAATAAGTATCATCAATATCCTTCAATAATGCATCTGCACTTCCCCAAAAGAAAGAGTCTACAAAAATATTAAGTCCAAATTCCTTTTCAAGATAACCAGAAAGCACCATAGCAATTTCTTCATCATTATGCGAATAAGAGATAAACACATCACTTTTTATAGTTTTGAACCATTCATCGGAAAGCTTACTACCATCAATCACTCCATCTTTTACATATTCTTTCAAGTTACTTCCAATTTCTGACTCGATAAGTTGTTTTCTCTCGCATCCCGTCTTTGTATATTCTCTAAGTTCTTTAGATGACAATAAAATAATGTCAGTCAAATCTATCTTTAGATTAAATGGTGTGTACATTAACTTTCCCCTACCATAAGTAATTCCATGATTGATAAGCTTCTTTTACATAAGTGTGTAACGGTCCCGTTAAAATATCATTTCCTGTGCTATGTACAGAAAACTGACTAATTGCACTCATTATTGCCTTTTCCTTAAAGGCAATATGAATAGCTCGAAGAGAACCATCTGCAATCCTATTTTTTAATGCTTTTGGCCATCGATTGCTATAGGCTCTCGCATCAAGCAAATAATCACATCCTGTGTATGCCACAATAATAGGAAGTCCGTATACATCTACTGCTTTCTCAATTTCAAAGTTTAACATTCCTCTGTCGTAATTTGTATCATTCGACAAAATCAATAACATATTCTTAGAATTACGTAATCTTTCCATTAATCTATTTTCAAGAGTACGTTTTTGACTTGTATCCAGCACTTGATACGTTTTTAAATGGCTGTCACTGAATGTTAATTCGTAATTTTTACTATTGTTCCAACTACGTAGCAAACCTAAATATTTCAAATCACTCTGTGTCGGATTTGTTGTTCCTTGACCATCAAAAGCCACATATGTACCGTTTCTATAAGACATGTATATTCCTCCTATCATAAATCCATTATAGGTATTTCGTTCTTATTCCTTCTATCCACAATAATCGTAGTTTTAGATTTTAAATACTCCTTTGAAATCTTCGTTAAAGTTACTGTCGTATCTAATGCTTCTTTTTTGCTAAGTCCAGTTCGCGCCATCTTTGTTCCCATCGGATATAAATATAAGTCTCGTCCCTGACCATGAGCATCATAATATTCGAAAAGTTTAAGCATACAGTCAACATACTCTTGCTTATTGCAATGTGCAACACAATTAATATCAAATTTTGTTAATGCCAATAGAAAAAATGTAATTCCATTTTTCCCATTAATTCTTGCTACCGATCCCAACGGATACCTCTTTAATTTACCATACCGCTTATCTGAACGGCTTAAAGTTTCATAAGGTATATCAAACTCTTGTAATGAAGTTTCTATTTCGCTATCCAATTGCAATCTATCAGAATCATTTTTAATAAACTTCTGCAAAAATTGACCATGCACAGAATCAGATTTAACTAGATCATCACTTATAACAGTATCAAAACAGCAATTTACAGCAATTACTACTATCTTTTCTTTTTTTTGAGTTTGAGGAAAAGCCACTTTGAATAAATCACCATATTTAACTACAATCTCTACCTCATCTGCTGCAAAAACCTTTTTTTTATTTGAAAAAAAGATCCCCCATATCAAAGCTGCTATTATGCATAACGCAAGAAGCATAACAAATATAAATATCTTACATTTTGTATCTTCTTCTTTAACCCCTAAGATATCCCATCCAACAAACATCTGCATAATTGAAATTAAGCCAAAAATCATCGACGCAATAAAAGTAAATCGTGTAAATATGTATTTTGTGTTATTCTTTATTCTTGTTATCATGTATTTCTCCCTTTTGCTTTAAATCCCCATTTACTATTAATCCTTTTAGAAAATACCACTCCTCAACAACTTTCATGCAAAAAGAATCCTGTTTGTCCCACTTAGCTAAGATACTCTTTTCTAGTTCTTCAATATCTTCGCTTCTAAATAAATCCTCATCATGATTAATAAAAAATTTTCTCATAATTTGCAAATCAATTCGCCCTAAAAAAAAGTATTGTTCCTCATTGCAAATATGATTTTTAAGAGCTTTAAATGTTTTTTTCCAGCTTGTTTTTCCATTATCACGAAATGGAACTTCTTTATTTTCAACATCTTTATAATATAGCAGATGATACCCTCTATTAGTTTCATCCCATTCTACATCATTTTCAACGGCATTATAAAGAAACTCCTCTTCTTCTAAATCACCTAACTTAACCATTCCAAAACAAATTGATAGTCTTATCTCAACTTCCTTTTCTTGATCGTGTAAAATGCGCTTAAGTCTTGTTTTGTTTTCACTCAAATTAATTCTGCTGAGATAATAAACTATATGAGTCCGCTTAATAATATTTTTTTCTTCAAATGTTAATGCCTTGGCATAGGCACAAAACAAATTATCAGAAATAAGTTTTTTCTCAGTAAGCTTGTATTCATTAATGCCTTGGAGAATTAGTTTATTTATGTTGGCAGAAAGCATATAATTCAGAAAATCATTATCTTCGCTACATTTCATTTTATCTAATATATAAAGAGATACCATAAAATCCACAAAATATTCATGCACATTATACACATAATATCCCTCAAAGCATGTTACTTCAAAATATGTTTCTGCAATTTTAAATTCCAATGTATTTCTATTATCAACCTGTTCCAACAATTTATAATTCGAAGATAGCTTTTGCTGATAAAGAAACCATGCCATTTCTTTTAATATCGAGTATATTTTATCGGACATCTCTTTGATATGGCATTTAGCTATACCAATTCTTTTAAGTTCTCTTTCTATAAACAAATCAGTGTATTGAATCATTAATGTTCTTTCATTTATAATCCTATTCAAAATCGCTTTCATCCCGTTACGAGATGACAATCGCTTTAACAAAAAACATACAATGGATATCATTAATGGCGTCTGTAACCAATTATTAAAATTTTTCCGCACCCAATTAAGTATGTATGCTTTGTTACTTTCTTCTTCAGAAAAAATTTTACATATATATCTTTCAATTCTATCTGGAGACCATTTACAAACCAATAAATCAATATCTATTTTTTCCGATAAACTTTCCCCCTGTACATAAGCCTCATAAAAATTTTCCCGACATGTAATCATTACTAAATCCTTAAAAAAGTCGCTCTCAAAAAAGCTAAAAATATCTTCGTAATCTCTATTATGCATTTCATCCAAGCCATCTAAATACAAAACATACGACTTCCTTGTAAGTTTAAATAATGGGTATAGATTCTTACCCAAATTCTTTTCAAAACATTCTGTGAAATATTGTTCCAGAGTGTAGTCCTTTTTCTTTCCCCTAAGAGATAAAAACAAAGGTATCCTAATTTCACTTTCCTTTTTGAAAGCCCGGTAGTGATTTATATAATTCAGATATAACAGTGTACTTTTTCCACTTCCAATATCCCCACGGATTAAAATATGTTTTGTCGTTTTTGCATGAGTTAGTTTTTCATACAATGTGGAAACTTCTATGACATTACCTAAAATATCTTCTTCTGGAACTACTTGTGGCGTAATAAAATAATTGTTTATTTGTTCGCTTATAGAGTTACCCACTCCAGGAATAGTTTTTGAATTTACTAATTTATTAAATTGACTTTTAGCAATCTCTTTTGCTAATGTAATACTCAAACTTTCTAATCTTCCCTCAACTAATTTTTTTAGATGATTAACATCATTATAGGAGGTCATAAAACCACCCTTACTATTGATAAAATCCAAAAAAGGGGCACTTTTTACTAATCCTTTTGTACTTGATTTCTGATAATTATACCAGGTATGACTTTGGACAAATACGTATCTATATGTTCCGAAACGCACTATATGCTCATATTCCATTTGAGAAATAGATACTCCCTTTTCATCACTATGACCTGATTCATTAGCTATAACAATAATTCCCACATCAATATTATCAAAAGCATCTAAACATGCTTCATTTTTATTTTTTTCCATACTCATGGGAAAATTGGCTTCTTCAAAGGCAACTACTGCAAAGCCTTTTTCTCTCAGATCATCAATTAAAATTTTTCTTTCATTTTCCAAATCGAAACTTGTCGAAATAATCCCTACAGTCCATTTATCTTCAATATTCATCCACTCACCCCCTCCGTATAACTAGTTTTAAAGCCTAGCGAATATAATGTTCAATAACATATTTTATCATTTCAGGAACCCCTGGCAAAAAATCGTACATATTAATCTCATCCGGAGAAATCCATTTAATGCGATTAATTTTTCTATCGTGTATCTCACATTCACTAATTTCAACTAATTTCCCATAATAGCCAAATACAATCGTATGTTGTTCCTTATCTGAATAATGCCAAACACTCGTGTATGTGAGTGGAATCATCTCTAATATTTCTACCTTACATCCAGTTTCTTCCATTGCTTCGCGCACAACTGCTTCTTCTGGTGTTTCTCCAAATTCAATTTTCCCCCCTGGCAATCCCCACTTCTCATCTGCACTTGGCAGTTCTTTTTCACTCCTATTTTCAATCAAAATTCTTCCTGAACCATCCACTATTACACCATTAAATACAAAGATTGTTTTTTTAACCATTATTATTCCTCCAGTTCATAGGTTTTAAATAAATTTGCTCTAACAGCACTATACCTTTCTCCATAAATAACTTTTGCTCTTTTATCCCAATACCCATTCAAATAGAATTTCTTATATGTTTTATTAATATTACTCATTATTCTATCTAAACTACTAGTATCGGTCTCAAAATACATACAAGAATACGGATTATCCTCACTTATTATAAATCTATACCAGTCATCTTTCTTTCCGTAATAATTTTCATATAATTTTGTTCCAGGATGTAATTCTAACGGATATATACGAATATACATTAATTTCATTTCTTGAGAAAACTCTGCGATTTTTATAATATGCTCATAATCTGAATTAGGGCCGCCGACTATGTATGTAGCAGTCAATATAATCTCCGGAACGTTTTGATATAATATTTCAAATGCTTTCTTAATTGTTTGTATACTAATAGTTTTCCCTAAAAAATCTAAAGAATCATTATAGCATGACTCTATGCCTATATTAATTTGGATGCAACCATTTTCATATAATATTTTCCACGATTCCGGTGTAATAGTTGCAATGACATCTGCCCTTAATTCCATCTGCCATTTGAAAGGCATACACTTCTGTTTTTTCAATTGATAAATAAATTCTTCTATATCCTCATTAACTGTTTTTTTATTAAAAAAGAAACAATCATCATAGAACACTATGGAAAAAACTTGAAATTTCTCTTGGATATACTTTATTTCAGATACAATATTCTCCCATGATCTTTTTTGAAAATGCCGACCAGTGTTACATCCAGAAACACAATAATAGCATTTATAAAAGCAACCTCTCGAAGTAATCATCGTTACTGATTTCTCTGCATATGTAGAACGGCCAAATGATAATTGTGAGCTTGCAACTATTTCGTCATTTCTGTATGGAAATGGCAACTCGTTGATATCTGTTATATAATTTCTTTTAGCCCTCCTTTTGGATGTCGACACATACAAAAAGGTATCTATTGAATTCCCATTTTTCATATAATGTACTAAATCTGGTATGATATAGTCTCCATCTCCTTTGCATATCGCATCTACATCATATTCTTCAAAAAACAACTCCTCGACATAGTCTATTGATACCAATTGACCACCCAAAACAATTGGTGTATTTTTATGAACCAATCTACAAGCCGTAATTATATCTTTTAAAAAGGGAACAGCGGCTGTTGTAATACATGAGATAGCTATAACTAGATACTCATTTTTCCTAATTCTTTCTGCAAGATTATCAATAAATTCTTTTTTATTACAATACAATTTCTGACAATCTACATAATCAAAAGTAAGTCCATTTTTCTCAATTCCACTTATCAAATAACCAATTCCCAAAGGAAATAGCGTTCCTCCACCAGCTCTTTTTTTGTAAGGTGGATACAAAAAAAGAATATCAATCACAAAAACACCTCCCATCTCTACAACAGAAATTAATATGCAAGACTATCAAAGCCACTATATTTAAAAGCAATCTGTGCGATTTCCACTTTTTATTTCTTTTCCATTTTCCAAAACAAAACTTTGTTCAAAAGAAACATTTAATACATCTGCAATAGCAATTAACTCTTTCAAAGATAGTGTATCACGTTTCAGCTTTTTGTTAAAATTCTGCGGAGTCTATCCAATCCGTCTGCAAAGTTCCGCAAGGCTGATATTCATTCTGTCACACAATTCTCTGATCATATCCGATGTTGTCATTTTTCCCCTCCATCAGTATAGTACAATTATAACCCCTATGGTTGATAAGCACAAGCTACCTTCTTTAAAATTAACAGCCCATTAAAAAAGCACCTTGCAGCCATTTCAAAAGCCACAAGGCACCTCATGCATTTCTGTTATTTATCTCCCCACATCTACCTTCGCCCCAGATTTAAACTCCACCTCAAACCTTTCATCATAAACGGTGACCTTCTCTATCAGCCGCCGCACCAGCAGTTCATCATACTCCGTGACCTCTGTGGACTGCTGTTCCAGAAACTCCCGCATCTCTTTAATCCGCTGTTTTAGTCCTTCCCGCTCGGCGCTCTCCACCAGAGCATTCTGTTTCAATTCCCGCAGCCTGTCTATCTCATCCGCAACACTGTTATAATCCTTTTTCGAATTCGCCAGTTTCAGAAGTTCCTTTTGCAGTTCCATCAGCTTGGCCTCACTCCCTTCCGATGAGGTTTCATCCTCTTGTCGGATCACCGCTTTCACGTTCTCCTGGAGAGTGACTATCATGTTTTCTCTGTTGGCAAGCGTAAGGTTGATCGCCTGCACCACCGCCGCCTGCAGATCCGGCTCCTGAATGGTCGGCGCATCACAGGCATTTGGTCCATGTTCCACACGGGTGCAACACCGCCACACGGTGGAATGTTTTCCACGGTTATTCCATGCGATCCGCCGGTAAATTTCGCCGCACTTGGAGCAGTAAACAATGCTGGATAAAGCATACTTGCTGCTGTAAACCCTCTTTTTCCGGCTGGCTCCGCTGTGGAGGTTCGCCCGCCGGATCATCTCCTCCTGCACCTGCATATAAAGGTCACGGGGAATAATAGGCTCATGGCTGTTTTCCACATAATACTGTGGGACAATCCCCTTGTTCTGTACCCGCTTTTTATTGAGGAAATCAACGGTATAGGTTTTCTGCAAAAGGGCGTCTCCGATGTACTTTTCATTCTGCAGAATTTTCTTCAGTGTTTCCGGACGCCACTTCGTTTTCCCAGCCCCAGTAAGAATGCCGTCTGCTTCCAGGCCACGCCCGATCTGGAGCAGGCTTGCCCCTTCCAGGTACTCCCGGTAAATCCGCTTTACCACTTCCGCCTCTGCAGGCTCTATGATCAGATTTCCTTCCTCATCCTTTGTGTAACCCAGAAAACGGCTGTGATTGACCCGAACCTCCCCGTTCTGGAAACGGTACTGCAGTCCAAGTTTGATGTTCTGGCTCAGGGACTGGCTTTCCTGCTGTGCCAGGCTCGCCATAATGGTAAGCAGCACCTCCCCCTTGGAATCCATGGTGTTGATGTTCTCTTTTTCAAAGAAAACCGGGATGTTCTTCTCCTTCAGTTCCCGGATATACTTCAGACAATCCAGGGTGTTTCTGGCAAACCGGCTGATGGACTTGGTGATGATCATATCAATGTTTCCGTCCATGCAGTCCTGGATCATACGGTTAAATTCCTCCCGCTTTTTCGTATTCGTTCCAGTGATCCCGTCATCAGCATAAATCCCTGCCAGTTCCCATTCCGGATTCTTCTGGATAAACTGCGTATAATGCGCCACCTGCACCTCATAGCTGGATGCCTGCTCCTCACTATCCGTGGAAACCCGGCAGTAAGCAGCGACTTTCAGCTTTGGTCTCTGTTCTGCTGCGGCTATATTTCCTACCCGCTTTCTGGCCGGGATCACGGTAATATTCCTACTTAGTTCCATCCCCATCCACCTCGCTCTCAATCAAACTGTATGCATACGCCGCCTGTTCAAAGGGATCGTCAGAAACCTTTTTCACTGCAGGTATGGTAAAATTGGTAGGGAAGAGGATGTCCTTCTTTTCTTCCAGTTCCCACACCCGCCCCAGCGCTTTTGCTCGGCTCATGCGTATTTCTTCTGCCTTATCGAAGGTTTCTTTGTCGATAATAGCCGGATAGTAATCATCTCCAAGATACTTCTTATTCCGGAGCATCCTTCCGGCGCTCCCGTGGTACAGATTTAATCCGACCTTCTCAGCGGCGGGCATAAGCGCCATGCCGGAAATATAGTTCTGAAAAAAATCCCGCACCGTGGCGGCCTGTTCTTCATCGATGACCGCCCGGCCATTCTCAATCCGGTATCCATACGGAATGTGTCTCATGATTCCACCAGCCTTTCTTTCAAGGACAGTCCGCATTTCCATTCAAAAACCACTTCTTTTCTGGACAGTACGGTGATCCGCTCCACGAAGGAAAGGAAAATTTCATCATCGAATTCCGTCATCATGGTTCCTTTGGATGTAAACCGGAGCAGCCGCTGCAGTTCCTCTATTTTGACCATATCTCCATTGACAGAGCGCATCAGCCCATCCTTTTCCTGCCGCAGGGCTTCCACTTCCGCGGCAAGTTCATTACTTTCCTTATTAAAAAGAGCAGGCTCCAGATAGCCGCTTGCCATCAGGTTCGTCAGCACCTGTTTCTGCTCCCTGTTTTTCTCGATTGCCGTTTCCAGTTCTTCAATCTTTAGCAGGGCGTCCATTTTGGCCGTGCTGACCTGTTCAGGCCTGGTAGCGTCGTCTTTTACCAGGAATCCTCCAGTGAGCTGCTGCAGGCGCAGGAGCTTTGTCAGGACAGTCGTCGCAGTGATCTGACCACCGCTGTCTAACTCTGCATAGCTGTCTCGCTTGATGCGGTCGTAGAGGTCCTTTTCCTTCTTACTGAAGTACACCTTCCTTGTCTCGAAGGTCTGCTCTGGCAGGTCGATTGCCTCGCCCTTGGTGATTCTGAAAGAGATTGAATGCTCTTTTCGAATCAGACCGTCCAGGTCCTTGTATCCCACAATCTGACGCCGGTTGAATCCTCCCATGATTGCATGTGTCATTTTTCTCCTCCTCTCTTGGCAGCTCATCCACTTCGACGAAGTGATTGTTTTTCGCTGCTGCCATGTCTTTTCTTATCTGTGAGGGACTTACATCACGGATTCCTACGTAGTCGTAGTCCTTTGAATGCCCACGATTGTATCGTTTCATGTAGTTCGGGTTCTGGATCCGTTCATACTTTCCTCTGACCGAGAGTGCACTGCGGCCGATTGCTTTTCCAATCTGTGCCCAGGTGAAGTCCTGGTCTACCATATCGAGCAGCGTTTCCACTTCCTGATCAGTCCATTTCTTGCTTGGGAGCCTCACCGGCTTTTCTGAAATGCCAAGATCAAGGAGGCGGCGCTTCACGGCTCCTTCGGTCCTTCTGAGCTCCTTTGCGATCTCCGGATAGGTGTATTGCTTCTTTCCTATCATGCGTCGGAGTTTCTCGTCGTCATTTGCTGTCCAGGCCGTGTTGTGCGGCACTACGTCCCATGAATGCCGCTTGTCGTTGTCTCTCTTCACTTTCACCCATTGAGGGCGCCTCATATTCAGATATTCCTGAAACACCAGAGGAGCTTGAGCGAAAGTTTCCTCCGCTGGAAGATTGGGGACAGAAGGAGGGCGGACTTGGGTAATGCACCCAGTTCTCCCGCTCCTTATAGAATTAATATAATTTTATAATTTGTGTCTTACCAGTGAAGTCAAGGTTATAATAAACGGTGTTGTTACACCTGTAGTAAATGGCGTATATGTCATTTCTTTTAAGAAATATGTATTTTTTGCTCATACGCAATCCTCCCTTCATGGCGGGGAACGACTGGGCACACGATTTTAATTATAACCTTTAAAACAGTAGATTTTTACTGGTAAGTTATGGAAATAAAAAGGTGAACACTGTAATTCGCCAAGTGATAGAACGGTTCTGTATCAGACGATAAAGAATTATTTAAAATACAAATAAAAAACCGCCCGGTGCGCCAACACCGAACGGCCTCTCTGCTTCCCTTGTGGGATGCGATTGCTTATTAACCTTCGCAATATTAAGTATATCGCATTTTCCATAAGTTCACAAGGGCTTATTTTTTTACACCCTTTTTTTAGGAGGAAGATGCATTTTGAAACAAAAAATAATTGCTCCGCTAACTAATCCTTCGATTATTCTGGTTGACTTATATATCAGGGTATCTACTTTAGAGCAAGCCTTAGAGGGATACTCCGTCGCAGAACAGGAGAAACGGGGCCGAGGTTATTGTGAAGCAATGGGATTCACAATACATAAAGTTCATATTGACGCCGGATCTTCCGGGGCTTCTCTGGATCGTCCGGCTATTAAAGAAGTAATCAAGGATGTGCAGAATCATATCGTTTCCAAGGTCATTGTCTGGAAGCTGGACCGTTTATCCAGATCTCAGAAGGATGTACTGATCATGCTGGAGGATGTGTTCATCGCCAACGGATGCGACTTCGTGTCTATGATGGAATCTTTCGACACCTCCACTGCCTTTGGCCGTGCGATTGTAGGGATCCTGGCTGCCTTTGCTCAGCTGGAGCGCGAAAATATACGAGAACGTACCACTATGGGACGTCATGCTAGACTTGAGAAGGGCCATTACAATGGTGCGCGTCCACCACTTGGATATCGCTTCCTACAAGGATGTAACGATTTACAAATTAATCCATACGAAGCCTCTGTTGTGCGTGAAATTTTTTCATTGTTCCTGGGCGGAAAGTCTCTGAACTCTATTGCTGCATTGATGCATGAAAAATACACGACCGTCCGCACCTGGAACAACACCATGATTCGTCGTACTCTTAGAAATCCTGTATATATGGGAAAAGTTAAAGATGTGAATGTGATCCGAGGTGGAATCCATGAAGCGATCATTTCGGAGACTGAATTTTATATGGCGAATGCCATTCTGGAGCACAATCAAGAAATTAAAAAGCAGTGTTGCCGGTCTCGCAGTCTTCTCACTGGTCTTTTATACTGTGGTGATTGTGGGGCCAGAATGCAACCACGCCAGATTGCCAGGGGTTATCCACTTCGCAGGTATGTGTGCTACTCTGTTAGCCGCACCAGCAAGAATATGATCCGTTCTGATCACTGCACAAACCGTCTGCACCCATACACTCTAGAAGAATTGGACGATATCATAATCGGTGAAATCAAAAAACTCGCAACTGACGAGAACTATCTAAAGGAAATTATTCGCGAGGATGCCGGGCCGGTTTTGGATGAATCGGAGCTCTATGAGGAGCGACTGGTTGAAATTGACAAACAAATAGACAAGCTGCTGAACCTGTACCAGATCGGTGTTATTGATCTTTCTCAAATTGAGGAACGTTTATCCGATCTGAATCAGGAGCGGGATGCCCTGAAGGCTAGTCTAGAAAAAACGGCACCAGTTGTTCACATGGATATTGTGAAAGTCCAGAGCTATGCGAATGCCTTTCAGGTAGCTCTGGACTCTGGGGATGCTGAATGTACAAACAGCATTATTCGTCTTCTCATCGATAAAATTATCGTATTGAATGAAGACATTGAGATACATTGGACCATCTGCTAATCCTGGAGTTCCAGGAGGCAGATGGTCTCCACATGAACCGTGTGGCAGAACTGATCAACGCAGCATATTCTTTTTACTCGATAGCCGGCCTTCTGGATATATTCTAAATCACGGGCCAGGCTTGTTGGCTTGCAGGAGATATAAACCATTCTTTTACACCTATACGCATCAATAATCTTCGGCAATGCCTTTGGATGAATTCCATCTCTTGGCGGGTCTAATATAATAAAGTCCGGCTTTTCCTGAATATCATCCAGCACTTTCAGCACATCCCCTGCAATAAATCTGCAATTTTCAATTCCATTCAAATGTGCATTTTCTCCCGCTGCCTTTACTGCCTCTTCCACAATCTCCACACCGATAACTTCTTTTGCCACAGAAGCCATAATCTGTGAAATTGTACCGGTTCCGCTATAAAGGTCAAACACTGTCATTTCCTTTGTATCACCGATATATTCTCTGGCAGTTTTGTAAAGCACCTCTGCCCCATAAGAATTTGGCTGGAAAAAGGAAAATGGCGTAATCTTAAACTTCAATCCTAAAATTTCTTCGTAAAAATAGTCTTGTCCATAAAGAATTCTGGTTTCGTCACTTCTTACCACGTCAGAAAGAGAATTGTTGATAATGTGCAGGAAACCTACAATTTTTCCTTCCAGTGGCAATGCTAATAATCGTTTTTGCAGCTCTGCAAAATCTGTTTCTATTTCGCTTGTAGTTACCAAATTTACCAGAATTTCCCCTGTTGTATTTCCTCTGCGTAAAAGTAAATGGCGCAAAAATCCTGTGTGCTGCATTTTATGGTAATAGGAAAATCCTTCTTCCCTGCAATATTCTAAAATACAGGTAAGAATTTTTGTCATATCCTCATGTACCAGCTTGCAATCACAGGCATTTAACACATCATAAGTACTTCCCTTTTTATGAAGTCCTAAAGATAAGGGGCCGTCTTTATATTCATCTCCAAAAGAAAACTCCATTTTATTTCGATATGCAAATTCCTGTGGACTTCCTTTAATTCCCTCGAAAATATAATCCGGTTTGCCTTCTGTATCCACCTGTCCGCCTCTGATTACTGCTTCATCAATTAACTTTTTGACCTGTGCTGCCTTCATATTTAACTGTTCTTCATAAGACATTGTCTGATACATACAGCCTCCACAGGCAGGAAAAATGCTGCATACAGGCTCTCTCACTTCCAAAGGAGATTTATCTAAAACTTCTAAAAGTCTGCCTTCCAGACGTGTTCCCTTCTTTTTATTAATCATAAAGCGAACCTTCTGTCCCGGAATGCCATTTTTTACAACAACTGTTTTTCCTTCTACTTGCACTTTTCCCTTATTTGGGAACTCTACTGTTTCAATAATTTCTTCGTAAATTTCTCCCTTTTTCAAATTACAATTCCTTTCTATTTTCCATTACATAAAAGAAGCTCCGGTCTCCCGAAGCTTCCTGTTTCTTTCCTATTTATCTTCTTCGTCCTCATCTTCGTCTTCAAAATAGTCATCGAAATCATCATCAAAGTCTTCTTCAAAATCTTCCAGATAATCCGGTGTAAAGAAGCGGTAAACTGCATAAGCAATTCCGGCGATTGCTGCTACTGCACCAATAATTGCCAATACCCATAATACCGTATTTTTGTTTTTTTCTTCCTCTTTCTTCTGTAATGCTGTGATTAAATCCTCAATACGATTCATATACTGCACCGTCCTCTCTTTTTACAAGCTGTTGTAAAATCTTTTTGAAAGCTGCTGTTTATTCAACTTTTTCTTCTATTATACCACCGTAATCTGAATTTTACTATCCCTTCTTAAAATTTTCAAGGGGCGTTTTTCAATTTTGAAAACTCATTAAATTTTTTTTAATTTTGCAAAAGATGCAAACATTTTTTTCACACCAACTTTATCAAAATTCACAGTGACCTCATAGTCTCTGCCGCCTTCTGTAATATCTGTCACCACACCTGCACCAAACTTAATATGTTTTACTGTGTCACCTACTACATAGTCCAGTCCCTGTGCTTTTTTCACCTCAAACTGCTTTGGAATAAAGGCAGGTTGCTTAAATGCCTGTTTCATCTGCTGATAAGATGTTGGCATTGGTATTTCTTTTAACTTTTTCTCTGGAAATTCTCTACCCAATTCCACTAATTCTCTTGGAATTTCTTTAATAAATCTGGACACCTTATTATACTGTGTTTCCCCTCTGATCATTCTCTGCTGTGCACAGGAAAGAGTTAGTTCCTTCATGGCTCTTGTAATTCCCACATAGCAAAGGCGTCGTTCTTCTTCAATTTCCGTAGGATCATCTGCTGTAATTGTCATATAGCTTGGAAAGATACCATCTTCCATCCCCGCAAGGTACACATAAGGAAATTCCAATCCTTTCGCACTGTGCAAGGTCATTAAAAGTACCTGATTATCATCACCATCCACAGAGTCAATATCTGCCACCAGCGCTACTTCCTCTAAAAATCCAGACAAAGTAGGAGCTTCGTTTTCTTCCTCATAGGAAACTACTTTTGTAATCAACTCGTCAATATTTTCAATTCGAGCCTCTGCCTCATCTGTGCCTTCGTTTCGCAATTCTTCTACATACCCTGTACTTTCTATAATATCCTTTAAAAGCTCAGAAGGTGAAAGAAATTCCTGCTTACTTCTCAACGTTTGAATAAAAGTAACAAAAGGCTCTACTTTTACAGCTGCTCTTCCAATAGATGGAATTTGTTCTGCCTCTCGAAGTGCATCATAAAATCCCATTCCTCTTTCGCTGGCATAATCCTGCACACGGCTTAAAGTCGTTGCACCAATTCCTCGTTTGGGCACATTGATAATTCTTCTGACTGCCAAATCGTCTTTTGCATTATCTACTGTTTTTAAGTATGCAAGTAAATCCTTAATTTCCTTTCTGGCATAGAAATTTACACCGCCTACTAATTTATACGGAATATTTGCCATCAAAAGTTTTTCTTCAAAAAGACGAGACTGGGCATTTGTTCTGTACAGCACAGCAAAGTCACGATACTCACCCTTCCCTTCCCGTACCTTTTTGCTGATTTCTCCTACCACATATTCTGCTTCTTCATAGGCATTCATAAACTGTCTGAAATGAAGCTTTTCACCTTCTTCATTTTCTGTCCAAAGAGTCTTTCTCTTTCTCTCCATGTTATTTTGAATAACCTGATTTGCCGCATTCAAAATATTCTGTGTTGAACGGTAATTCTGCTCCAAACGAATAACCTTTGCGTTGGAAAATACCTTTTCAAATCCTAAAATATTTCCGATATTTGCTCCTCTGAACTTGTAAATCGACTGGTCATCATCTCCTACCACACAGAGATTTTGATATTTGCTTGCCAAAAGACTTACAAATTTAAACTGTGCCGTATTAGTATCCTGATATTCATCGACCATAATATAACGGAAACGCTCCTGGAAATATTCCAGCACATCAGGACTGGACTGAAAAAGTTCCACGGTTTTTACAATTAAATCATCAAAATCCAGTGCATTGTTTTTCTTCAGTTCTTTTTGATATTCTTTATACGCCAGAATAACTTTCTTCTTGGAGAAATCTGCCATATTTTGTAATTCATATTCTTCCGGACTGATAAGCTCATCTTTCGCAGAAGAAATCGCCGCCAAAATCGCTTTTTCTTTATAAACCTTTGTGTCAATATTGAGACGTTTACAAATATCCTTCATCAATGTTTTCTGGTCATCTGCATCATAAATCGTAAAATTGGTATCATATCCCAAACGGTCGATAAAACGGCGAAGCATTCGCACACAGCTGGAATGGAAAGTAGATACCCAAATACTTTCCGCACCAAAACCTACGATTTTATCTACCCTTTCACGCATCTCGCCCGCTGCCTTATTGGTAAAGGTAATTGCCATGATATTCCATGGATTTACCCCTTTTTCTTCTATTAAATAGGCAATTCTGTGGGTAAGAACCCTTGTCTTTCCTGAACCGGCTCCTGCCAAAATAAGTACAGGTCCCTCTGTATGAAAAACAGCCTCTCTTTGTTCTGTATTTAATGTATCATAGATACTCATTGTTATTTATCCTCCATCTAAACTCCTGATACTATCAAAACATTTGTTCTTCTAATATAACATATCCTTTTTTAACAAAGCAAGTATAAAAAACATGTCAACTTGATTTCTTTGTCAAATCTGAAATCCACTCTTTACAAATAGTTTTCAAAACCATATAATAAGGAGTAGAGGTGATAACATGACGATAGACACAAAAGATATTTTAAACAGCATCTTAGCCAGTATTTCACGGATTGATTATATCAAACTGGAAGAAATCCCTGGCATTGATTTATATATGGATCAGGTCACAACATTCATGGAAAACCACTTATCTTCTTCCAAGCGTCATCCCGAAGATAAAGTATTGACAAAAACCATGATTAACAACTATGCCAAAAATCATTTGCTCCCCCCTCCTGTAAAGAAAAAATATTCTCGGGAACATATTTTGATGCTGACATTTATCTATTATTTTAAAAATATTATGTCCATTAATGATATACAGGTTCTTTTAGGACCGATTGCAGAGGAATTTTTTCCGGGAAACGGCAGTTTGAAATTAACAGAAGTATATCAGGAAATTATGGATTTGGAGTTAGAACAGATTGAGCCACTTATAAAGGACGTTAGCAGAAAATTCAACAAAGCCCGTTCTTCTTTCTCTGATGCAGATGAAAAAGAACAGGACTTTCTTCAAAAATTTGCCTTTATCTGTATGCTGAGCTTTGACGTTTATGTAAAAAAACAGGTCATAGAAAATCTCATTGACCAGATGGCAACGCAAGACTCCTCTAAAAATCAAGACTGATTTTCTATATATAAAAAGATTGCGCAATAGCGCAATCTCCGCGCGCGAGCGGTTCACAAAGTGATAATTTCATTTCCGCGAGCTGCGCATCCTTGCGGAGCATTTTTTGTTTCATAGGACGCAATTTCCTATGAAACAAAAAAGCTGTGACATAAGTTATCCTGTTTACCAGCCACCTATGCCACAGCTCTTTTTTTATTTTTCTTCTACTCTTTCAAATACCATGTCATATCCGTCATTTCCATAATTCAGACTTCTATTAACACGGCTGATTGTTGCAGTAGATGCCCCTGTCTTTTCTGAAATTTCCAGATAAGTTCTCTTTTCTTTCAACATTTTCGCTACTTCAAAACGCTGAGATAAAGATAAAATTTCGTTCACAGTACAAACATCTTCAAAAAACAGATAACATTCTTCTCTGTTTTTTAAACTTAAAATTGCATCAAACAGTGAGTCAACAGCCTCTGTGTGAATTTTTTTGCTCATAATTTTTGTTCTCCTTACATTTGTAGTGTACGCCCCATTCCTCCTATATATAGTAGCACAGTAAATTTTTAAAGTAAAGAAAAGTTACCGATTTTTTATAAATTTTTATATTTATTGACGTATTTTTTCAATTCACATACACTTCTGTTCACTACTAAGTCCTCCGGAAAAGCAATTTCGTCAAAAATCTCTTGTGCATACTTGTGAAATCCCACTAAAGCATCTGTGTGCGCATCACTGTTTACTACTACGGGAACTTGATACCGCATACAATATTTCAACATAATTTTGACATTTTCCGCTCCTCCCTGCCGTGTACAGCGAGGGTCCAGCGAATTATTGTTCACTTCCAAAAGAATTTTATATTCCTTAGCTGCCTGTACCAGCGCCAAATAATCCACAGGATATCGTCCGTCATCCGGATGCCCGATAATATCAATATAAGGCTTTTTCATTGTTTCGATATATGCCTGTGTATTTTCTTCTCTCGTTCCCGGTTTTATACAGGGAATATGAAGGCTGGCAATGATAATATCCAGCTTTTTTCGGATGTTTTCCTCTAAATCCACGTTTCCTTTGCTGTCTAAAATATTTACTTCACTTCCCAGCAAAAGCTCTGTTCCATACATTTCCCGCTCTACCATTTTCAGGTTTTGAAAATAATATTCATGGCATGTTCCGGGCATTGCCATAGCATGCTCTGTAATTCCCAAAAGCTCCAATCCCTTATCTGCGGCTGCTTTTGCCATTTCTCTCATGGTATTATAGGCATGCCCACTGGCAATGGTATGTGTATGCACATCCAGTACGTAATTCATATTCTCTTCCTCCCTGTATTTTTCGATTTTAAGAAAAGAGACTATTGCATAAACAGAAATATGCTCTTAATGCAACAGTCCCTTTTATAAAATTTATACAATTTCTTTAAATAAATCCTTCACTGTGGGATAGATTTTCGCAAATTTCCGATATTGCTCCTCGTATTTTGCAGCTAATTCCTGCTCAGGTTCTATGGTATCAACAACCTCTACAATCTTTTCTGCCGCTTCCTCCACAGAAGCAAATTCTCCGTTGGCAACAGCCGCCAACATAGCTCCGCCTAAAGCCGGTCCTTCTTCTGCTTTGATAATATCCACTTTAATATTTAAAACATTTGCAATTATTTTTCTCCAAAGAGGGCTTTTTGCTCCGCCGCCGCAGATTTTTGTTCTCTCAATTTTAATTCCCAGAGATTTTGCCACCTCAAAAGAGTCTCGAATGGCAAAAGCAACGCCTTCCAAAACAGCCTGCGTCATATCCGCTCTCGTTGTGTCCATGGTAAGTCCGATAAAAGTTCCTCTTGCATTTGGATTGTTGTGAGGAGAACGTTCTCCCATCAGATATGGAAGAAAGTATACCTTATTTTCCCCCAGCTTGTCAATCGCCGCCTGTTCTTTTCTGTAATCCTTTGTACCGATAATTTCATCCATCCACCACTTATTGCAGGACGCTGCACTTAACATACATCCCATTAAATGATAATTGCCATCTGCGTGGGCAAATGCGTGGAGCGCATTATTGGGGTCTACACAAAATTCCTTGCTGGAAATGAAAATTGTTCCGCTGGTTCCCAAAGAAATATTACATCTTCCGTCACCTACTGTTCCGGTTCCCACGGCTGCCGCCGCATTATCTCCGGCACCTGCCACAATTTTACAGGTATTCGGAATTTGAAGCATCTCTGCCAGCTCGTCCTTTAATGTTCCTACTGTTTCATAGCTTTCAAACAGCTTCGGCATCTGTTCTTCTGTAATCCCGCAGATTTTCAGCATTTCTTTTGACCAGCATCTGTTTTTCACATCAAAGAGCAACATTCCGGATGCGTCAGACATATCGCAGCAGTGAACACCGGAGAGCTTATATGCCAGGTAATCCTTCGGCAGCATGATTTTTCTGATTTTCTTAAAATTCTCCGGCTCGTTTTCCTTCACCCATAAAATTTTAGGAGCCGTGAAACCTGCAAAAGCAATATTAGCGGTATAGGCAGATAAGTTATCTTTTCCAATTACCTGATTTAAGTATTCTGTTTGTTTCTGAGTTCTTCCATCATTCCACAAAATTGCCGGGCGAATGACCTCATCATTCTCATCCAAAATCACAAGGCCGTGCATCTGCCCGCCAAAGCTGATGCCTGCCACCTGACTTTTGTCACATTCTGCCGTCAATTCCCTAATTCCCTCTAAGCTCTGTTTCCACCAATCCTCCGGATTTTGCTCAGACCAGCCGGGCTTTGGAAAATACAGAGGATATTCCCTTGATACAATTTTTTCTATTTTCCCTGTTTCATTCATCAAAAGCAGTTTTACCGCCGAAGTGCCTAAATCTACTCCAATATATAACATAACAAACCTCCTGTAAAACAATGAAGGCTGCCCGTAGAAAGACAGCCTCTGTAATTATATCTATGCAAATGGATTTTCTGTTGGGTATAATGCGCCTTTTGGCTGATTGTAGTTGATTTCATCAATCTCTACGCCTAAGAACTTAAATACTTCAAACAATGTTTTTCCGTAATGTCCAAAAGCAACCGCTCCGTGATGAGGATAATTTTTTTCAATCAGCACATGGCGATAGAAACGTCCCATTTCAGGAATTGCAAAAATACCAATTCCCCCAAAGCTCTGTGTTGCCACCGGAAGTACTTCACCCTGTGCAATGTATGCACGAAGCTTGCAGTCTGCTGTGCTCTGTAAGCGATAGAAAGTAATATCTCCGGGGATAATATCTCCTTCCAGAGTACCCTGTGTTACTTCTTCCGGCAAGGTTCTTGCCATAATCATCTGATACTTCATGGAACATGCTGTCAGCTTGCTTGCCGCTGTATTTCCGCAATGAAATCCCATGAAAGTATCTTTCTGTGTATAGTCATATTTGTTTTTGATTTCTTCATTATAAATATGAGAAGGTACTGTGTTGTTAATATCCAGCAGGGTAACGGTATCCTGACTGATAACTGTACCGATATATTCACTTAATGTTCCCCAAATATCCACTTCACAGGAAACAGGAATTCCTCTGTCTGTCAGACGACTGTTTACATAACATGGCACAAATCCAAACTGTGTCTGGAATGCAGGCCAG
>ERZ894183.624-NODE-624-length-26068-cov-8.683428_pt1 | contig 26068 bp, 27 predicted proteins | sample MGYA00380279_ERZ894183 | MGnify/ENA primary metagenome ERZ894183 (study PRJEB32331, sample SAMN06328422) | human gut metagenome | biome: human gut microbiome; feature: stool | host: Homo sapiens | collected 2013-06-26 ... | reverse complement strand
GCCTTCCGCCGCATAAAGAACAATCCCCCGTGCGGGCTTTCGAGCCTTGCACGGGGGATTTTTTTGTTTGGTTCATTCCTTCGGCGGTTCGACCGACGCTTCCGACGGCGCGGCGGTTTTCCCTTTAATGAGTTGATACAGCTTCTTACAGCCGACCGCAATTCCCTTGAATAGATAGTAATAAATCTTGTAAAACGCCCACAAGAAGAAGTACAGACACCAGCCCGCGCCGATAATCATATACCACATCAAATAGAACATTCCGGCGAAGAGCATAGCGAAGCACCACAACGGCGCGTTTCGCTTATTCACACGCACACCGAAGCCCAGCCGGAAACCGGACATCTTCTTCAATGTCTTTGTAAAGCTGACGAACATTAGAGCACATCCCCCTTCTTAAATGTAAATTTTCAAGGCAGAATTCGCCTATTCTGACCTTTAACACAATTATACGCCAGTCATGCGCTAAAATCAAGAATAAAGCGGAATATTTACACACCGTTTGCAAATAATCAGAATGAAGAGGGAACGCGGCGGCAATGAAGATATATGATTACAACGGCAAAAAGAACATTTGCGGCGACCGATTGCGCGAAGCGCGCGTCGTCCGGCGGCTACGTCAAGAGGATTTAGCCGCACAAATACAGTTGAAAGGGATCAACATGGAGCGGGACAGCATAAGCCGAATTGAAATCGGTACGCGCTTCGTATCTGACTTTGAATTGAAGATATTTGCGGAAGTGCTGGGCGTTTCGGTAAATTGGCTTTTAGGTATAGACGAATAACGGCGGCGGGGTGATCCCGTCGCCGCTTTTCTTTTGCAGGCGCATAAAATACGTATATCTTTTTCTCAAAACCTATTGACATATACGCATTGAAGGCGTATAATAGTAAATGTAAGGAGGACAGCAGATGAAAACAAAAGACCTTATCGAGCTTTTAGAACGAAACGGCTGGAAGTTCAAGCGGCACGGCGCGAACCACGACATATACGTGAAGGACGGTCAAAGGGAAAGCGTCGTAAGGCACAGAGAAACCGACGAAGAGTTAGCAAAAGCAATCATCAAGCGGCGCGGGCTGAAATAAGCCCGCCGCCCTTGGCGATAATATATAGCACAGTTTCAAGGAGGTATTCAGAATGAAAAACGCATATCCCATCGTTATGACGCAGGGAAAAGAGTTCATCGTGGTATTTGTCCCCGATTTCAATATCAATACGCAGGGCAAGGACGTTCCGGACGCGATCGAGATGGCGCGGGACGCAATCGGGCTTATGGGAATTGATATGCAGGACGACGGCGAAGCATTGCCGGAAGCGTCGAGCATTGCAAGCGCACAAGCCGAAGCGCCGTCCGGCGCGATCGTTTCGCTGGTTGACGTTGATTTCGCGGAGTACCGCAGAAAGAACGATATGCGCGTCGTGAAGAAGAATTGCACCATTCCTTCATGGCTTAACTTTGAAGCGGAGCGGGCTGGCGTGAATTTTTCCGCCGTCCTGCAAGCGGCGCTTAAAAGCGAATTGCATATCACAAGCAGATAATCAGAGAGGGCGAAGGGCGGCAGAAATGCCGCCCTTTTGTCATATTCGGAAGCTGGAGGAAGGAAGAATGCACAAACACTTGACTTGGACAGACCGCCTAAAAATCGAAAAAGGCTTGAAAGAGGGCTTGAAGCCTTGCGCGATTGCCGACCGTCTGCACGTCCACAATACAACGATATACAGGGAGTTGAAGCGCGGACGCTATACGCATTTGAATTCCGACTTGACGACCGAAGAACGCTATTCGCCGGAGATCGCGCAACAGCGCTATGAAGAGAACCTAAAAGCCAAAGGCGGCGAATTGAAGATCGGCAACGATTACGAATTATCCGCCTTCATCGAAAAGAAGATCGGCGAAGAAGGCTATTCCCCCGCCGCCGTCGTCGGAGAAATCAAGCGGCTGGGGCTGACCTTCAAAACGGAGATCAGCGAAAAGACGATCTATAATTACATCGACAAGGGTATATTCTACGGGATCAGCCGCGAGAGCTTGCCGGAACACGGGGAGCGGAAGCGGAAGTATGACAAGGTGGAGCGGAAGAAAGCCGCCCGCGCGCCGCAGGGCGAAAGCATAGAAGAACGCCCGCAGGAAATCAACGATCGGCAGACCTTCGGACATTGGGAAGGCGATTGCGTATGCGGGAAGAAGCGGACGAAGGAAACCTTGTTCGTTCTTTCGGAGCGCTTGACGCGGAACGAAATTATTATCAAAATGCCGGATCAGACCGCCGCCAGCGTCGTGGCGGCGCTGAACAAGTTAGAACGACGCTTCGGGAAGAAGTTTTCACAGATATTCAAAAGCATTACGTTTGACAACGGATCGGAATTCATGGATTGCGCCGGAATTGAAAAATCCGTCTACGGCAAAGACCGGAAGCGCACGAAGGTTTACTATTGCCACCCGTACAGCGCATACGAACGCGGCACGAATGAGAACATAAACAAAATGATACGGCGGTTCTTGCCGAAAGGAACAGACTTCCGGAAAGTAACCGCCGCATATATTCAGCGCGTCGAAACGTGGATCAACAATTACCCGCGCGAGATTTTAGGCTTTGAAACGTCCGGATCGCTCTTTGAAAGATACGTCGCCGAAGCCGCTTGAAGCCTTCTGAAAAAATATTTTAGTTTTTTCTGCTTTTACTCTTGACTTTTAGCCTTTCTTCCCACCCACGCACTTTTTCCTTGCTTTTTCGCCCTAATCAGGTATAATTAAACTGAGTATATATTGTATGAAAACCGTCGAAGCTACAACGGCCTCGACGATAAGCAGATAAAAAGGACGGAAAGAAACTATGGCTGATTTTGAGCCGCTTTTTGAACTGAAAAATCAATATAGAGAGTCCTGCCCGGTCTTGCTGCAAAGCGGCGCGCTGTACCGTGAAGAGCCCACCGCGTCCGCCGAAGCGGAAGAGACCGAAACTGCGGAAGCTACTCTCCCCGCAGAGCAGGAAGAAGCGGCTTCCCCGCGCACATTCCTGCGTCTCGCATTCCGCAATATCGACCCCCGTGCCGTGACGAGCGTTTATGTCGATATCCACATTTTCGACAAAGCCACAAACGAGCTCGCCGTCGTGCGCGACCGCCGCTATCTCGTGCCTATTTTGGGCCGCGATGCGGTCTTCGGCGCAGACGAGGAGATCGACGTTGATGACACCGCGTACAGCTTCTCCGTCGCCATTAAGAAGGTGCAGTTCGAGGGTGAAGACGTGTTCTGGAACGGCAGTGCCTCACTGCTGTTTGAAAATCTCCCCGAACAGGCGAAAATCGCGGACGTCATGGAGGACGAAGACCTCCGCGCACAATATCAGCGCGATTTCACCGAAATGGCAGAGGATAAAGAAGCTGCGGCGCAGTTTGTCCCGCAGGAATACAAAGACCTCTGGATGTGCGCCTGCGGTGAAGTGAACCACAAAGATGAAGAAAAATGCGCCGCCTGCGGTGCCGAGTACGGGCCCCAGCACGCACTGTTTGAAGACGAAGAAAAGCTGAAAGAAAACCTCGAAGCCTATAACAAGGCTGAAGCTGAAAAGGCCGAGGCCGCCCGCATCGCCGCAGAAAAGAAAGCGGCAGAGGAAAAAGCCGCCGCCGAAGCTGCCGCCCGCAAAGCGGCAGAGGAAAAGGCTGCCGCTGAGGAAGCTGCCCGCAAAAAGCGGCTTCACCGCAAAATTTTCCTGTCCGTTTCCATTCCGCTCGCCGTCCTCATCGCCGCGTTCGTCGTGGTGCTCATCGTCTACATCATCCCGCAGAACCACTATAACGATGCCGCCGCCTTGCTCGAAGCCGGCAAGTATGACGAAGCCATCACCGCGTTCACGGCGCTCGACGGATACAGCGACAGCGCCGCCCGCATCACGGAGGCAGAGTACAAAAAAGCCTGCGACCTGCTCGAAAACGAGAAATTCGCAGAAGCCATCGAAGCCTTCACCGCCCTCGGCGATTACGAAGACAGCAAAGATCGGATCACCGAGGCCGAGTACCGCCGTGCCGTAAAGACGTTTGAAAGCGGTGCATACGAAGACGCGTTAAATCTCCTTGAGCCCCTCAAGGATTACAAGGATGCCGCCGAAAAAATCGAGACCTGTCACTATGAGCTCGGCATGAAGGCCCTCAAAGCGGATAACTTAAAGTCTGCCGCCGCGCATTTTAAAGAAGTCAACGCGGAGCAGAATAAGAAAATGCAGGCCGCATTCTGTGATAAAGGCATCGCGTTCTACGAAAAGGGCGACGAAGAAAAAGCACTTACCTATTTTGAGTATGTCACCGATAAAGACTTTCTCCCGAAGATTGACGCCGCCTACTACGCGCAGGCGTTAAAACTCGTCGAAGACGGCGAGTACGACAAGGCGACCGAAATTTTCGCAAAGCTTGGCGAGTATGAAGACTGCCCGACGCAGCTTCTGCGCATCCACGCGCTGAAAGCGGAGCAGTATTACAACAACGCCGATTACGAAAACGCCATCGCGGAGTTCAAGGCCGCCGGCGATTACGGCGACGCCGCCTCCCGCGTCACGGAGGCGACTTACCGTCTCGGCGCGCAGCAGCTCGCAAACGGCGAGGTGCGCAAAGCCTACGATACGCTCTATCCCATCCGCAGCTACGACCCCGCCTATATGCTCCTCGTCTCCAATTCGCAGTTCTATATCCAGATCTACGACGTAGGCGCCGGCCCCAACCCCTTAAATGAAAACTAAAACCCAGCGCCCGCAGAGTCATTTTCTGCGGGCACTTTTTGTATAAAAAACGACCCCGAGTTTCAAACCCTCGGGGTCGTTCCATCTTCAAATTATCAATAACCTTACTTTCCAAAGCTCCCACGCAGCAGCATGGCGGCGTGCTCGCGGCGGAGCTCCTCGCACAGTGCGTAAAGACTCCACTTGTCGTTGTGCTCCGTGCGTACGGCTTTCAGCGGAATGGGCGCGATACCCGCTTTTTTGTACGCCGCAAGGAACACGTCCAGCATCTCACCCGCAAAGCCGGAGAAAATCAGCACCTCCGGCAGCTTGTAGCCCGCCGGGGCTTTCTGCACGTTCGCGTTCACTTTCTCGCCGCACAGCGTTGCAACTGCGCGGTCACGGTCGGCGTTCGTCAGCCGTCTTGCCGTCAGGTGCAGCTCTCTGCACAGCGCGGAAAGCTGCTTTTCCTTCGCAGCGTCTTCAACATGGTATAAAACAAGAGCCATATATTTCTCCTTACTCTTCACACAGCGGGCGGAACAAGTCGCCGCGGCGCTTCATCATGCGGTAACGGAGGATCATCATAATCAGCACCCCAAAGCGCGCCGCAGATTCGATCACGTTCACTGTGAAGATTGCCGTGTCGTTCGCGCCGAGTGTCGTGTAGACCGAAACGCCGAAGAACGGCAGAAGCGAGTTGCTCAGCGTCACAAACAGCGTGTAAATGCTGATGATAAGCGCGCGGTTCTTTTTCGGCGTCGCCTGCAAAAGTAGCTGTACCACGCACATGTTCGTCGCACCCTGCGGAATGTTGCCGATGAGCGCCAGAATCATAAAGTACGGCATACGCGCGCTTTGCGGCAGCAACGTCATAGAAGCCACCGTAATGGGGCAGAGCAGCAAGCCTGCGCATACAAAAATGATTGTAAAATGCTCGGATTTGCGGCGGCACAGCTTCGAGAAAAAGCCGATGAAAATCATCTGGCAAATGGAACACAAAGCCTGAAAAAAGCTCAGCTGCGCTTCGTTCATACCGGCATATTTTGTCTCCGCTATGTACCAAAGGCTCCAGTCCAGGTGCCACGAAAGGTAAAACAGCATGATGCAGATGAAAAAGCCGCGGAACGGCTTGCTGTGTACCATCTGGTTCAAAGCTTCCGGGAACATTTTCAGTCCCATCTCCTGCTTTTCCTCCGCCTTGCGCGGCGGACAGGGGATGCGGCGCAGCACAAGCGCCTGCAAAAGCATGCATACGCCTGCAATATAAAAGAAAATGCGCAGCACAATGAGCTTTCCCTCGGTGTCCGGCATCAGCGTCATGATATTGCCGCACAAAAGCGGCACCACAATGCCCACAAAGAACAGACACCGGCTGCGGAACGTGAACACGCTGTTGCGCAGGCCCGGCTCCACCGCGTCACCGAAGAATGTCTGCCACTGCGCGTTATACAGCGCAATGCCGCCTACCGTCATGCCGAGAAACACAAAAAATGCCGTCATGCGGTGCTCGCCGAACAACGGCACAGAGCCGTAAGCAAAATACGCCGCGCTCAAAAACAGCGCCAGTACGAACGGCACCGTGCGGCTCGTCTTCGTACGGTTCGCAAGGAATCCCACCGGAATCATACAAATGCCCGCCACCATGTTCGGCACCATCTGCACAAGGCCGATCTGCGTGTCCGTCGCGCCAAGATTCGTCGCATACAAATTGTTCGCCAGCGAGTAAAGCGAAACGGCATACTGCAATAAAAAGCCCTCAATGCCGAAAAGGCACAGCATGCGCAGTTTCGGATCAGACTGCAGCGATTTGACCGGATGAAATGTAAGTTTACCCATAGATGTTCTCCCCTGAGAAAAATAAGCGGCGCACCGAATACACGCGCCCTATCCATTATAAACGAAAACCGGGCAAAGACAAGCCTTACCCGGAATTTTCATCGTTTTATTTTTTGTAAACGCATTTGCCGCCCAAATACGTCGCCTCGGCTTCAATACGGTGCAGCGTGTTGGCGTCCGCTTTGAACGGATCTTCGGAAAGCACCACAAAGTCCGCAAGCTGTCCGTTTGCAATCTCGCCCTTTTTGCCTTCCTCAAATGATGCCACCGCGCCGCTTTTTGTAAACGAGTCGATGGCCTCCTGTACCGTCAGCGCTTCCTCCGGGCGATACGGTGCGTCCGTTGAGCCAATGCTTCGCCGCGTCACCGCGCACTCCATGCCGCGCATCACGTTCGGCTCCTCCACCGGCGCGTCCGAGCCGTTCGAGAATGGAATGTGCGCATTCAAAAGCGTCTTAGCCGGGTAACTTGTGCCCGCCAATTCATTGCCCACACGCTCGCGCACAATGTGCGTGTCGTAGTCGAGGAAGATCGACTGCAAATTCACGCGCAGCTTTAATTCCTTCATGCGCTCAATCTGGTCACGCCGCACAATCTGGAAGTGCACGATGCCATGTCGGTGGTCGTCGCGCGGGTGCTCATGAAGCGCCTTTTCGTAAGCGTCCAATACGTTGTCGAGCGCCCCGTCGCCGATGGCGTGTACCGCAACGGAAAGTCCCTTTTCGTTCGCAAGAGAGATAAGCCCGTTCAATTCCGCATTCGTGTATAGCGGAATGCCGCGTGCGTTCTCATCGTCTGCATACGGGCGGCTTAAACACGCTGTGCATGCGCCGAGCGACCCGTCCGAGATGATCTTCAGCGGTCCCGCGCGGAACATATCGTCTTCAAAATACGCATCGCCGCTCTCGATATATTCAGAAAGCGCCTCTACGTTCGTAAACTGTGCCTGCTCATTCACGCGCACCGTCATCAGCCCCGGCGTTCTCAAAAGCTTCTGCACCGTCTCATACGGCACACCGGGGAACGTCTCGTAGTCGTCGCTTTGGCAAGAGGTGATGCCGTAACGGTTCAGCCGCTTGCAGGAGGCGCGCAGCATTGCACACAGCTGCGCCTCATCCGGCTCCGGGATGCCCGCGTACACCACCGCTACGGCGTTTTCAAAAAACTGCCCGTTCGGCTCGCCGTTTTCATCTAAAGCAAAGCTGCCGCCCGCCACTTGCGGCGTGTCCTTCGTAATGCCCAACACTTCCAGCGCCTTCGAGTTCACTACGCAGATGTGCCCGCATGCCCGCGTAATGCAGATCGGGTGTTCGGTAGAGACAGAATCCAAATCCCACCGCGTCGGAAAGCGGCGCTCGTCTGCAAAATAATCGTGGTTAAAGCCGCGCCCCTGCACCCACGTGCCGGGTGTTACGCCCGTTTCCTTTATATAGGTGCGCAGACAGTCGAGCATCTCCTTTAAAGACGTCGTGTGCGCGCCGAGGTTCGCCATTGTCAGTACATTGCCGAGGTTCAGCACATGCATGTGTGAGTCATTAAACCCCGCGCAGACGAATTTTCCGTCTAAATCGACTACTTCATCTGCCGTGGCTTTATCCGTCTCGCCCACAAAGCAGAATTTCCCGTTTTCCACCGCAAAATCCGTCACAAAGCCGTTTCCCGTGTAAACCGTGCCGTTTTTATAAACCGTCCGCATATTGACTCCCCGTTTCCATCTGTTTTCTCCAGTATAAAGCAAGGGGAAAGCCCCTGTCAAGTTGAAAAAGCCTGACTTTTCCCGCGCGCCGTTCCATCTTATCTTTATTTGTAAAGAGAAAAATAGCGCACGGCATAATGAAATTCCATACGGCTTACTAAAATATCAAAAATGAAATAGTAGATATGTCAATATAACATTTTACAATTCGATTTAATGTGCGTATAATGCAGATGCTCCCAAATACAGTTTACAAAAAAGTAACAGGATATTTGGTCAATGTCAACAAAAACGTGTGCTCTTGTGACCGTGTCTTGTTGCTGCTTTTCACAGCGGCGAAAGATGCGGTCGTGTGCCCTTTTGGGGCGCAGCGCTGAAGGGGGAATTTTTGCCCGGTGATATTGAAATGGAAGGCAAAATTTTGAGAAAGAAAGGGAAAAACAATGAAAGCAAAGAAAACAAAGCTGGCTTTGTGGATCTGCGCTATTGTGGTGCTGCTCGTCGCAGGCATTCTGGTTCCTTCGGTGCAGAAGACCGAAACGATTCAGGTGACCATGCGTGACGCGGTTCTGCATGAGACGAACAGAATCAGCCTCTTCGGCATCAAAGATGTCAACCCGGCGCTGATCTCCGCCATGGTGGTCTCGGGCATCTTGCTGGTGTTTGCGGTCATCGTGCGCATTTTCGTCATTCCGCGCTTTAAGATGGTGCCCGGAAAGTTCCAGATGCTCCTTGAGCAGGCGGTAGACCTGTTCGACGGCATGGCTAAGTCCAACAGCCCGGGGCGCAGCGGCTTCCTCGGTGCGTACATCTTCACGGCCGGCGCGTACATTTTCATCGGTACGCTCTTTGAGCTGTTCGGCATTCAGGCTATCACAACGGAGGGCTCTCCCATCACGCTTCCGGCGCCGCTGTCCGATGTCAACGCCGCCATCGCCATGGGCTGCTTCTCGTACCTCGTCATTCTGGGAGGCGGTATCGCGTATAACGGCTTCAAAGGCGTGGGCAGCACTTTAAAGGAGTTCTCGCTGCCGATTTCCATGAGCTTCCGTCTGTTCGGCGCGCTTTTAAGCGGCCTGCTCGTTACGGAGCTTGTGTATTATTATGTGAATCTGAGCTTTGTGCTGCCGGTCATCGTGGGCGTTATGTTCACGCTGCTGCACGCGCTCATTCAGGCATATGTTTTGACGATGCTCGTCGCGCTCTATTTCGGCGAGGTTTCCGAGAAGCAGGAACCGAAAAAGAAAAAAGTAAAAGCAGAAGCTGAAAATTAACCTACGGAGGGAAAATATCATGAACGCAAAACAGAGAAAGTTAAAGAAGCTTGCCATCATTCTGCTGGCAGTCATCGCCATCCTCGCCATCTCCATTCCGGTATTCGCCGCAACAAACGGTGATGCCGCAACCACCACGGCAACAGCCGAAACCGCAGTAGAAGCTACAGCCACCACCGCAGACAGCACAACTGGCCTTAAGGCACTTGCTTCCGCTATTGCAGTCGGTATTGCAGCCGCCGGCGGTGCAGTCGGTATGGGCCTCTCCGCAGGTAAGGCTGTTGAGGGCATCGCACGTCAGCCGGAGGCTGAAAGCAAGATCCGTACCACCCTCATGCTCGGCCTCGTCTTTATCGAGACGGCCATCATTTATGCCCTGCTCGTTGTTATCCTCATCATCTTCGTCCTGTAAAGGAGAGTGCAGATCGTGAACATCCCACTGAATATTGATTGGCAGCAGATTTTGCTGCATGTACTGAATTTCGTCATTTTGTTCGGCGGCCTGTATTTCCTTTTGTACAAGCCGGTCAAGAACTTCATGGCAAAGCGCGAAGCGCATTATGCCGAAATGGCACAGAAGGCCCAAAGTGAACTCGATTCCGCCGAAAAGATCAAGGCGGATTATCAGGAGCAGCTCAAGTCCGTTGAGGGCGAGATCAGCGCAAAGAGAACCGAAGCGCAGAAAGAGCTCGACCGCAGCGTACAGCAGCAGCTTTCCGATGCCCATGCACAGGCGGATAAGATCGTCGCCGATGCGCAGAAGGATGCCGCCCGTGTACATGATAAGATGATCGCAGACGCACAGAAGGAGCTTACCGAGCTCGCTATGGAAGCGACCAAGAAGCTTGTTTATAAAGACGGCGATCCGTATGACGCGTTCCTCGATCAGGCAGAGAGGGGAGAGCCGAATGCGTAATGCAGATGAAAAGGCCGTAGCCGTTCTCCGCGGCAGCCGCCGCCCGGATGCCGAACAGGAAAAACGCTTTGCGGAATTCCTGCTGCGTACCTATGGCCGTGAGATTCCGCTCACCTTTGAAGAAGATAAAATGCTGAACGGCTTCACGCTTACCGTCGGCACCGATGTGTACGATTGGAGCCTCAAAAGCCGTCTGCGCCAGTTTGAAGAAAAGCTAAAGGCGTTAAAGTCCGGCAGCGATTCCGTCATTCCGCTGATGAAGGAAGCCGTTGAAGATTTTACCCCGTCCGCAGAAGCGGAAGAGACCGGTACGGTTCTCACCGTTGGCGATGAGATCGCCGTTGTCAGTGGCCTTGAGCATGCCGCCTACGGCGAGATTCTCCTGTTCTCCTCCGGCGTTAAGGGCATGGTGCAGGACCTGCGCCGCAATGAGATCGGCTGCGTCCTCTTTGGCGACGATGCCGAGATCACCGAGGGCAGCCTTGTGCGCAGAAGCGGCAAGACCGCCGGTATCCCGGTCGGCGACGGCTTCCTCGGCCGTGTTGTCGATGCACTCGGCACGCCGATCGACGGCAAGGGTGACATTAGCGCTGAGGGCTACCGCCCCATCGAGTGCCCCGCACCGGGCATTGTCGACCGCCAGCCGGTCAACGCGCCTATGGAAACCGGCCTTCTCGCCATCGATTCCATGTTCCCGATTGGCCGCGGCCAGCGTGAGCTTATCATCGGCGACCGCCAGACCGGTAAAACCGCCGTCGCGCTCGATACCATTTTGAACCAGAAGGGCAAGAACGTCGTTTGCATCTATGTCGCCATCGGTCAGAAGTCCAGCTCCGTTGCACAGCTTGTGGAGACCTTAAAGCGCCGCGGTGCCATGGATTACACCATCGTCGTCAACGCATCTGCCAGTGACTCGGCTTCCTTGCAATACATCGCACCGTATGCCGGTTGCGCACTCGGCGAGCACTTCATGTATCAGGGCAGAGATGTCCTCATCGTGTACGATGACCTTTCAAAGCACGCCATTGCGTACCGTGCACTGAGCCTGCTTTTGGAGCGTTCTCCGGGTCGTGAAGCGTATCCTGGTGACGTTTTCTACCTGCATTCCCGTTTGTTGGAGCGTTCCGCGCATCTTTCCGATGCACTCGGCGGCGGCAGCATGACGGCATTGCCGATTGTTGAAACGCAGGCGGGCGACGTTTCCGCTTACATCCCGACGAACATTATTTCCATCACAGACGGTCAGATCTTCCTTGAGAGCGACCTGTTCTTCTCCGGCCAGCGTCCGGCTGTCAACGTCGGTCTTTCGGTTTCCCGTGTCGGCGGCGACGCCCAGACAAAGGCCATGAAAAAGGCAGCGGGCGGCATCCGTCTGGACCTTGCCCAGTACCGCGAAATGGAAGTCTTCACCCAGTTCTCCAGCGACCTTGACGAGACCACAAAGCGTCAGCTCACCTACGGCCAGAGCCTCATGCGTCTGCTGCGTCAGCCGCAGTACCATCCGATGAGCCAGCACGATCAGGTCATCACGCTCGTCTCCGCCCTGCACCACGTCATGCAGGACGTCCCGCTTGACGATATGGGTCGTTTCCACACGGAGCTCATCAAGTACGCTGAGAAGAATATGAGCGATGTCTGCCGCCGTGTCGATACCACCGGTCAGCTTTCCGACCCCGACCGCGAAGAGATTTTGAAAGTCGCGAAGGAATTCCTCGAAAAGTACAAGGCGGAAAACCCGCAGAACGCGTAAGCGCTCGGAAAGGCGGTTTTCGCTATGGCTAATACAAAAGAGATTAAAACCAGAATCGAAAGCGTTAAGGATACGCGTAAAATCACGAACGCCATGTACCTTATCGCTTCCACAAAGCTGCGCAAAGCACGCAACGATCTGGACCGCACGCGCCCGTATTTCGAGACGCTGCGCACGGAGATCAAGCGTATCTTCCGTACCCAGAACGACGTGGACAGCCGCTATTTCTATCCCCCTGAGGGCGAGCCGCCGCTGGAGGGCACCTACGCGTGCCTCGTCATCACGGCGGATAAGGGCCTCGCGGGCGCATACAACCAGAACGTCATTAAGGAAGCTATGCACATGCTCGATGAGCATCCCGACACGAAGCTCTACGTTGTAGGCGAATACGGCCGCCACTTCTTTACGCAGCACAATATCCCCATGGAGCACAGCTTCCTCTATACGGCACAAAACCCTACCATGCAGCGCGCGAGAGAAATTTGCGACATCCTGCTCGAGGGCTACGACCGCGGGGATTTTAAGAAGATTTTTGTCATTTATACCGATATGGAGAACAGCCTCACGTCCTCTGCACACTGCACGCGTCTGCTGCCGTTCCACCGCGCCTATTTCCAGACGGATACGGTGGAAAAGGCGGTCACCACGCCGTTCGAGTTTGTACCCTCCGTGCAGGCGGTTCTCAACAACATCATGCAAAGCTACGTTTCGGGCTTTATTTACAGTGCCCTCATCGATAGCTTCTGCAGCGAGCAGAATGCCCGCATGACGGCGATGGATTCCGCCAACAGCAACGCGGAAAAGCTCCTCGCAGAGCTTTCCTTGCAGTATAACCGCGTGCGTCAGGCTGCCATCACGCAGGAGATTACAGAGGTCTCCGCCGGTGCGAAGGCACAGCGTCAAAAACACAGGAAGGAAGCGTGAACAACGTGAATACAGGTAAGATCGTACAGATCTCCGGCCCGGTCATCGACGTACAGTTCGAGTCCGGCGTTCTGCCGAAAATCAGAGAAGCCCTTTCGCTTACCGTGGACGGACGGCGGTATGTGATGGAGGTTGCCCAGCATGTGGGTGACAACACGGTCCGCTGCGTCATGCTTTCCGGCAGTGAGGGCCTTTCCCGCGGTATGCAGGTTGAGGCTCCGGGCAAAACCATCGAAGTGCCGGTGGGCGAAAACACGCTCGGCCGCATGTTCAACGTGCTCGGCGATCCCATCGATGGCGGCGAAGCCGTTCCCGCAACCGAGCCGCACAAAAGCATTTACAGAAAAGCTCCGTCGTTTGACGAGCAGAACCCGGCCGTCGAGATCCTCGAGACCGGCATCAAGGTCATCGATCTTCTGGAGCCGTACCCGAAGGGCGGCAAAATCGGTCTGTTCGGCGGCGCAGGCGTCGGCAAGACCGTCCTTATCCAGGAGCTCATCCACAACGTCGCCATGGAGCACGGCGGTTACTCCGTGTTTACCGGCGTCGGCGAGCGCAGCCGTGAGGGTAACGACCTCTGGCGTGAAATGCGTGAAAGCGGTGTCGGCGATAAAACGGCGCTCGTCTTCGGCCAGATGAACGAGTCCCCGGGCGTGCGTATGCGTGTCGCCCTCTCCGGCCTCACCATGGCAGAGCATTTCCGTGACGAAGAGCACAAGGACGTTCTGCTCTTCATCGATAACATCTTCCGTTTCGTGCAGGCCGGCAGTGAGGTTTCCACGCTTCTCGGCCGTATGCCTTCCGCCGTCGGTTATCAGCCGACCCTCGCAAACGAAATGGGCGAGCTGCAGGAGCGCATCACCTCCACAAAAGACGGCTCCGTCACCTCGGTTCAGGCTGTTTACGTGCCTGCCGATGACCTTACCGACCCGGCCCCGGCCACAACGTTCGCCCACCTCGACGCTACGACCGTTTTGAGCCGTAAGATCGCCGAGCAGGGCATTTACCCCGCCGTCGATCCGCTGGAGTCCACCTCCCGTATCCTCGAAGCCGATGTTGTCGGCGAGGAGCACTACCGCATCGCGCGTGAAGTGCAGGAGACCCTCCAGAAGTACAGCGAACTGCAGGACATCATCGCCATCCTCGGTATGGACGAGCTCAGCGACGAAGACCAGCTCACCGTGCAGCGCGCGAGAAAGATCCAGCGTTTCCTCTCGCAGCCGATGCACGTCGCAGAAAAGTTCTCCAGCGTGCCGGGCGTTTACGTCCCGCTCAAAGAGACGCTGCGCGGCTTCAAGGCCATCGTAGACGGCGAAATGGACCAGTACCCCGAGGCGGCGTTCTATAACGTAGGTACGCTCGAGGACGTCATCGCGAAAGCGAAGCAGCTAGAGGCGGAGGCGATCTGATGCGTACATTTCAGATGCACCTGCTTGAAGCCGATAAGGTCTTTTTCGAGGGCGAGTGCGAGTCGCTTGTTGTGCCCACAACGGTCGGCCAGTACGGCATTCTGGCGGGTCACAGCAATATGATCTCCGCCGTCGTGCCGGGCGTGCTCTCTTACCGCGCACCGGGTAAGGAGTGGCGCACCGCTGCCGTTTCCGAGGGCATGGTGAAGGTCGAGGGCAACGATATCCTCGTGCTTGTAGACTCCGCCGAGTACCCGGAAGAGATCGATGCCAAACGTGCACAGCGTGCCGCCGATGAGGCGAAGGAGGCCATCCTCCAAAAGCGCAGCGTGCGCGAATACCGAACCGCGCAGGCGAACCTTGCCCGCGCCATCAACTGTCTGCGCGTCAAGAAAAACGCGAGATAAGGCGGCAAAACCACACCGAATTTCCAAATATGCAAAAAGCGTTCCGAGCATTCGGGACGCTTTTTGCATATTTCACACAAAGGGTTTGCTTTTTTCATGAACTTTCGAAATTTCGCAAAAACTGCGGTACAAAACGGCGGAATGTGCTATAATGAACGCGAATACCGGCGGAAAAGTACGCCGGAAAGTTGTATTGAAATTCAGTTTAAAGGAGTCAAAAGCATGATCAAAGTCGGTTTTATCGATTACTATTTAGACGAGTGGCACGCCAATAACTATGTTCACATGCTGCACGATTACTCAAACGGCGAGGTAGAAGCCGTGTACGCCTGGGCTGAAATCGACAGCCCCGAGGGCGGCCTCACAACGGACGCATGGTGCGAAAAATACGGTCTCACCCGCATGATGACGCAGGAGGAGCTCATCGAAAAGAGTGACGTTCTGCTCGTGCTCGCCCCGCGCGACCCGAAAAAGCACGAAGAACTCGCAAACCTCGCGCTGCGCTCCGGCAAGCGCTGCTATGTGGATAAAACCTTCGCGCCGGATCACTTCGCTGCAAAGCGTATGCTCGATCTTGCCGAGCAGAGCGGCACGCCGTGCTGGTCGTCCTCCGCGCTGCGTTTTGCGGAGGAGTATCAGGCAGCGGATAAAACGAACATCAAGGGTGTCAATGCATGGGGTCCGAACGGTTTTGAGGATTACGCCATCCACCAGCTGGAGCCGATCTTCATGATGATGCAGGCTCCCGCGACGGAAGTCATGCACCTGACAAACGACGAGGTGTACACCGGCGTTCTGCGCTTTGCGGACGGCCGCACCGCAACGCTTTCCGGCTACGCAAAGGGCTCGCCGTTCATGATGAACATTGCGCGCTCCACGGAGAATTCCGTACTGGAAATTTGCTCCGATTACTTCCGCCACTTCATTGAGGCGCTCGTCGAGTTCTTCAAAAACGGCACCATCCCTGCCCCACACAGTGAGACGCTCTCCATCATCAGCGCCTGGGGCGCCCTTATGGAAGCCGAAAAGACTCCCGGCATCTGGGTCAAAGTCCCGAAGGACTGAGTTTGTCGCTCCAAAAGCCGTCACAACGCACGCATCTTTGACTGCAAAAGGCTTCTTCCAAAAGCGCGACTATGCGGCCATTAAAGAACAGCAAGTAGAGCGTTACGGCGTCTGGCTCACGAATTTCGTTATGATAAAAACGATATAAAAAAGATAGTCTTTCTAAGCGAAACAAACGCTTTGGAAGACTATCTTTTTCTATGCGTGCGAAAATGTACGTTTATTTCTTCGGTTTCGGCGCGGCGGGGTCGGTGAGTTCGGGGAGCGCGCCGCCGGAGACCGCCCAGAAATATAAACTTGCGATGCTGCAATACGGCGAAAAACGTTTGCGGTACCGCTCGAACCGTGCGCGGTTGATCTCCTTGTGGCGGTAGACCATGCGCATGCCGCGCAAAATGGCGAGGTCGCCGTAGCTGAACACATTCGGGCGCTGCAGGCAGAATAAAAGCAACATTTCCGCTGTCCACACGCCGATGCCCTTGAGCGCGCTGAGCTCGAGGATGACCGCTTCATCCGGCTTTTCGCCGATGCTGATTAAATCAAATTCGCCCGTATGCACCTTTTTCGCGAAGTCCGTGATGTATTCCGCCTTGCGGAACGAAATGCCGAGCGACTGCAAATTTGCTTCGCCATAGCCCAAAACGTGTTCGGCATCGACCGTGCCGAGGGCGTTCTGCACGCGCGCCCAAACGGTTGCCTGCGCCTTTGTGGAAATCTGTTGCCCCACGATGTGGTGTACCACGGCGGAAAAAAGGTCGTCGTCCACGGCGCGCTCAATGTGCCCCACGCGGTTGATGACCGCCGAGAGCTTCTTGTCCTTTTTCCGTAAATAAGCGAGCTCTTTTTCGCCGTACGGAAAGTACTTTACGTCATCCATCAGTCGATCTCTCCCGGAGTGCGCGATTTGATCATCGCTTCCAGCTTTTGCAGCTCGGTAATCTCTTGCGGAGTCAGCTTTTCCGGATAGCCGGTCTCGAGCTTTTCGAGCATGGAGCGCATTTTGTAGGCTTCGGCGGGCTGACGCAGAATTTCGCGCTCGCTTTTAATCTGTTCCCGCGCGGCGACTTCGTCGATGATCTGCTGCATGTAGCGATATAAATTGCTTCGTTCTGTATAATCGGCGGGCGCGTAGAAGTTTAATCGGTTGTCGTTATACAGCTTGTATACTTTGGCGCGGTTATTTTTCTCCGGGTCGTATACGCCGACGGAGTAGCCGCCTTTGCTTTTCACGAGCCGCATGCACGGAATGTCCGTGGCGCTGTCGCCGATATAGACGATGTTCTCATACGGAATGCGCAGGTTTTCCTCGGGCATGCTGTCGTTTACGCGCTCGTCGTACTCCTCCAAAAAGCCTTTTGCAATGCGGAAAATGAACTGCGTCTTGTTCGTGTAATTGATGGCCTGCGCGGGCCACTCCGCTACGCCGTCCGTGGTGTAGAGGTAGGAGGAGGCATAAATGCGTTTGAAATTCTTCGCGATGGCGCTGCCCTCAATGATTTCTTTAAGACCCGAAGAAATGATGTAGTGTTCAAGCTCAATGCCGCGCTGCGCAGCATACGCTGTCGTGCGCGCAAACCAATCCGTAACGCCGCGGTACAGCTCCACCTGCGCACCGATGGCCCGAAAATACTCGCGTTTTAAGGATTTTCCGAGAAAGCGTGAATAGCGAACAAGCATGAACATCCACGAAAGGTTGCTTTCCATGCTGTTTTCCCGCGCGAATGCGTCCGTTTCCGCCCAGAATTTGTCTTTGTCAATGCCAAAAGACGGGATGAGCGTGAACGTCTGCATGTCGTCCGGGGAAAGTGTTTTGTCAAAATCGTAGCAGATCGCCATGCGCGGCCTGTTCTCCGTCATGCTGCCGCCCCCTTTCTGTATCTCATTATAGCTAAAAACGTTTGTTCTGTAAAGAGGTTTTGAGAAAGTTGTCCGTCGATGTCCTATGCTGTCCTGCAATGTCCGGTTTTAACGGCAAAAGAACGCCCTCATCCGCCGCTTTTCGCAGCCGATGAAAGCGCTTTTCGAGCTGTTCCGCCGTTTTGATGCTCGGCACATCTTTGTCTTTATTCGCAGACTTGGGGGCATGTCACGCCAAAAGTCAAGTGTTACGATTTGCGTTCTACCCGCGCCCTCCGGGTAGAGGGCGACGGAAGTAGATTTTATCGTCCAGCACCGTATAGGAATTTCTATCCACGCCCTCCGGATGGAGGGCGACCGTGGCAAAGCGGTTTTCTTCCTGACACCTTTTCAATTTCTATCCACGCCCTCCGGGTGGAAGGCGACACCGCCTACAGAAAAGATCCCTCAACCATTATAAATTTCTATCCACGCCCTCCGGGTGGAGGGCGACTCAGATCGTAGATCAGCCACAGTATTTTTACAAATTTCTATCCACGCCCTCCGGGTGGAGGGCGACCTTTGACCTATCTGGGCATCTCCAACACGTCCCTCCAATTTCTATCCACGCCCTCCGGGTGGAGGGCGACATTATGAGTACAACCCCGAAGAACTCGAAGCGCTATTTCTATCCACGCCCTCCGGGTGGAGGGCGACAAAACCGTTAAACAACTCTTTATACACTCTGTTATTTCTATCCACGCCCTCCGGGTGGAGGGCGACATGCAATTTCTATCAATTCTGCCGACCAATTAAAGCATTTCTATCCACGCCCTCCGGGTGGAGGGCGACACGGCGGGGGCATGATTCCAAATGTAAAATTATGCTATTTCTATCCACGCCCTCCGGGTGGAGGGCGACCTTCGCTTGTAATCGTGTACTTACCGTCTTCGCATTTCTATCCACGCCCTCCGGGTGGAGGGCGACCAATGCGTAAAGCGTCTAACGATCTCCTCTTTATATTTCTATCCACGCCCTCCGGGTGGAGGGCGACATATTCTATACCCGCGTACAAATTGTAAACGGTTTATTTCTATCCACGCCCTCCGGGTGGAGGGCGACTATTTCCTTCGCCGACCGTCTGGGCAAAATTGATATTTCTATCCACGCCCTCCGGGTGGAGGGCGACGGGTTCGGCGAACCCATTGTAAATAAAGTACAGTGGATTTCTATCCACGCCCTCCGGGTGGAGGGCGACTAAGTTATACGAGATCAAAACGCAAATTTTTAATATTTCTATCCACGCCCTCCGGGTGGAGGGCGACTGCAAGCTCGTGCCGCTATGCTATAACTATCGGAATTTCTATCCACGCCCTCCGGGTGGAGGGCGACATTTACAATGGGTTCGCCGAACCCGATATTTTCGGATTTCTATCCACGCCCTCCGGGTGGAGGGCGACCCCAAAAGTATAAATTTAAAGATGAATTTTTTGATATTTCTATCCACGCCCTCCGGGTGGAGGGCGACTGAAAACGCCTTTCACAAAGTCGATAACACCCTATTTCTATCCACGCCCTCCGGGTGGAGGGCGACGTATCGGTTTGCACTGCCGTAACCTGCACGGAGTAATTTCTATCCACGCCCTCCGGGTGGAGGGCGACGCCGGACCTCTATATCATGCAGCGCGGCGGGTGGATTTCTATCCACGCCCTCCGGGTGGAGGGCGACTCAACAATACAACCAACACCGCCAAGGCCAAATGTATTTCTATCCACGCCCTCCGGGTGGAGGGCGACCGTGGACACCTTATGTCCTCCAATCGAGGAGACCGGATTTCTATCCACGCCCTCCGGGTGGAGGGCGACCTCCTTTTCATTTTTCTTGCATTTTTCTTATGATGTATTTCTATCCACGCCCTCCGGGTGGAGGGCGACCACTTTTGCTTTATCTCTGCTCGCAAAACGCAGAGGTAATTTCTATCCACGCCCTCCGGGTGGAGGGCGACATCGCCCAGAACTGGCGGCCGCGGCTGTAGCGCGTATTTCTATCCACGCCCTCCGGGTGGAGGGCGACTTTTTTCAAGGCTTTCGAGGTAGCGGATACAGGCATTTCTATCCACGCCCTCCGGGTGGAGGGCGACCGAGGCCCTAAACCCCACCTCCTTTCCGTCAATCTATTTCTATCCACGCCCTCCGGGTGGAGGGCGACCGCGAAGCTTAGCGTAGGTTTTGCTGTTCATCGCCCAATTTCTATCCACGCCCTCCGGGTGGAGGGCGACTAGAAATAGTTATTGTTACTTTATTGCAAAGGTATTTCTATCCACGCCCTCCGGGTGGAGGGCGACGCCATGTTAAATCAAGCTTTCAATTTCGTTTGCAAATTTCTATCCACGCCCTCCGGGTGGAGGGCGACTCCTTTTTTCTGATTATAGTATACTTGACGTTTGTATTTCTATCCACGCCCTCCGGGTGGAGGGCGACTAGCGCCAAGTAAGCGGCAAGCACATCACCAAGATTTCTATCCACGCCCTCCGGGTGGAGGGCGACCCTCGCCGTTGACGTTGCGGATACGTACACGGTTCAATTTCTATCCACGCCCTCCGGGTGGAGGGCGACAATGTTTTTTCTGGGGATAAAAATCAGCGCTTCGTATTTCTATCCACGCCCTCCGGGTGGAGGGCGACCAAGCGCGTCTAAATTGATCGTCGAAAAATCCATAAATTTCTATCCACGCCCTCCGGGTGGAGGGCGACGGCTGCGGCGCTTGCCAGCATTGAATCCGGTTAAAGGATTTCTATCCACGCCCTCCGGGTGGAGGGCGACCGGTATAATAAATTTGATTTTCATGCGCCCGCCTCAATTTCTATCCACGCCCTCCGGGTGGAGGGCGACCGGTAGGCGTATAGACCTTCGTAAACCACGCCGTGCATTTCTATCCACGCCCTCCGGGTGGAGGGCGACCCGTGATGATTATATCTATCGGTGCATCGTCGGCATTTCTATCCACGCCCTCCGGGTGGAGGGCGACTTTTTTAACTTTTTTAAAAAAATCTTGATTTTTTACGATTTCTATCCACGCCCTCCGGGTGGAGGGCGACTGATCTCCGGGAGCCAATCTCCGCCCTGGAGATATTTCTATCCACGCCCTCCGGGTGGAGGGCGACGGCGCGCGATCTTCACGCACGAGTTCGCCGACCAATTTCTATCCACGCCCTCCGGGTGGAGGGCGACGGATTGTCCGCGTTTCCGGCGCATCGATCCAAGAATTTCTATCCACGCCCTCCGGGTGGAGGGCGACCTCGATAAAAGCGTAACTTTATTACGGACGTTCGCAGATTTCTATCCACGCCCTCCGGGTGGAGGGCGACCGATATAGAGATTCCCGTTTTCGGCACGGGTACAATTTCTATCCACGCCCTCCGGGTGGAGGGCGACCCGCTTCGGGTGGTAGCGAACCCTCTTGCAAAATGATTTCTATCCACGCCCTCCGGGTGGAGGGCGACTAGACTTGTTGTCAATCGGTTTATCAAACGCGGCATTTCTATCCACGCCCTCCGGGTGGAGGGCGACTCAATGCCCGATGCTTTCAGCTTGTTAAAGTCAACTATTTCTATCCACGCCCTCCGGGTGGAGGGCGACTAGACGGCTGCGACGAAAAATTCTTTAAAGATATATTTCTATCCACGCCCTCCGGGTGGAGGGCGACAGCAGCAAAACAAGCCGATATGCAAAACATTCCACCATTTCTATCCACGCCCTCCGGGTGGAGGGCGACAATCTTTTAACGCCCTCGAAGCGAACGGTTTTAATATTTCTATCCACGCCCTCCGGGTGGAGGGCGACATACCGTTTTGGTCGTTGGTTCCGAACAACTTAAATTTCTATCCACGCCCTCCGGGTGGAGGGCGACCTTTGCCCACGACGTCTATTTCCACACCATCAATAAATTTCTATCCACGCCCTCCGGGTGGAGGGCGACGACTTAACAACGATTTGTACCTTGCAAGGCTTGTTATTTCTATCCACGCCCTCCGGGTGGAGGGCGACATATACCAAAAGCATATCAAACAAACGGCAATCGGATTTCTATCCACGCCCTCCGGGTGGAGGGCGACCAATACACGGAGTTGAAATATAATGCCCAAAACATTTCTATCCACGCCCTCCGGGTGGAGGGCGACCTATGAGGTACTCTGTAAGCTTGCCGCTTTCTTATTTCTATCCACGCCCTCCGGGTGGAGGGCGACCCCGTTTGACAATATCAAACATACAGCAATCGGTATTTCTATCCACGCCCTCCGGGTGGAGGGCGACCACGCATTTCTTGCGTGGTGACGGTTTCGTTCTGATTTCTATCCACGCCCTCCGGGTGGAGGGCGACGGTGCCGCTCGACCACACCATAGCAACCACAAATATTTCTATCCACGCCCTCCGGGTGGAGGGCGACTACCGTGCTGCGATTGTGCCGCCCATGTTACGCATTTCTATCCACGCCCTCCGGGTGGAGGGCGACGGGTTGGGATGAACCCCTCCCGTCAACGGATTATAATTTCTATCCACGCCCTCCGGGTGGAGGGCGACTTTGCCGAATTTATGACAACGGTGTAACCTTCTGATTTCTATCCACGCCCTCCGGGTGGAGGGCGACAACAAGGATTTAATCCGAACGAAGCTTGAACAGATTATTTCTATCCACGCCCTCCGGGTGGAGGGCGACAATGCGCAAAAAACCCCTATTTTGATTTTAGCCGATATTTCTATCCACGCCCTCCGGGTGGAGGGCGACAACTTTGTTGATCTCCGGCGCTTTCTGGCGGATATTTCTATCCACGCCCTCCGGGTGGAGGGCGACTTTGGAGGGTTTTCATCATGTTTTGCAAAAATTGTGATTTCTATCCACGCCCTCCGGGTGGAGGGCGACTGTACTCGATGACCGACTTTCCGCCGGAAGCTTGATTTCTATCCACGCCCTCCGGGTGGAGGGCGACTAGTTTAAATCGCACCATTTGGTACAAAAACGATTTCTATCCACGCCCTCCGGGTGGAGGGCGACTTTTTCTGCGTCTACTGTTATTTTAATGCCTGCAGAGATTTCTATCCACGCCCTCCGGGTGGAGGGCGACCTTTTCGCCCTCCTCCTGCATAGCAAAAGCGCCGAGATTTCTATCCACGCCCTCCGGGTGGAGGGCGACATTTTGCGGCTGTTGCTGTCGTCCTGCACCGCGTATTTCTATCCACGCCCTCCGGGTGGAGGGCGACAGCCGATGATTGCAAACGCCGGGCGAACGCCAAAAATTTCTATCCACGCCCTCCGGGTGGAGGGCGACATTTTGCTTTACAAGCTGCGCCAGATCGGCGTGGATTTCTATCCACGCCCTCCGGGTGGAGGGCGACTCGAGCTGCAAAATCTCCGCCGTTGTCAGCTCGATTTCTATCCACGCCCTCCGGGTGGAGGGCGACCGCACTTTTCGAGCAGCGCAAGGTCTTCGTACTCCGATTTCTATCCACGCCCTCCGGGTGGAGGGCGACACCTTGGCGGCGATATCGGCGTGATGATTATAGAATTTCTATCCACGCCCTCCGGGTGGAGGGCGACAGCACCGTTTTTTGCGCTCTGCTCGATATGCCGATTTCTATCCACGCCCTCCGGGTGGAGGGCGACAACTTTATCAGCTCCACGATCATGCCGGTCGCAAAATTTCTATCCACGCCCTCCGGGTGGAGGGCGACCTCCGGCGTCGGCTGCGTCTCAAAATCGTTGGAATTTCTATCCACGCCCTCCGGGTGGAGGGCGACGTTATGCTGCCACATCTGCCGCAGCTTGTTCACGGCGATTTCTATCCACGCCCTCCGGGTGGAGGGCGACTGAACCTTGATGTTCCGATAGGTCAATGCCTTTTATTTCTATCCACGCCCTCCGGGTGGAGGGCGACCCCATAACTCGGTGCATCTGTATGTCCTCCTTAATTTCTATCCACGCCCTCCGGGTGGAGGGCGACCTCGGCAGGCTGCTGAGCCCGTTGACGATGGAGTTATTTCTATCCACGCCCTCCGGGTGGAGGGCGACCGATGACCGCCTCCGCCTTGGCCTCGACTTTGGAATTTCTATCCACGCCCTCCGGGTGGAGGGCGACAAATCCAACCTATACGAAGCGGACGTTCTCATAGAGATTTCTATCCACGCCCTCCGGGTGGAGGGCGACGTTAATTCTGCGCCCTTCTCGGCGGCGGCAACTGATTTCTATCCACGCCCTCCGGGTGGAGGGCGACAGCAGGACGGCGGCTGGCAGTTCCCGAAGGCGCTTATTTCTATCCACGCCCTCCGGGTGGAGGGCGACTATGCTTTCGGACGGCGTGCCGGAAGAAGCGATCAAATTTCTATCCACGCCCTCCGGGTGGAGGGCGACTTCCGATACGTCCGTCAACGCCCACGCCGTAATTAATTTCTATCCACGCCCTCCGGGTGGAGGGCGACCTGAAAGCGACGATCCGGCGGATCATCAAGGACGAAATTTCTATCCACGCCCTCCGGGTGGAGGGCGACAGCAAAAACGGACAAAGTTTTCGTCTGTTTTTGCGCAAAAGGGAGAAGAATTTGCCTCTTTAAGACGCGGAAAGAGAAAAATTTGCCGGTGGCGTTTTAAAAAGGACAAATTTTGGGTTTTGATTTGGTGCGAAGGAAGCGGGAAAAGCGTGTGCGCTTCGGCTTCGCACTGCGGGTAATCAGATGAGCAGGACGGAATCCTGCGCGTAGGCGGGCTGTACGCCGACATGCTCTACGTTTTGCTTATATTGATTGCCGAGGCGGTAAAACCGCAGGCTGTCCGTTTCGGGCTCGATGAGCGCGGTGAGCTCTGCCTTCAGTGTAACATACTGCGCGGCGGTCAGCAAGCACTCGAAAACGGAGTTCTGTACGCGCTGCCCGTGGTCTATGCACTTTTTAGCGACTTTGCGGAGACGCTTTTTCCCGGCGGCGGTCTCCGTGTTGACGTCGTAGGTAATTAAGACCAGCATTTTGACCTCACTTCCAGAAAAACGGCGGATACGCTTCCAGATCGCCGCGCAGAGTGCGGGCGAGCAGGAGCGCCTGCACGTAGGGCACGAGCCCCCACGGAATCTTCTCTTTTAAAAACGGGTGCGTGATTTGCTCCTGCTTTTTGCTTTGCCATGCGCCGAGAAATGCGCGGCGGCCGTCGTCCGTTAAAAGCACGGCACCGCTTTCCTGCTTTTGCAGGTGCTTTGCGGTGATGATCTTGCGGTTCACGCAGGAGAGCACAAAGCGGTCGGCATACACGGCGCGCAGCTCCTCCATGAGGTCGAGTGCGAGACTGCGGCGACCGGGTCTTGGGCGGTGCATGAAGCCGATGTACGGGTCGAGCCCGGCACTTTCGAGCGCGGTGGTGCAGTCGCGCGTGAGGAGTGTATAGGCGAACGAAAGCAAGGCGTTGATGTTATCGAGCGGTGGTCGGCGGCTGCGCGAGGTAAAACGGAAGTCGCTTTGCTGCTGCAAAACGAGGTGATCAAACACACCAAAATACAGCTTTGCGGCTTCGCCCTCTAAGCCGAGCAGCTGCGCGGGGTCTTCGCAGGAGGCGATGAGCGGCAAAGACTGTGCCATTTGTGCGGCGGCTGTTTTAAGCGCTTCCACGGGTACGCGCTGCTACAGCAGCCTCATAATCATGGCCCTTTTCACACCGCCACCAGACTTTACGGTTGGAATTTGGCGTGACCTGTTGTGGTGATAGCTTGCCGTTTTTTTCCGAATTCCACTGGGCCGCAATAACAGGAAATTGACTTGCCAAATCATTTTCACCCGGAAGCACTGTTTTTCCGCTGCACACCGGGCAACCGCTTCCGGATACCCGGGATGCTACCGTAGCCTGCCACTTATGGCCTTTCTTACAGATCCACCACACCTTTCGTCTGGTACCCGGCACGACGGAATCAGGAGTAAGGTTTCCGTTTTTATCCATATCCCACTGAGCAGCGAGCACGGGGTACTGTGATGCCAGATCGTTTTCATTGGAGTGGATCTCTCGGTTCGCACACACCGGGCAACCACAGCCGACCACACGGGATTTGACCTGTGCTCGCCACTCGTGTCCCTTTTCGCATATCCACCAGACCATCCGATGGCTGCCGGGCAAAACCCGGGCTGGATCAATGTTACTGTTTCGCGTTGGGTGCCACTGGCAAATCAGGTCAGGAAATAGTGTGGCCATATCGTTTTCTCCTGAC
>ERZ894183.616-NODE-616-length-26237-cov-10.765411_pt1 | contig 26237 bp, 26 predicted proteins | sample MGYA00380279_ERZ894183 | MGnify/ENA primary metagenome ERZ894183 (study PRJEB32331, sample SAMN06328422) | human gut metagenome | biome: human gut microbiome; feature: stool | host: Homo sapiens | collected 2013-06-26 ... | reverse complement strand
TGTAGATAGCGCCGATGTTCTTTTGAATGTCGCCGGCGTCAAATACGTTTTCAATATTGCCGGCGGTCAAAAGGCCGTAGAGTACATCGACAAGGCGTATGCGCTCGTCGATGCTCATGCCGGTGATCCAGCTGTTGAGTGTTTTGTTCATGTATTTTGCGCCGCTGGAAATTTCCTCCAGCGTATGGAATGCACCGTCCGTCACCTGCCACGAGAACGGGTCGTGCTGCATAATGCCCATTTGGTTGCTTTCCACAACGGAGTATGCACCGTGGTTTTCAAGCAGCATGCCGATGAGCGAGCCTTTCGGAATGACCTTATGTACGCGGCTTTGAATGCGCCCATATTCTTCGGATTCGAGCGTGTTGCCGATGAAGCCGGGGCTGTCGAGCGGGTAAACGCGCTCAATACGCTTTTGAATTTCCGGGTCGCAGAACATGCCCGCGTAGGCTGCAAGGTTGCCGCCTTTGGAGTGGCCCATCAAAAGCAATTTGCCGGGAAAGCTTTTGCCGAGCTTTGTCACATAGTCTGCCGCATCGGCCTGCGAGGGGATGACGGGCAGAAATGCCATGTTAAAATCCTCTTTCCAGCCGACGAGCGTGGCATCCGTGCCGCGAAATACGGCGCAGGCGTGGTCGTCATCGAGGTATACGGTGATGGCCGCAAACTGCTCCTCTGACTGGTCACACAGCTTTTCAACGAAGTTGCCGATTTTTATGTTGCGCCAGCGCGGGCTTGACGCCATAGCGTACAAAAGCCTCATGTTGCTTTTGGTATCGCGTACGTGGAACATCAACTTTTCAAAGCGCTCTGCCTTTAAAAGCTCTCGAATTTCTATTTTGTTTTCGCATTTAAGCTCGTCTTCAAACGCGCTCAGATTCATGTAGGAAAACTGTGATAAAAGCAGGCTGTCTACATCCGTAAACGGTTTTTCTGCCAAAAGCGAGAATTCGGTTTCTGCATATTCAAGGATGCTTGGCATAGTACGCCGCCTTTCTGAGAAAGTTAAACGTAATAATAGGGACCGGGCTTACAGAGGATGACGATGAGATCGACGAACGCGCCGATGCCGAACAGGCCGCCGGTGAAGATATACAAAACACCCATGCCGTCTTTCCCTCATAAAATTTATGCGCGCCGATGAGTCCTAAAAACAGGCACAGGAAAAACGCTGCCCATTTGCTTTTTGCCACACCACCGTAAGTGACATTGTTGTTTACATAAACAGGCTGGGGCTGTTGGGCAGACTGCAATGGCTCTACCTGCCTGCCGCACGCGGGGCAAACCACGCAGTCGGCACCGATGACCGCGCCGCAGTATTTACAGAACTTCGCGTTTTCGGTGCACGTGCCGCAGTTTGGGCAAAAAAGCTCACCGTTCGGAATATTTGCACCGCAATTTTTGCAGACCATAAGAAAATCTCCTTTGCATATTTGAATATTTGTCCACCGAAATCATAACACAGATTTTGACATTCCGCAACGTGTTTCATTGCTTTTTCTGATTGTCGCGCACAAAAGCGGCGCGTCTGTCATAGTATGCCGCGGGACAAAGCGCTGTGCATGTCCCAATATGCAGGAAAGGAGGGTAAAGGTTTGATGAAACAGACGGTTTTAAAGACGACGGTGGCCGTGCTCGGCGCGGGACTCGTATCGTACCTCGGTACGCTTGCGGTGCCGATGCTCGTGCTGCTCGGCGTGATGTTGCTCGATTATATTACCGGCATGATCAAAGCGTATATCCGCGCCGAGTTAAATTCCAAGTTCGGCATTAAGGGGATACTCAAAAAGCTTTGCTATATGGTCATGGTCGCAGTCGGTGCGGCGGTGGATTATCTTTTGCGCGGTGCAGTCATTGGGGCCGGCATCACGCTCGATGTAAAGCTGTTTTTCGGCATGCTCGTCACCGTGTGGCTTACGATCAACGAGCTCATTTCCGTCATGGAAAATCTTGCTGCCATCGACGTGCCGGGGTTCCCGCGTTTGCAGCGCATTTTAAAGCGGCTCCGTCGCACCGTGGCGGATGAATCGGGTGCAAGTGATGAGAAGAAGGAGTGATCTTATGGTACCGATCCGCGAAAATCTTTTGAGCAAGAGCAAATATGATTTGAAAGTCCCGGTGGAGTCCTGCGCAAAGGACATGAAATATATCGTCGTCCACAACACGGCGAACGATGCTTCTGCCGCGAACGAAGTCGCGTATATGATTCGCAACGACAGCTCTACGTCGTTTAACGCGGCGGTCGATGACAAGGAAATCGTCATTGGTATCCCGCTGAACAGAGGTGCGTTTGCTGCGGGGCAGCGCGACGGCAATGCACATGGTATTCACATTGAAATTTGCTATTCGCTTTCGGGCGGCACGCGTTTCGATAAAGCCGAGAAAAACGCCGCAGAGTATATCGCAAAGCTTTTGAAGGAACGCGGTTGGGATACGTCCCATCTGAAGAAGCATCAGGACTTCGACGGCAAATATTGTCCGCATAGAACGCTCGACAAGAGCTGGGCGCGGTTTTTAAAAATGATTGAAAGCGAAATGAAGGACGACAAAAAGGAGACAAAGACCGATGCGAAACCCGTGCCAAAGCAGCTTTACCGCGTGCGGACAAGCTGGTCGGACGCAAAAAGCCAGATCGGTGCGTATGCAATACTGGAAAACGCGAAAAACGCGTGCCCCGTGGGTTATAAAGTGTATGCCTCAAACGGCAAAATCGTGTATGAACCGTTCAAAGCGTATATAGTGCGCAAGGACGCTGCAGACGCGCTCAATATCCGTAAGGGTCCGGGTACGAATTATGACGTGCAGGGGCAGATCACAGACACGAAGCGCTATACGGTTGTAGAGGAGAGCGCAGGTGTGGGTTCTGCAAAAGGCTGGGGACATCTCAAAGCCGGCGGCTGGGTGGCGCTTGACTGGGTGAAAAAAGCGCAGCGCCGATGATAAGGCATAATATAAACAGAAAACGCAAAATGAATTTGTGAAAGCAGGATATTGCATTTTTGCGGCCCATGTGGTATGCTGAACGTATTGATGCAGCACGCCGGTGAAACTGAAGTGGGAAAACGGTTTCACCGGCGGCTGTGTTTGAATATTCGCAGAAAATAGGTGGAGAAGTAATGAAGAAACATCACAGTAATCGCAGCATGTTCTCGGGTAAGCTCGGGTTCGTGCTGTCTGCGGCCGGCGCTTCGGTCGGTCTTGGCAACATTTGGCGATTTCCGTACCTTGCGGCAAAATACGGCGGCGGCATTTTCCTTTTGATTTACATTTTGCTTGCGCTGACGTTCGGTTACACGATGATCGTGGCAGAAACATCGCTTGGCCGCATGACGCGCAAAAGCCCTGTGGGTGCATTTGCATCGTTCACAAAGTCGCATACATTAAAAGCCGGCGGCTGGATTAACGCCATTATCCCAATCCTGATTGTGCCTTATTATTCCGTTATCGGCGGCTGGGTCATCAAATATCTTTTTGAGTACATTTGCGGCAACGGAACAAAGCTTGCGGAGGACGGATATTTTTCGATGTTCATCTCGGACGGCGTGTCCGCCGAAATTTGCTTTATCGTTTTTGCACTCATCACGCTGACCATCATTTTTGCCGGCGTGCGCAACGGTATTGAGCGTGTATCGAAATTCATGATGCCGATCCTTGTCGTGTTGTCTGTCATCATCGCAATCTATTCCGTCACACGTCCCGGCGCACTGAAGGGCATTCAGTATTTCCTTGTGCCGAACCTTGAGAATTTCTCCTGGATGACGGTCGTTTCCGCCATGGGACAGATGTTCTATTCGCTGTCCATCGCCATGGGCATCCTTGTTACGTTTGGCTCTTATATGAAGAAAGAAACGTCTATTGAGAACTCTACGCGCAATGTAGAGGTTTTCGACACCGCCATCGCCATTATGGCAGGCCTTATGATCATCCCGGCGGTCTTTGCGTTCTCCGGCGGCGACCCGAACACCTTGCAGGCGGGCCCGTCATTGATGTTCATCACGATTCCGAAGGTGTTCGCCAGCATGGGTCTCGGCACAGTGGTTGGCATTCTGTTCTTCGTGCTCGTGCTGTTTGCGGCGGTCACAAGCTCTATTGCGCTGACGGAAAGCGCCGTTTCCACGTTTGAAGATGAACTCCATTGGAACCGCAAAAAGTCGACCGTTGTCATCGGCATCATCATGCTCGCGCTCGGCACGCTTTCTTCGCTCGGCTACGGCCCGCTCGATGCCGTAAAGATTCTCGGCATGCAGTTCCTCGATTTCTTCGATTTCTTAACGAACTCCGTTATGATGCCGATTGCGGCTATTGCGACTTGCCTGCTCGTTTCCCGCGTGATCGGTGTAGACCGTATTGAAGAAGAAATGACGCAAGAAGGCGGCACGTTCCGCAGAAAGAAGATCTTCGTCATGATGATCAAGTATCTTTGCCCGGTTTTTGCAGCCATCATCCTTATCAGCTCTGTCATGAACGCATTCGGCCTGATCTCTATGTAAGCATTTTGACCGGCGCGACGAAAGCCGCGTACTTCGATGATGCCGCAAGGTGTCATTTTACCGGACGAAAGAAATAACAGAATAGAATGGGCGAGGCCCCGGCGAGCGTTTTGTCATGCTCGCCGGGGCCTGTGTCTGTTGTGCGTTATTTCAGAACTTTTTCGTAGGCAAAGCGGTCTGCGCCGTCCGTAAGGTGAATGATGCCGCAGCGAATGTAACCGTTCTTTTCGAGCGTGTGCTGCATGATGATGTTGCCGGGATGCGTATCGCATCGCATGGAGGTGACACCCGCTTCAAGCGAGAGTTCCGCGCAGTAGGTCATCAAAAACGATGCCGCGCCGCGCTTCTTCGCATGATTTGCCGCCATAATGCGGTGCACGATGCCGTAGATTTTGTTTTCTGTCTGCCACGCGCCGTTATAAATTTCGTGGTATGTCGGCTCGTCGCCCACATACACGGCGGCACTTGCAAGAATATTGTTTTCGTCGTCTATCACAACACGGCAGATTTTATTTTGAATGTCCTCACGCAGGGTGGTTTCGTTCGGGTAGCCGTTTTGCCACTGGTCGATGCCGAGCGCCCGCAGCGAAGCTTTCGCGTTTTCCAGCATCTCAAGCAGATAGGGCAGGTCACAGAGCTCTGCATTTCTGATCTTCATTTTCTTTCATCCTTTCCCGTTTTGCCGCGCAGAATCTGCAAAAAATCCCATGTGCGCGTTACAAATATGAACATATACAAAATTATACGATTTTTTGCTTGCCTTTTCAAGGGAAAACGTGTATAATACTAAAGTACGCGGTCAAGTATGTTCCGCGCACGGAAAAAGCCAAGGCGGTTGGAATATACCGTGGAATATGCGAGCGGACAGGTCTGCGCGGCGAGACACCGTGAACCATGTCAGGCGGGGGACCGAGCAGCATTAAGCGGATCGTCTGGTGCGATGCAGGCTGCCTGTCCGTTCACATATTCTACGTTCCAATCGTCTTTTTCTTTTATCACCCACAAAGAAAGGAGCGCCGCCGTTTGTATAAAGCGTTATACAGAAAATATCGTCCGCAGCAGTTTTCCGATGTCGTCGGTCAGCCGCAGGTGACGGTCACGTTAAAAAACGAACTGATGGCCGGGCGCATTTCGCACGCATATCTGTTCACCGGCTCGCGCGGCACGGGAAAAACGACCTGCGCAAAAATTCTGGCGAAGGCGGTTAATTGCTTGGATCCCCAAAACGGCGATCCATGTGGCAAGTGCGACGTGTGCAGAGGACTGGATGACGGCTCTGTTTTGGACGTTGTAGAGCTGGACGCCGCGAGCAACAACGGCGTAGACAGCATCCGCGCGCTCATTGAAGAATCCAACTTCACGCCGACTACGGCGAAATACCGCGTATATATCATCGATGAGGTGCACATGCTCTCCGTTTCGGCGTTCAATGCCCTCTTAAAAACGCTCGAAGAACCTCCCGCACACGTCATTTTCATTTTGGCGACGACCGAAGTCCATAAGCTGTTGCCGACGATTTTATCGCGCTGTCAGCGTTTTGACTTCCGCCGCATCGCACCGGAGGACATCGCAGGGCGCCTTGAGTGGGTCTGTATGCAGGAAAATGTGACAATCGACCACGATGCCGCGATGCTCATCGCCGTTACGGCAGACGGCGGCATGCGCGACGCGCTTTCCATTTTGGATCAGTGCATCGGCCGCAGCGACGGGCACGTGACGTATGGACTCGTTGCGGAAACGGCAGGCCTTGCGGGGCGTGGGCACTTAATTGAACTCGCCGAGTGCATTCGCACGGGCGACCGCACCGCGGCACTCGAAAAGATCGACGCGCTGTATAAGTCTTCCAAAGACATGGGCAGGCTGTGCGAGGAGCTTGCGGGCTTTTTCCGCAATTTGATGCTCATCAAAACGATGAAGGACGCAAGCGGGCTTGTAAATGCCGTTGGCGAAGAGCTGGAAGCCATGACCAAAACGGCGCTTTCCATGGAGCTTTCAACGATTCTGCACGCACTCGATGCGTTCCAGTCCGCGCAGTCGCGCATGAAGATTATGAATAAGCGCACGGAAATGGAAATGACGTTTATCCGTCTTTGCACGCCGGAAATGGATACCTCGCCCGCAGCACTTTTGCGCCGCATTGAAGTTTTGGAGCGCGGCGGCCTGCGCCGTCCCATCACCCCGGTACCGAGTGTACCCGCGGCTGAAGCACCGGCAGCACCGGTACAACAGCCCGAGACACCACAGAACAACGCACCTGTGCAGCCCGCGGTAAAGGACAAGCCGCAGTCCACAGAGGAGCTTGCAAAAAATGCGCAGCCGTTCGACGGCTGGTCGGACATTATCGGCTATATGGAAAATTACTCAAAGTCGGTGGCGTCGGCATTCAAGGGCTCAGCGGCGTACATCAGTGGAGACTACATGCTCATCGAAGCACCGCAGATTGCGTTTGATCTCTTGAAACGTGCCAGCCAGAGAGAAAAGATCCGCGAGGCCATTCAGCAGGTGACCGGGCGTGTGTATAAACTCGGCCCTTATAAGCCGCCCGCAGCGGACGGCGAAAAACCGAAAGATCCGCTCGACGCCTTTTTGCACGATATGCGCGAAGCCGGCGTGGAGATCGAAGAAAAATAAATTAAAAAACCACACAGTAAGGAGTCTTAACTATGAAAGCACGTTTACCGCAGGGGATGGGCGGCGGCGGAGCCGCAAATTTGCAGCAGCTTGCACGCCAGGCACAGAAGATGCAGGAGCAGATGGAGCAGATTACCACGGAGCTCGAAGCGAAGGAATACACCGCGGCCGCAGGCGGCGGAGCCGTTTCCGCAACCGTAACGGGCAAAATGGAAGTAAAGAATATCGACATCAAGCCGGAAGTCATCGACCCTGATGATGCTGAGATGCTCGGCGACCTCGTCGCTGCTGCCGTCAACGAAGCACTGCGCGCAGCCGCAAACGAGAAAGAGGAGAAGCTTGGCGCAATCTCCGGCGGCATGAGCCTTCCGGGCATCCTCTAATGGCCGGTTATCACGTACCGCCGCTCGAACGGCTCGTCGATAAATTTGAGAGCTTGCCGGGCGTGGGGCATAAGTCCGCACAGCGCATTGCGTATGCCGTGCTCAATATGGATAAAGCGGATGCCGAAAGCTTTGCGCAGGCGATCATCGACGCGCATGAGCAGATCCATTACTGCTCCGTGTGCTGCAATTTGACGGACGGCGACCTTTGCCCCGTGTGCCGCGATGAAAGCCGAGACCGTTCGGTTATCTGCGTGGTGGAAGACCCGCGCGACGTGTTCGCATTGGAGCGCACAAATGAGTTCCACGCGACCTATCACGTGCTGCACGGTGCCATTTCGCCGCTTGGCGGCATCGGGCCGGATCAGCTCAAAATAAAAGAGCTTTTGCGTCGCGTGCAGGATGGCACCGTGCAGGAGGTCATCATGGCGACGAATCCGACCGTTGAGGGCGAAGCGACCGCCATGTACATTTCGCGCCTGTTAAAGCCGCTCGGTATCCGCGTAACGCGTCTTGCGTACGGCATCCCGGTCGGCGGCGACCTCGAATATGCCGATGAAGTGACGCTTTCCCGTGCCATTGAGGGCAGACAGGAGCTGTAAAATCGATTTCGCGTTGACAAAACCGCGAAAGTGTTGTATAGTAAATCACACACAAAGCAGAAGGAGGCAGGCCAAGTGGCAAAAACAGAATTTAAAACGATTGCCCAGAACAAAAAGGCCTACCACGACTACTTTGTGGAGGAGACCCTTGAAGCGGGCATTGAGCTTTGCGGCACAGAGGTGAAATCGCTTCGGCAGGGCAGATGCAACTTAAAGGACGCGTGGTGCTCTGTTGTGGACGGTGAAATGCTCTTAAACGGCTGCCATATCAGTCCGTATGAGCAGGGCAACATCTTTAACCGCGATCCCATGCGGGTGCGCCGTTTGCTCATGCACAAGCGCGAGATCATGCGGCTTTTTGGCCTTTCCAAAACCGTCGGTTATTCGCTCATTCCGCTTTCCGTGTACTTTAAGGGTTCGCGGGTGAAGGTGCAGGTCGGTCTGTGCAAGGGCAAAAAGCTTTACGATAAGCGTGCCGATATGGCCGCGCGTGATGCCCAACGCGATATTCAGCGTGCGCTGAAAGAGAAAAACAGATAAAAGCGGTAGCAATATCGCTTTTTATATGGGGATGTAAAGGTTTCGACGGGGACTGGAAGCCCTGGTAAGCGAGTAGCGGTGCGGGACCGCTATAAAATCCGCAAACTTAAAATTAAACGACAACAATACAGTTGCTGTTGCTGCTTAATTAAGCAGCCGTTCTTACCCGTAGGACCGCGGACGGGATAAGAGCGTCGCTTAGCGGTGCACGTGAACGGGCCCACGCCTTTAAGCCCGTCATGATCTAAAGGCTACTGATGCGCAAAGCCTGCTGTTCGGCGGTGCGCGGAGGGAATGTCAAAAGAGCCGCTACACTCGTAGAAAGCCCCGGTAACCGGTTTTCGGACGCGGGTTCGATTCCCGCCATCTCCACCAGAAGAGGAAGCGTCGAACTCTTCTTTTACAAGAATGAGTTTGCGCTTGTGTATAGGTTGGGGGACGCCTGATGGCGTCCCCTTTCCGTTTTCGTTGACGTGAAACGCCGTGTTTTGCGTTTTAAGGCGTTGTAAGCCCGTTGGGGTACTCGTGTACCCCTCGGGCTTTTTTCGTGCCTTAAAACGGCTCTGAAGCGGTCTGAGGATGTTTGAGCGCCCATGTGCATCTCGCATCCGCTCGATGCAAGAAAGCAACGACTGCGGCAAGAGGTACACGTGAGGGCTGACCACATGCGTGACCACATCAAAATGGCATCTGGTCAGCTCTTGAAATGAAAATCTCCTCTTTTACCAATGGATTTTTTTCGTTCTGACCACATGACCACATGACCAGATAAAATCCGACAAACTTTATTTATCTATACGTATTACGTAGTCCTTTTCAATTTTTAAAAATAAGTCCTAAATTATGTGGTCATCTGGTCAGGAATTGCAAAAAGCCTGATGGCGCCTAGTGATTTGGCTGACCAGATGGTGACCACGACTTTTTTTCTTCTGGTCATGTGGTCAGCATGTGGTCAGGCAAAACGCTCATAAACGAGGGAACGGGTGATTCTTCTGTCCTAAGCAGGTGCGCATTTCGGACGCTTCGCGTCCTCGATGCAAGGGTGGCCGCCCTGCGGGCGGCAGTCGGATGTGGACGGACGTACAGAAGGGATGCGGCATGGGCTTGGGAGGTTATGCCGATTTGCGCGTTCTGTCGCTCGTGCACACTACCCTGCACACCATGCACACTATCCTGCACACCATTTTTGGCCATAGTGTGCAGCTTAAATCTTGATTTATCAGGGGATTTAGGGGTACTGCACACTATGCACACCATTTTATAAGTCTTATATATGAAATTATAAAAATCCCTCACGTATATATAAGTCATTGGAAAAATGGTGTGCATGGCGTGCAGGGCGGCGAGACAGCATCGGAAAAGGCTCATAAACGAGAGAAAACAAGAAAAATAGCCTGCACACTTCAATGAAAAATGGTGTGCAGCGAAGTGTGCAAGGCGTGCCGAAGGTGTGCAGCGCACGTCGGAATGGCACCCCTTTTCCTTGGCGTACTTCTTCTGCCTCCGACTTTTTCAGGGGGCGCGAGCGAACTTTTTTGAATTGATTTCTGCCCATAAACGAGCGGAAATAGGCTCTGAGCAGGAGATGTATGCTCTAAGTGACTTCTTAATCATGGTTTTTGTCATGGTTAGTGAAGCAGTCACTTAGAGCATTTTCATTTCAGGAGGTACAGCCATGAGAAACGAGAAAATCACCCCTCTGTATGAGCGTTTGAGCCGCGACGATGAGTTACAGGGCGAGAGCAACTCCATAAGCCATCAAAAGCAAATGTTAGAGGAGTTTGCCCGCCGGAATGGGCTGCCGAACCCCACACACTTCACCGATGACGGCGTATCGGGAACCCGTTTTGACCGTCCTGGCTTTCTGGCGATGATGGAGGAAGTCGAGGCCGGACGGGTGGAGGCCATCGTTATAAAGGACATGAGCCGCCTGGGGCGTGACTATCTGAAAGTCGGCCAGGTCATGGAGATTTTGCGGCAGCGCGGCGTCCGGCTGATCGCTATCAATGACGGTGTGGACAGTCTGAAAGGCGATGATGATTTTACCCCGTTCCGCAACATTATGAACGAGTTTTACGCCCGCGACACCAGCCGGAAAATCCGTTCCGTGTTCAAGTCCAAGGGCATGAGCGGCAAGCACCTGACCGGCACCGTCATTTATGGCTACCTGTGGGACGAAAAGCGGGAACACTGGCTTGTGGACGAAGAAGCCGCCGAAGTGGTACGCCGTATCTTTTCCCTGACGATGGAGGGCTACGGCCCCTATCAAATCTCCAAACTGCTGTCCGAGGCAAAGGTTGAAATCCCCGCTGTCCATCTGGCACGCTTTGACGAAGGAGTAAACAGGACGAAGCCGGTCAAAGACCCCTACGGCTGGGGATCATCCACCATTGTGAACATCCTGAAAAAGCGGGAATACCTGGGCCACACCATCAATTTCAAGACCCGCAAGCACTTCAAGGACAAGAAAAGCCACTATGTTGACGAAAGCGAGTGGACAATTTTCGAGAATACCCATGAGGCCATCATCGACCAGGAAACCTTTGACAATGTGCAGCGCATCCGGGCGAATGTCAGGCGCTACCCGGATGGCTGGGGCGAGGCCCACCCTCTGACCGGCCTGATGTACTGTGCCGACTGCGGCGGCAAGATGTATGTCCATCGCACCTATAACGGCAAGCGCGACCCGCAGTATACTTGCAGCCATTACACCAAAGTCCCATGCGGGACGCTCTGTGGCACACAGCATCGCATCCGGGCTGAGGCCGTCCTGACCCTGATAACCGATATGCTCCGGGCCATCGCGGAGTATTCCAAGAATGACAGGGCTGAGTTTATCCGCACCGTCCAGGAAACGCAGGCTGCCCAGCAGACCGCCGATATATCCAAGAAGCGGAAACGGCTGGCCGCCGCCCAAAAGCGGGCCGGGGAACTGGAAAAGCTGATCTGCAAAATCTATGAGGACAACGCCCTGGGTAAGCTGCCGGACGCCCGGTATGAGGCCCTGGACGCACAGTACGCCAAAGAGCAGGACACCCTCAATGCGGAAATCGCGGAACTGGAAAAGACCGTTACCGGCTATGAGCAGAGCCGGAAATCTGCGGAAAAGTTTATTGCCCTGATTGATAAGTACGAGAACTTCGACACGCTGACAAACACCATGCTCAACGAGTTTGTAGAGAAAATCCTTGTCCATGAACGCGCCCGGAAAGGCAGCCAGGACACCACGCAGGAGGTTGAAATCTACTTCAACTTTGTGGGCCGGTATATCCCGCCCGCCTTGCAGCCGGTTCCCCTGACCCCGGAGGAACAGGAAGAACTGCGGAAGAAGGAGGAACGCAAGGACAGGCTTCACCAGAACTACTTGCGCCGCAAGGCCAACGGCAAGCAGAAGGAATGGGAAGAACGCTATAACGCCAAGCGCAAGGCCCAGGTGGAGGCGGCAAAGGCCGCGATCCGGGCCGAGGACATGGAAAAAGGCATTTTTACCACCGTCAGCCAGTTACCCAGGCAGGAGCCGCGCAAGGCCACCTTACCGGCCAGCGCCGCAATTTAACCATCACAGTGCAAAGGAGAATGAACATGAGCGAATTGACTTACACCCGCTGCGGGGATTACTACATCCCCGACCTGAAACTTTCCGAGCAGCCGGAGGCCCCCATCGGCAAGTATGGCCGTATGCGGCAACGCTACCTGAAGGAACACCGGCCCAGTCTTTACAGCAGCTTGATTTTGAGCGAAAAGCTGTACCCGCACCTGTTGGAGATTGACCGGGCGGCGCGTGAACGGATGGACGCCATGTTGCCCCGCATGATGGAGGCGGCAGGCGTCACAGAGGAACTGAAAGCCCGCGACCCGATGGCCTGGGTGGGCCTGATGAACACGCTGAAAGCGCAGATTGACGAGTTAATTTTGTGCGAATTGGTTTATAGTTAAATTACCAAAAGGCAGAGAGTGATTACGCTCTCTGCCTTTTGGTGAGGATGAGAACATTTCTTCCACTTGACTATGCGGTTGCTTCTGGTATATCATTAAATTAGTTACAACTAACCGCCGTGGAGGGAGCAACGAATGATGACACAAGGAAGCCAATATCTTGGCAAACTATATAATGACCTCATAGCAAATTCACCGCAAACAATCTCGATGGATATTCCCTCTGATATGGGTAAAGGAAGAATTGCCCAAACAAAGATCAAACATGGAGTTATTCTTTCCGACTGGCAAATGTGCTATCAAGCAGATATGAATGTGCAAGGCACTGTCAGTAAGGAATATATGCAAATCATTTTTTGCTTGAATGATGGGATTTCTTGGGGAATTATGGATGAGCAGCGCTCTGTTACTATCCAAAAGAATGAGTCCTGCATTTATGCCGGACATGGAGGAACAGAATATATTTGCTACAAGAAAGACAGCAATTTCTCATTCAAGAGTATCAAAATCCCCCTTTCTTATTTCTCTCATCTTCTCGCAGATTACTTCGACGGGCAGGAGGTAACTGCTTATGAAAAGAAACTTCTGGGCGGGATTTCTAAAGTTCCGGTAAAACCCATTATGGAACAGATTTTAGCGGAGACGAGCCGGTTTACACAATATCGTGGTGGATTGGGTTATTTGTATTTGGATGGCAAATTACTGGAATTATTGTCTATTTATCTGGGAGAAGTGCTTGAATTAGATATTTTGATGGGCAAAAATATTTCTATGTCTAAGACCGAAAGGACTGCCATTATGGAGGCAAAACGAATTATAGACAGTCAGCTTGCATTTGCCCCCTCATGTGAAGAATTATCCCGTTTGGTACATTTGAGCGTAACGAAATTGACACGCGGTTTTTCATCATTTTACGGTATGCCAATCCATCAATATATTATTGAGCAGCGTTTAACACAGGCGGCACAGTTACTTTTGGAAGGAGACTGGAATGTAAGCGAAATTGCTGCGATTGTTGGATATGGAAAACCAAGCAATTTTGCAGCAGCCTTTAAGAAAAGATATGGAGTAGCACCAAAAAATTACCGTGAAAGTTACCTTGACGATACAAAAAAATAAGCGTTCAACCGTTTTTGGGTCAAAATGGGTAGGTTTTGGGTTGGATTAGTCTGCGATAACTGGTATTCTATGTGATGTGGTTAGATGTTGCTAACTGCATCACATTTTTATTTTCCAACAAAGTGAGGAGGCATGAGCATGAAACAAAAGTTGAATGCGAAAGACTTTATTCTCATCGGTGTCCTGACTGCCCTCATGTGGATCATCTGCATGATTATCAGCACCATTATGAGCGTGGCTGGCCCGGTGACCAATGTGTTTTACCCGTCCGTTGTTGCTATTCCTAATGGTATCGTGATGATGCTTCTGCTGGCCAAAGTGCCAAAGAAAGGGGTATTTACCATCTGTGCCGCCATTCAAGCCATTCTGTTCCTGCTGGTGGGCGCTTTCTGGTTCATCCCCATCGGTCTGGTGATTGGCGGTGTCGTCTGCGACTTCCTGGTTATGGGCCGCAAGGAAATCACGATGAAGTCCATGATGGTGGCGTATGCGCTGTTCAGTGCTATTTTTGCTTTCAGCGCCATCTGCCCCATCAAGTTCCTTCAAAGTGCCTTTGTGGGCGCGATGGAGAAGAACAACATCGCACCGGAGTACATCGAAGGGATGCTGAATATTACTTCTGTTCCTATGCTGGTAGTCATTGTAGCCGCCGGACTGATTGGTGGTCTGCTTGGCGGTTTTATCGGCCAGAAAGCGTTGAAGAAACACTTTATCAAGGCTGGACTCGTTTCAGTAAAATAACAGGATCAGCCCCCTGAAAATTCATCAGACAAACGCAGGCAAGCGGGCTGCCTGATTTTAGAGCGCGGGGCTGAATGTGGTCCCGCGCTTTGATTTTTATAGGGAGGCATTGGAATGGAAGAAGCACAAATCAAACAGATTATTGAGCGGCAACCCCTATACGGGTCTGCACTCTTGGACCCGCGCTGCAAAATCCTTCTCCTGGTTTGCATCGGCTTTGTCAGCTATTTTCTGGCCGGAGAAGTTGTCAGTCTTGTACTCATGCTGGTTTACGGATTGTTCATCGCCCTGGGCAATGGCGGGAAATGGGCTGTAAAGATGATAGTGACCTATATCATTGTCGCTTATCTCAATGCTCTGCTCCGTTATGTGCAGGTGCCAGTTTTAAGTGTGATTATGAGCGTGTTCGGCGTGACGGTTCTGAAACTGATCCCCATTGTAATGATGGGACTCTGGATATTGCGGACCACCTACATGGATGACCTGATGGTAGCTCTTCAAAGGATGCGGCTGCCGCAGGCAGTCACGATCCCTCTTGTGGTTATGTTCCGCTATATCCCTACTTTACGGATTGAATACCGGCAAATCCGCAGCACGATGGATATTCGAGGTATCAGCGATACCCTCTGGAAACGGGTATCTCATCCACTGGCGACGATAGAGTATATTTTGATACCGCTGCTGATGCGATGCCTGAAGGTCACAGATGAACTTGCGGCATCTGGCACAACGCGGGGGTTAGAACTGGAATGCAAACGATATGCGCTGAGGCCGATCCGTTTTGCGTGGCCGGAAATCATAGTATCTCTGCTGGGTATTCTCTTTTTGGCTGGCCTTCTCCTTATTGACCAGACCAAAATTGGGGAAATCATTTTGTGGAGGGTATGACGATGATCTCATTTCAGAATTTTAGTTTTCGATATGAAGAAAGTCAGGATTTTACTCTCCGTGGTATTGATATGACCGTACAGACTGGAGAGTTTATCCTCTTGACTGGAAGAAGCGGCTGCGGCAAAACAACACTGATCCGTTCCCTCAATGGCCTTATTCCACACTTTTATCCTGGAGAAATCAAAGGCGATCTGTTGATGGATGGCAAATCATTATTGGAGATGAAGCCTTCCGAGCTGGCCGGGCAAATCGGGACGGTGTTTCAAGACCCACGCTCTCAGTTCTTTATGACAGATACGACACGGGAACTGGCTTTCGGCTGCGAAAATCTTGGCCTTGCCCGTGAGAAAACGATTGAGCGAATTGCAAAAGCGGCAAAAGAACTGGAATTGGTGGACTATTTGAACAGAAGCATTTTTGCTTTGTCCAGCGGCGAAAAGCAACAGATCGCAATCGGCTCTGTATATGCACTCGCTCCAAAAGTTTATATTTTTGATGAGCCATCGGCCAATTTAGATTATGCCGCCACAAAACGGCTTGCCGAAATTATGGGGAAACTTAAACACGCTGGATATACCATTTTTGTGGTAGAACATCGCTTTTACTATCTTCGTGATTTGATTGACAGGGTTTTTCTTATACAGGAAGGGAAAATTGAGCGCGAGTTTACGAGAGAAGAATTTTGCTCACTGCCGGAAGAAACACGCATTTCCTACGGTTTGCGGACAGCATACCCGGAGCGTGATGCGGAGCATTATCAGGAAAAACCGCGTCCGCATAGCGGAACACATCTGATGAAAGTCCACAATTTAGGTTTTTCCTATAAGAAAGGCCCGGATGTGTTTCAAAATGTCAGTTTTGAAGCCCATGCGGGAGATGTGATTGGCATCCTTGGACACAACGGGGCCGGAAAGACAACGCTCTTATCCATCCTGACTGGTCTATTAAAGCAGCGGCGTGGGGAAGTCAGCTTAGACGGGAAAAAACTCACTCCACGGCAGAGGCGGTCGCTTTCCTATCTTGTTATGCAGGATACAGATTATCAACTCTTCGCCAGTAGTGTGGAAGAAGAACTGTCCTTGGGAATAAAGGAGGATTGCAAAGAAAAAGTAGATGCCACTTTGGAGGCATTGGAGCTTTCAGAGTACCGGGAGCGTCACCCAGCCTCCCTATCAGGCGGTCAAAAACAGCGCGTCACCATCGGCGCAGCCATCGTAAAGGATAGTCCGGTGATCTACTTTGACGAGCCTACCAGCGGCTTGGATTATGACTCGATGGTTCGCGTTAGCAATTTGATAGAACAGCTTTCTAATTCCGGGGTGATTGTTTTTGTGGTATCCCACGATTTTGAATTTATCGTCCGCACTTGTACGGAAGTGGTTCAGTTAGACGATCACGGAGCCATCCAAAATCACAGGCTTTCGCCGGAAATCCTAAAAACTCTTTCTGAAAAGTATTTTACCTGATGGGAGGTTAGACTTATGTTCCAAAAAGTATTTGAATATGCAGGGCCTCATAAAAAGGGGCTTTATGCGGCAACAGCGGTTGTGCTGGTCAGCGTCCTTATGGGGGTGCTTCCCTTCGTACTGGCCTACCAGGTGATCGCGCCGTTGGTTATGGGGGACGCGATAGACGCCTCCTTCGTCATTCTTCGAGTGGTTTTAGTATTGGTATGCCTGGTTTTGCAGGCAATTTTCTACGGTTTGGGATTGAACATCTCACACAAGGCTGCCTATGACACGCTGCTGCGTCTGCGGACTGCTTTGCAAAAACGATTTGAGAAGTTGCCTCTTGGAGTGATCCAGGATAAAGGTACGGGAACAGTTAAAAAGCTGTTTGTCGATGATGTGGACAGCCTGGAAGTTCTGTTGGCTCACTCTATGCCGGAGGGCATCGCAAATCTAATGATCCCGATTGCGGTTTATGTGGCGATGTTTTTCGTGGACTGGAAACTGGCATTGCTGTCCCTGGCTTCTATTCCCATCAGCTTGATTGCCATGAAAACGATGTACTCCGTTGGCATGAAGAAAATGGGACCTTATTATATGGCCGGACAGAAGATGAATAATACCATCATTGAGTACATCAATGGCATGGAGGTTGTCAAGGTATTCAATAAGGATGCGGACTCCTATGAACGGTTCCGCAAAGATGTTTCAGATTATCGGGACTATACCTTGGAATGGTATAAGGCAGCATGGCCCTGGATGGCGATTTATAGTAGTTTATTACCCTGCACCATCATCCTCACCCTGCCCTTGGGCGCATGGTTTGTTCTTTCTGGCTGGTCAGCTCTGCCGGATCTGATTTTGGTGCTATGCCTTTCCTTGAGCATCGGTATGCCGCTGCTAAAATCTCTTGGGTTCCTGCCTACGATGCCGCAGCTTAACTATAAGATTTCTGCGCTTGAACAGGTTTTGGATGCACCGGAGCTTCAGCAGACAGACGATGGGGTCCACGGAAAAGATGACACCATTACTTATGACCATGTTTCGTTTGCGTATCAGACCATGCAGCCAGGCCCGGACGGGAAACCTACGGTTGTGGAGGATGAAGTCCTCCATGATATTTCTTTTACCGCAAAGGCAGGGCAGAAAACCGCACTTGTAGGCGAGTCCGGTTCCGGCAAGAGTACCTTAGCCAAATTGCTGATCCATTATTATGACCCGCAAAAAGGCAGTATCTCCATTGGCGGCCAGAAACTTTGTGATATGAGTCTGGAGGCGCTGAACAGTCACATCTCCTATGTGGCGCAGGATCAATACCTGTTCAACACCTCGCTGCTGGAAAATATCCGGCTTGGCCGGCTGAACGCAACGGACGAAGAAGTAATGGAAGCAGCGAAGAAAGCCCAATGTATGGAGTTCCTGGAAAAACTGCCCCAGGGTATTCATTCTATGGCCGGTGACGCAGGAAAGATGCTCTCTGGCGGTCAGCGCCAGCGTATCTCCTTGGCGCGGGCGATCTTAAAGGATGCTCCTATTGTAGTGCTTGATGAGGCAACTGCCTACGCCGATCCAGAGAACGAAGAAAAGATGGAGGCCGCTATTGCAGAGCTTGTAAAAGGTAAAACCCTGGTTGTCATTGCTCACAAGCTACCTGCGATTATGAACGCCGACCAAATTTGCGTTATGGATCGCGGAAAACTGGTGGCAACAGGCAAGCATCAGGAGCTGATCCAATCCTGCCCTGAATATCAAAAGTTGTGGAAAGCGGCGCAGGACAGCGCCGAGTGGAAAGTACACACTGCAAAGGAGGGAAAATAAATGTTTGCTTTGTTTTCAAGAATTTTGAAACTCTCCGGTCGATATAAGGGCCGTATCCAGGGAGCATTTGTCTGTGCGTTTTTGGAGTCCATCCTCTCCAAAATGCCAATTTTCCTGGCCTTTGTAATTTTGAGCGGCTTTGCAGCCGGAACGCTGACCGGTCAGACTTGCCTCTATGTGGGCATTGGTCTTGCTGCGGCTGTGCTTGTGCAGATGCTCGTACATTATCTTAGTGACAGCTTGCAAAGTGCGGCGGGATATTTGATGTTCGCTGATAAGCGTATGGAGCTGGGCGGCCATCTGCGGAAACTTCCAATGGGATACTTCACTTCTGGCAACATCGGAAAGATCAGCTCGGTTCTTAGCACCGACATGGTGTTTATCGAGGAAGTTGCCATGAGTACCCTGGGCAATATGATGAGCTATCTACTCTCCTCCCTGGTTCTGCTGGCCTTCATGTTTTATCTGAACTGGCAGCTTGGCTTGATTGCCGCCATCGTGACAATTCTGGCATGGCTGGTATCCAAGGGGATGAACAAAGTATCTCTTCGGGAGGCGGCGGGCCGTCAGGAACAGAGTGAACGGCTGACGGATGCCGTGTTGTCCTTTGTGGAAGGTATTGGCGTTATTAAGAGCTATAACCTGCTGGGTGAGAAGTCGGAAGAATTAACCGGGAATTTCAGACGGTCCAGAAATACATCCCTTGCCTTTGAGAGAAAAATGACCCCCTGGACCATGGGGCTGAATATCCTTTATGGTATTGGTATTGCGGCAATTTTCGGGCTGGCAATCTTTCTGGAACAGAATGGCGGCCTTTCCCTGGCTTATGTTCTTGGCGTTCTTCTGTTCGTATTTGATTTGTTTGGACCGCTGAAAGCACTCTATGGCGAGGCATCTCGCCTGACTGTAATGAACGCGGCATTGGATCGCATTGAAGCGGTATTGGATGAGCCAGAACTCCCCGACACTGGTAAGCAGCACTTGCCTTCCCAGGCACAGCCGGGGCAGCCGGAAGTACAGTTTAGCGATGTTGCTTTTGCCTATCAGGACAAAGAAGTGCTACACCATATCAATTTCGCTATGAAGAAAAACTCTATGACGGCTCTGGTCGGTCCTTCCGGTGGCGGTAAATCCACTATCGCAAATCTGCTGGCCCGGTTGTGGGATGTAAAATCCGGCAGTGTGACAATTAGAGGTGTGGATATTCGGAATGTACCCCTGTCGGAGCTGATGGATCAGATCAGTATGGTGTTCCAGCGGGTGTATTTGTTCCAGGATACGATCTATAACAACATCAGCATGGGAAAACCGGATGCCACGGAGGAAGAAGTCTATGAAGCGGCAAAAAAAGCCCGCTGCTATGATTTCATCATGGCTTTGCCTGACGGGTTCCAGACCGTGGTTGGAGAAGGCGGCGCTACTCTTTCCGGCGGTGAGAAACAGCGTATTTCGATTGCGCGCTGTATTCTGAAGGATGCGCCTATCGTTATTTTGGACGAAGCTACCGCAAGTGTTGATACCGACAATGAAAGCTATATTCAAGAGGCTATTTCAGAACTGGTAAAGGGTAAGACCTTGCTTGTGATTGCTCACCGTTTGAATACCATCCAGAATGCCGATCAAATCCTGGTAATTGACAACGGCCAAATCGCACAGCATGGCACCCACGAGGAACTTCTGGAGCAGCCGGGTATCTATCAGGATTTCGTCAATATCCGAAAGAGTGCTGCTGGATGGAGCCTGGTCTAACAGCGAAGGGAGGTCTTTATGAAACTTCATGCGTCCGGGGAGGACTACCTGGAAACCATCCTTGTTCTCCAAAAGAAACGCGGTATGGTGCGCTCCGTAGATGTGGCCCGGCACATGGAGGTGTCAAAGCCCAGCGTGTGCCATGCAGTGGCTACCTTGCGGGACGGCGGCTTTCTCACAATGGACGAAGATCATTTTCTCCATCTGACTGATGTGGGCCGCGAGGTAGCCGAAAAAATCTATGAGCGTCATTGCTTTTTTACCGAGCAGCTTATCGCCGCAGGCGTTGACCCTCGCATTGCGGAGGCCGACGCCTGCCGGATTGAACACATCATCAGCGATGAGAGCTTTTTGCGGTTAAAAGAGGCAGCCGAACAAGAACAAGACTGAATTAAATAATCGAGACTATCCTGCCCCGGCAAACGGGGAAAGAAAAAAACCGTTGCTGGGGTAGGTAGTTTCGTGCGCCCATTACATAACTTTATCCTGACGGCGGTTTTGAAATACATTTCAAGGCCGCCGTTCTCCATGCCCTTATGAGGATGACGACCCTGTGCTGAATGTAGCGGCGGCTTTAGGAGGGAGCCGCCATGAAGCACACTGACCGCCGACAAATTCAGACGATATTTGCACTACCGTCAAAAAAAGCCCAGCCACCGAACCGGCCCCGTCTGGCAGCCGGTGCGAAAATTGTCACAATGTAACTGAATACCGTGTTTTTTGCGCTCGAATAGCTTTCTGCTGTCCGGGCGCTTTTCTATGCTATCCCCGGTGCCGCTCCCCGCCGCCCCGTTCAGATTTTCCCGCAAAAAATCTGAACGGAGGAAAGGCAGATGGAAGTCACCATCCATTACAACGGACAAGCTGTGGCCGTGGAGGTCACGCTGGAAGTCTATGAATTTCTTGACCGGGCCGACCACAAGACCGAGAACCTGTTCCATGAGCAGCGGCGGCACTGGGATGGCCGGGAGTTTGACGAGTACATAGTTGCCACCGAGGGCGTGGGTATCTACGGCGAAACGCCGGAGGACTACCTTTGCCGCATGGAAACGCTGGGCGAGCTGATGGCCGTCCTGGATACCTGCACCGAGGCACAGCGCCGCCGGTTCCTGCTCTATGCCCTGGACGGGCTGACTTTTTCGGAGATCGCTGCCCTGTGCGGCTGCTCCAAGAGTTCGGTGCAAGGCTCCATTGAAGCGGTCAGAAAAATTTTCAAAAAAATTTTGAGAAACCACCCATACGAATGACCCCTTTTCGGGCTACCAGGTGAAAGGGATTGTTTCCCTTATCCCAGCGGGAGGCGGACAGCGGACAAGCTGCCCGCCTCTCCCATTTTCAGGAGGTAAGCCTATGAAAACCATCAATCTGCGGTGGATTTATCCCCACTACCGGCACGACGAGTTTGTAGAGGTCAGCGACGAGGTTTGGGAGGCCATGCGGCAGGCCCAGCGCGAGATGAACAACTATGAGCGCCGGAAGGTCTACCACCGCGCCTGGTACTCCCTGGACGCATATAGCTGGGCGGAGAACTACGCGCTGGAACACGGCAGATCGCCGGAGGAAATCCTTTTGGAGCGCGAGGAACGGGCCGCCCATCTGCGGCTGCTGGCCGCCTTGCCGGAAGCCCTGGCCCATGCCACCCCGACACAGGCCCGTCGCGTCCGGGCCTACTACATCGCCGGTATCAGCCAGCCGGAAATCTCCCGGAGGGAGGGCGTAGACAGCAGCAAGGTCAGCGTTGCCATCCGGCGGGGCCTGCGGAATATGCGCCGCTGCTATGACGGCCTTTTCCCGGCAGAGTGAGGGCGGGCCTATGCAGACGATCAACCTCAAACAGTATTACCCGTTCTGCACCGAGGACACTTTTGTGGAGGTGTCAGATGAAATCGTTGAAGCGTTCCTGCTGGACAAGCGGGCCGAGGCCGCCAGGGAGCGCAAGATGTACCGCTACAAGGCGTTTTACTCCCTTGACTGCGATGATGGGATTGAGAATGCCGCCATCGGCTGGGCGCAGCCATCGCCGGAGGATTGCCTGATGGAAAAGGAGGCGCAGGCCGAATATGCTGAACTGCTCCGGCGGCTCTATGAGGCGATTTCCTCTCTGACCCCAGCGCAGGCCCGCCGCGTCCATGCCCGGTATATGCTGGGGATGAAAGTGAAGGACATTGCCGCGATGGAAGGTATCACTCCATCCCAGGCGGGGAAGTCCATCCATGCGGCGCTCCGGCGGCTGCGCCGGTACTTCATGCGCCGGAAATGGACAAGCGGCCTATGAAAACCATCAACCTGAAAAAGTATTATTACCCCCTCTACGAAACAGACACCTTCATCGAACTGCCGGACGAGATCGCCGACGCCATTGCGGAGGAATGGCGCACCGACCACAACTCCGAGCAGCGGCTATGGAGCCATACTTACTCGATGGACTATTCCCCCGGTCTGGAATACCACCTGCTCTCTCATGCCCTCTCCGCTGAGGACACTCTGCTGGAAGAAGAAACACGCCGGGAACAGGAAGAAGCCCATGAATTGATGTTGCAGCGGCTCCGGGAGGCCCTTGCCACCTTAACGCCCACGCAGGCCCGCCGCCTGCACGCCCGTTTTGTGGAGGGCAAGAAGTACCGGGAGATTGCGGAGGACGAGGGGATTGCCAGTGTGAGCCTTGTTACCAATACCGTCCGGGACGCCATTTTGAAACTACGGAAATATTTTATCAAGCGCGGCTGGATGGAGCCGCTGAAGGAGGACGCGATATGCACAAAGACAGCACCACCCAAGCGAAACCGAAAAAAGACGAGCGAGAAGAAGTCCTGAAGGAAATCCGGCAGCTTGAGAACCGCCAGAAGATTTTGGAGAACAAGCAGCGCAACGAGGAACGCAAGGCCCGCACCCGCCGCCTGATTGAGCGCGGGGCCATTTTGGAGGGCGTTTTCCCTCTGGCTCCCGACCTTCCCGGCGTAGAGGTCAAGGCGTTCCTGATTGCCCTGTCCCATCTTCCGGGGGCGGCGGAACTGGCCGCAAAACTGCCGAAATCCGGGGGCAAGCTGTAAGTCCCTTGTTTACAAGGGCGCACTTATACACCGTTGCCGGTGTCGTGCGCCCTGCCGGGGGCTGTTGCGTACTTCGTCCGCGATGGGGCGCTACACTCCCCAAACCCCTTGTGCGCCCCGCGCAGCCAGACACCCGCTTCGCGTCTGTCCGGCTCCACGGAGCCTGAATACCCCTCACCGAAAGGAGGTGCCACTCATAGATTTTTGCCATATCCCCGTCAGTATCATCAAGCGCAGCGAGGGCCGTTCCGCTGTTGCCGCAGCCGCCTACCGCAGCGGAACCAAGCTGACGAATGAATGGGACGGCCTGACCCACGATTACACCCGCAAAGGCGGCGTTGTCCATGCGGAAATCATGCTGCCCGCCCACGCCCCGCCGGAGTTTGCAGACCGCTCCACCCTCTGGAACAGTGTGGAGCAGATCGAGAAAGCCAGGGACAGCCAGCTTGCCCGTGAGATTGAGGCGGCCCTGCCCCGTGAACTGTCCAGGGAACAGCAGCTTGCCCTTGTCCGGGCCTATGTGAAGGACAACTTTGTGGACAAAGGAATGTGCGCCGACTTCGCCATCCATGACAAGGGAACCGGCAACCCCCATGTCCATATCATGCTGACCGTCCGGCCCTTAAAAGAAAACGGTGCATGGGGCGCGAAGTGCCGCAAGGCATACGACCTGGACGAGAACGGGCAGCGCATCCCGGACGGGAAAGGCGGCTGGAAGAACCACCGGGAGGACACCACCGATTGGAACGACAAAGGGAATGTGGAGATTTGGCGGGCGGCATGGGCGGCTTATACCAACCGGGCATTGGAGGCCGCCGGTCAGCCTGCATTGGTAGACCACCGCAGCTACAAGCGCCGGGGCATTGATAAAATCCCCTCTGTCCACCTGGGGCCAGCAGCCAGCCAGATGGAGAAGCGCGGTATCCGCACCGACAAGGGAGAAGTCAACCGGCAGATCGCCGCCGACAACAAGCTGCTGAAAGAAATCAAGGCCCGCATTACCCGACTCTACAACTGGTCGAAGGCCGAAGCAGAGAAGCCGGAGGGCCAGCAGCCCAGCATGATTGACTTGTGGGAGGCCCAGCAGCAGCTCAAGCGGCCCGACACCCGCACCGGCAAAATCCGGGCTTTGCAGGAGAGCGCCGCCCTGTTCAGCTTTTTGCAGGCAAACGGCATCCAATCCATGCAGCAGCTCCATGAAAAAATCGCAGATATGAACACCCGTTACTATGACCTGCGGCGAGAGATCGTCAAGGCCGAGCGCCGGATCGCTGTCCTCACTGAGCGCGGGGAGATGTGGGCGCAGTACAACGAGTACAAGACTGTCCACAAGCAGCTTGCCAGGGTAAAGCCGGAGAAGCGGGAACTGTTCGAGCAGCGCCACAGCCGGGAACTGATCCTCTATGACGCGGCGGCCCGGTATCTGAAAGAACTGAAAGCCAGCGGCGAAGAACTTTCCCCGAAGGAATGGCGGCGCGAGATCGACCTGCTGACTGCCCAGAAGCAGGTAGACAGCATCGACATGAAGGCCATGCGGGAGGAACTGAAAGCCGTGGAACGGCTCCGCAAGGCCGCCGACCAACTGGCCCGCCAGGAACAGGACAAGCCCCGCGACCGGGGGCCGGAGCGGTAAAGGGTACGGCGTTTTGCCGACCCCTTTTAGGTGCGTCGCGTTTCACGACACCCTTTTGCACAGAACTGTCAACATTCACTCATGGAAGGAGATTGCCTTATGAAGCAGATTATTTTACCCGTCACTGTCCACCTGAATATCCGCCTGCCCCTTGCCCTCTTGCAGCCGGAACCGGCAGACGCGCCCACCGGCCCGGAGCCGGAGGCCCATGCCTGCCACAGCTGCGGCAACTGCGGCGGGTGCGGGAAGTGCCAGCATGAAGAAAAGCAAGCCTGAACCCATCCCCGTCATGGACTACCGCCAGTACCGCAGGGCGCGGCGGCTGGTACATGAGTGCTGCAACTATGACGGCGGCAACTGTATCGCGCTGGATGATGGGGAGGAATGTGTCTGCGTCCAGTCCATTTCCTACTCCCTACTGTGCCGGTGGTTCCGGGCGGCGGTGCTGCCGCTGGACAGGGAACTGGAAACGGCCCTGTTCCACCGCCTGGACGCCAAGCGGTGCGCCGTCTGCGGGGCGCTGTTCACCCCCGGCTCCAACCGGGCCAAATACTGCCCGGAATGTGCGCCGAAAGTCCACCGGCGTCAAAAGGCTGAGTGCGAGCGCCGGAGAAGGGTACAGCGTGGACAATTAGAGGGCAAAAACCCCTTGTAAATCAAGGCTTTTTCCGAGGGTGTCGGCGGGGGCCTGATAGATTTATCCTCTGGCCCCCAAAACGGCCCTCTAAATGCGTACAGAAGCCCAAAACGAACCCCAAGGAGGAACCCATGTCAGACAATCGAAAATATTACTACCTGAAACTCAAAGAGAACTATTTTGACGATGACTCCATCGTGCTGCTGGAAAGTATGCAGGACGGTGTGCTGTACTCCAACATCCTGCTCAAGCTGTATCTGAAATCCCTGAAACACGGCGGGAGGCTCCAGCTTGACGAGAATATCCCCTACACGGCGCAGATGATCGCCACCATCACCCGCCAGCAGATCGGTACTGTGGAGAGGGCCTTGCAAATCTTCCTGAAGCTGGGCCTTGTGGAAGTGCTGGACAGCGGCACTTTTTACATGAGCAATATCGAGCTGCTGATCGGCCAGTCCTCTACCGAGGCCGAGCGAAAGCGGGCGGCGAGGCTCCAAAACAAGACTCTTTCCGTGCCCCGGACAAACGGCGGACATTTGTCCGACATTCGTCCACCAGAGATAGAGATA